>Ga0315280_10005759_pt1 | contig 17492 bp, 14 predicted proteins | sample YL17G06_40_MG_FD_203697 | JGI IMG/M metagenome (GOLD analysis project Ga0315280, IMG submission 203697) | Sediment microbial communities from Yellowstone Lake, YNP, Wyoming, USA - YL17G06_40 | ecosystem: Environmental > Aquatic > Freshwater > Lake > Sediment | place: USA: Wyoming | collected...
TTAGAAAGAGAATGGGCTCATTCGGCAGGAGACTTGCAGAAAACGAATTCTCAATTGACCAAATGATTAACAAAACCATCAAAGTTTATGATTCACTAGTTCAGGCATGACAAAGGCATCATTAAGACAATTTCGCATCACAAAACAAAAAAAGTAATCCACTTAGAATGATAGACCCTATTCCTGATTGCAAAGGTGATACATGTGGAAGAAAAATGCAATGTAGCCATAGTAGGATGTGGAATCATCTCTCGAACCCATCTACAGGCGTTGAAAAAAGTGAATGCTGCTAAGGTCGTAGCTGTATGTGATACTGATGAAGAAAAAGCAATTGCAGCATCCAAAAAATGGAACGTCCATCATTATTACAGTGATTTTTCCAAGATGTTGAGCAATGAGGAAATTTCCATATTATCAATACTAACGCCACCATCATCACATGCCTTTCTGGCAATTGAGGCAATAAGACGCGGAATTAATGTGGTGATGGAGAAGCCTCTAACGATGACAACAAAGGAAGCTGATTCGATTATCCAAGCATTGGCGGGAAGTAGAGCAAAGATGACTGTGGTTTACCATTGGTTGTTTGGCAAAGCAATGTTGAAAACACTTTCTCTAATTAGTAGTCAGGGAATAGGTGACATTCTGCATGTTGATCTCAAGATGGTGCAGCCTGGAAAGGACGATCCCATGGCATCTGATCCAAACCATTGGTGTCACAAAACATTTGGAGGTAGATTTGGCGAAATGCTTCCACATCCTGTCTATATCTTGCAGTCCATTTTGGGAAATAATCTGCGAGTAATGGAGACGATGGCATCAAAGCGGGGGGACATTCCTTGGTTGACCAAGGATGAACTGCATGTAATTTTACAAAGCGAAAAAGGGTCTGGGCATCTTTACGTTTCTCTAAATGCTCCTAGACCTCTAGTAAATGTTGAAGTATACGGTAAGAAAGAAATTCTTAAAATTGACCTAACGAGACAAATGGTATTTGAATCTGGACATGCGACTAGTGGCAAGTTGTCCCTTGGAAAGGAATCTCTATCAGAGGCTCTCACATTGTTTATGTTAACCGTGAAAAATTCTTTGGAATATTCCTTCAAAAAAATTGGTGAGCAGGGTATTTCGCGTTTCTACACCATGTTCATAGATAGCATAAAAAAGGGAACAAGTCCACCAGTTACGCCAGAAATGGCTTACAATACTGTCAGAATAGTCGAAGAAATATGCACCGATATTGCTAACAATCGGAAAATGAATTGAAGGTTATGAAATGAAGCTTATTATAGTTTCGACTAGACAGCATCTTCCAGACTACAACGAGTTTGTTGAATCACTAAATACTCTTGGTGTAGAAGCACTAGTTGTGCATAACTTAGAATACTGTTTTCTGACAACCCGTCCTCCACTCCATACAATTCCTATTCCTAAACTGCTCAAACTTGTGAAGCGATTTGACCCTGACTTTGTCATGACAGATTCGATCTACTATGTACCACACATGTTAAAGCTGGTCAACCGACGTGTTTTATTTCATATGCGTGGTGATGCGTGGAATGAATCTTACTGGGACAGATTTAAGTTTCCATCTCTAATTGCAAGAATATATAGTCATTATTTGTATAGACTCGGAAGACATGGTATAAAGAAAACAGACCTCATCCTTCCTAATAGTAAGTGGCTTCAAAAGACAGTCAGACAGCACTTGCCAAGTCATCCAACACAAGTCCTTTATGTTGGAATCGATCCAAAAAAATGGGTTCCAAACCACAATCCAAGACTCAACATTAAACATCCAGCAGCTGTAGGTTTATTTAAATTCAATGTCTACAAGAAGGTTCTAGGTTTTTTGAAATTCACACAAGTTGTTAGGAAAATGCCCTATGTGAATTTTTACTTTGCGGGAAAAGGATATTACATGAATCTGGCTAGACAAAATTGCCCTTCGAATATGTTTCTGCTTGGATGGCTTTCAAGACTTGATGCAAAAAACCTAATGGCAAATGGTGACATATTCATACATCCATCCGGTCAAGATGCTTTTCCAAGGTGTTTAAAAGAAGCGTCTCTCCTGGAAAAGCCAATAATCGCATCAAACATTGGTGGGATACCTGAAATAGTTGAAAATGGGGAAACAGGATATTTATGCAGCCTTGATGATGTTGACCAATGGATTGAAAAAATCCGTTTTCTGCTAGATAATACAAATGTTGCAAGGAAGCTTGGTGAAAATGCCCGAAAATATGTAGAAGAAAAATTTGATTGGAGAAAAATTGGGCAGGGCTTCCTAAAGAATCTGAAGGATTTTGAATAGTAATAGGCTCAAGAGATATTTAGCTAAAAGTCGAAATACAAACAGATACTAAGGGGTACTAAATGAAGTCCTTAACCCATAGTTTAATTACTATGTGCATATTCATCGCAGCAGCGGCATTGCTTGTCCTATATCTTATATCAATGTACTGGCACGTCTATTTGTCGTCTGCAATCTTTTGGATAGCTATTGTTTCGATGCTAGGTACTGTAACATATCAATGCTTCGCAATTAAATTAACCAGCTCCTACACGAAGGTGGTGCTGTTAGAGATAGTAGTTACCAGTTTTCTACTTCACATGATCTATCAGATTCCATATTATGGCTTGCGTGGATATGACAATTTTATAGACATGGCTTCATCAAAAGGCATTCTGTCGACTGGATTTGTAATAGGTCAACCTGAATACGTCAACGTAACATCATACTTTCCGATAGTCCACATTCTCGGTTCTGTACTATCATTGATTACAGGTATCAACCTTTTCTCTGTGGCTAAGTGGTTTCCCTCACTATTCGATACAGCTCTCATACTTTTGCTTTATCTGCTGGTGCGAAGAATTTTCAAGGAAGAAAAAATCGCTTTGCTGTCGATATTAATGTTTGCATTTCTAGAAAACCACATCCTTCTTAGCTCTTTGTTTATCCGAGAGACAATAGCATTAGTTTTGGCGGTGGGCTGCCTTTATCTCTACTTCTCAGCTAAACAGTCTACAAGCCCGGCCAGCTGCTATGCATTGTCAATTGTGTTCTTGATGGAAACCGTTTTTGCTCATCATCTAACGAGCTTCATGCTGCTAATATTCTTAGCAACTCAATTTTTAGTGACTAGGATGTTCGAAGTTCCATTTTTCTGGAGAGTCTTTTCTGGACGTAAAATAGAAGGCGAAAAGGTAACTACAATCTTCTTATCACTGTCTTTTGTAGCTCTCCTTTCCTACTGGATTTTTATAGTAACGTCTCCACTCTACGATTTGGTACAATTTATCGGAGATCTATTTACTCCAAGTCTATATGGGGTAACATCTTATGCTGCAACAACTGGCATAAGCGGAACTTCCATCCGAACGATCAGAGGTAACATTGTTTTCTACGGTTTCTACATGTTTAACTTGATTTTTGGTTTAATACTACTATACGGGTTGTCACGCAGGGCGAAAAACCGACGCACCGAAACATACTCGTTTACTTTATTCCTATTCATCTCTGGGCTTACGGGATTTTTATCCCTCTACTTAGTTGCGCCTGCAGCATTTCCTGAGCGCTTTCTGATGTTTGGTTGGCTTTTCGGATTCGCACCGTTAGTAGCAACAGTGCTAAAAAACAAATACAAGTGGCTACGGAAAGGGTGTGTGCTCCTGCTGATTGCTTTTATGCTCTACAATATCTACCTGATCGATCCAATAGACTATAATCCAAGGGCAGAAGGGGTAGTAATGGTCGTCTCAAAGGAGGATTACTCCTTGAGCCGCACATTTGACTTCTCTAATGTAAAAATTTATGGGCACCAGAATGCATTAATGGCAATTTATGATGTGCACAACAATTTAGGCACTGTTTTTGCCTTATCTTCCAGAGCTAATTTGACAAATTTCGACTGGGTTATTATCGAAAAGAAAGCACTGGAGCTAGAAGAGAAGTATTATCCGGAGCCAAGAACTATAACAATAGCAGCGCTAGAACGCCTTGCGACGGAAGGCTCTGCAGACTACAACAGAATCTATGATTCAAACAGCCTCTCTGCCTTCAAACTGCGACCATAGGTTCGTAGAGCTCCTAAGATAGTTAAATAATGCGCACTACAGTTCTCAGAAATGATTGTTTGGGATGTTTAGAAATAAGTAATAGAGATGCTAGACTACGCGCACGCTAAAGTTCGAGATGGCTTAGAATGTCGAGAAACTTGTTTGGTAATAATGCAGAGGAAGACAAAAAATGACTAAGTTGAGACCGCCCTTTTATGAATCTTTAAGACACTTAGATGAAAGAGGCATAAGAAAGACATTAACAATTTTACTGCAGAATTTGTCACCCTATTTTGGAAAAAAGGTTAAGTACATATCTTACAGATTTTTTTCTGGGAGTAAAAGTGTCGTTGCCGACATTAATGGTTCTAAAATGTGGCTTAATATAGGAGACAAAGGGGTTTACCCACAACTGCTTTTGTATGGAAAAAGAGAACCATTTTGTACAGATTACTTGATAAACTCAGGTGTTCTTAAAGAGGGAGATGTGGTTCTTGATATAGGGGCCAACATAGGTTATTATGTTTTGCTCGAGTCTAAACTTGTCGGTGATTTAGGTAAGGTTTATGCAATTGAGCCAGTTTCCAGCAATATTAAGGCTCTGAAAAGGAACCTTAAGTTAAATGATCGCGAGAACATTGAAATTTTTCATCTTGCAGTAAATGGCAAAGATGGGAAATCACAAATTTATATTTCTGACAGCTGTAACTTGTCTGCTATGGAAAGAAGCCTCGTTACAGGCAATATTATAGGTGTAGAAGAAGTGGATGTCGTAACAGTGGATTCCTTTTTAAAGGACAAAAATATTCCCGATCTTATACGTATGGATGTTGAGGGTTATGAGTGTAACATAATAAGAGGAATGGCCAAAACTCTCCAAGAAAATACAAAAATCTTGATGGAGCTTCATCCTACGAAAGTTTCAAAAGAACAACTAGAAGAGATGTTTGAGACATTGAAAGCAAATAATTTCAAAGTTAAATTCGCCGTATACGACCACACTGTAAAGGAACATAGAATAGTGCAATATCTTATGCGAAAACTAGGCGATGAACTCCCCCTTATTTTTTTAAACATGACAATAGATGAACTCTCAGACCTAATTCAAACCCAGCACGCGCTAATTCCAAACATTCCAGCAATCTGTCCTCATGTATTGTTCTCGAAAAATGAGGATGCCAGTTGATAACAGTCGCGCCTCTAGCCGTCCAGAGTAACCTAAGATAAACTGCAAATTTTGAGTTCAAGAGATACAACACAATGAATGTTGACCTCAAAGCTCCATAGTGCGCGCTATGATGTTTGGAATTATTGGTGGACGATGACTCGAACACAGTGCATTCTAAAATATTTTGGTAAAGAAGCTATGAGAATCACTCGAAAACACAAAGACAAGAGATTTATTGTGCATTAGTGCAATGTGCGAGCATTTTTGTGAAACAGGAGCTAAAGCAATGTCTTACTTTGTTTGTTTGGGATTGAGCAGTTGCAATGTTGATAGCATGATAGACGCCATAAATCCTTGTAAGACGTTCAAAACGAAGATTTTGAAGAGAGATAAGGTATGCTTTGCTGTTTCTTTTCATGAAAACTCTCCATTGAAAGGTAAAAGGTATTTCGAGAATAAGAACTGGATAGCAGTTTTTGCAGGTGATTTAATTGAAGGGTTTATCCCTTGGAAGCTCGTACTAGAAGCTCTTGAGAATGAAAACTACAAAGTGTTTGCTGGTTTTAATGGGTATTTCTCCTTTGCAGCGTTGAACAAAAAAGATAATAGAGTATTTGTTGTTAGCGACAGAAGATCACAACTTCCTGTATTTTATCTGATTAATGACACATGCATGTGCATATCAACAGAACTCTTAACCTTCAGCAGATTACCCATTGAAATGCAATTTGACCCTGAATGGTTATGGGAGCTTTTGTTTTTTCTTCATCCTATAGGTCAAACGACTTTCTTTAAGAACGTCAGAAGAATGCCTCCGGCAAGTATTTTGGAGACACAAATTGAATCAAAGGAACACAGAGCAATAGAATATACTTCCAAGTTTCTTAAGAAAGATGATCTCTTGGAAGGAAAAGACGCTCTTGAACATTGTTATGATGTCTTCAGGAATGTAATTCCAAGATATTTTGTTGGCTCCAAAGATGTCGCTATCTCATTGACAGCTGGCTTGGATACCAGAACAATTCTTAGTTTTTGTCCACGACTAGACAATGTGACAGCGTATACCTATGGTACGCCTGGATGTTCTGATTTGGTAGAAGCCTCAAAAATAGCGCACGCATTGAATATTAAGCATCAAATGATTCCATTCGATAAGGATTTTGAAGAACAACTTCCATCTCTCATCTTTGAAACGATTTATGTTTCTTCAGCTCTTGAAGGAGTCACAAGATCATCACTGCTATACATATATAGATCCTTAACAGACGCCGGCAAGAAATATCCTCTAATATTGAGCGGGATAGACTTGGATAGCTTATTTCGTGGATCCCTAGGGGTCCTGCGCGGGACTGACATGGGCAGAACATTCACCACAGGCGAAAAATGTATCAATGAAGTGTATTGGGAAGAACTTATGGGGGATTCGTACAAACGTTTCAAGAGATGTATGATGGAGAGACTCGATACCTTAGAAGCAAAATATGGAAGATTAGATAAACCAGAATCCTCTATGTCCTACTCAATATACGAATTTTCCCCAAAATACTTTGGGGGAGAACTTGCGATTGCTAAACATTTCAGTACATTGAGAGTTCCAGCATGGGACAACGAAATCATTGACCTTTCATTCTCAGTAAAATGCAGTGCATTATCTTTTTCAAAATCTCTGAGAAATTACAATAAAAACCCCATAGACGAAATGACGCTACAAGCTTATATGATTTCCAAAAATGCAGGACCTTTGGGAGAAATTCCTGTATATGGAGTTTCACCAAATACTTTTTCAAAAGGAAAAATTGCCTGCACTCTAGTTAGAACCATGAATTTAGGTGCAAACCGAATCAAAAGTATACTTCTGAATAGGCCATCATACATTCCACTCGGAAATTGGGACAAATGGCTGAATGTAACTCTTGAAGGTACGATAAATAATCTGCTTTTTAAACATAATTCCATGATAAAACATTTTGTTAACCCGAAATATTTGGATTCACTGAGAAACAACCTTTCAGATCCAATAATTGCCAAACTTGTTAGGGCAGAAATCATACTCAGATCCTTCTTCAACAATCAGAAAGACACTTTCTATCGCATTTCCTCTTAGCGTGGATGTTTGACGCCAGTTTCTTGAAGACCAAGAAAATGTATAAGGAGATCAAAATTATCATTTTAGATTTATGTGGGGATATATGTTGTATTCAACCTTTGCAAGATACGTAATTTATCCATTGTTGGAAATGTACAGAAGACAGGGGACACTCGAGCATCTTAGGGAACTAGAGAAGACACAGTGGCTTTCTGCTGATAAAGTCAAGAAAGTGCAGTGGAAAAAACTAAAAAATCTTCTGGACTATGCCAATGCTAATGTTCCATTTTATCATGAAGCATTTAAATCGTTGAACATGACTCCAAAAGATATCACTAGTCCTGACGATTTTAGGAAATTGCCTCTACTTGATAAAGAAGAAATAAGAAGAAGATTTAACGATATTGTTTCGTTGAGATATAAGAGAGCAGATCTTATCCCCAATTCTACAGGAGGATCAACGGGTGTAAACCTTAGCTTCTTTATCGACAGAAGGAGCACAGGATACATAAACGCTATAGTTCTTAGAAACGATCGTTGGGCAGGTTTAGACATAGGTGACAAAAATGCTAGATTGTGGGGCTCCACATTTGACATTTCTATTCAAGGCAACCTGAAAAACAGAATATACCACAGACTATTTCGAACCTTGTTCCTTTCTTCTTATGATCTCTCGGAAGCAAATATGATGCTCTATGCAAGAAAACTTCTCCAGTTCAAGCCCAAAGTGATAATTGGATACCCTTCACCCTTATACCGTTTTGCAGAGTTTCTAAGAGAGAAAGGACTTAAAGGTATTAATCCTAAATCCATAATTAGTTCAGCAGAAGTTCTATATGATTACCAGAAAGAGTTGATTGAGTCAGTTTTTCAATGCAAGCTGTTCAATAGGTATGGATGTAGAGAATTCAGTACAATTGCACAAGAATGCTCAGAACACTCGGGATTGCATGTGAACATTGAACATGTCTATCTTGAGTGTTTGAAAAAAGATGGCGAACCTGCATCTCTAGGAGAAAGAGGAGAATTAGTAGTTACGAATCTGGACAACTATGGAATGCCCTTCATCAGATATAGGATAGACGATGTCAGCATACTGTCTGACGACAAGTGTAATTGTGGCAGAGGGCTTCCAATTCTGGAAAACATTGAAGGCAGAGTCTTTGATATAATTGTTGGAACAAATGGTAGAGCGCTTGGTGGCACATTTTGGACATTGCTTCTTAGAACGGCTATCAAGGGAATAAAGCAATTTCAAGTCATTCAGGAATCGAAACATGAGATTAATATAAAAGTAGTTCAAGAAGAATCGCTTGAAGATATGCAAATAGAAAACCTGATTAGTACAATCCGCGAGTATTTGGGGAGGGACATGAAGGTAAGGTTTAAGGTAGTCGATAAAATTTCTCCAAATGTGTCAGGAAAATTTAGGTTTGTTGTTTCAAAAATTACTGATTCTTTCGCTTGATCAAAAGCCTAGAGATCAAGAGATAAGTATCTCAGTTATTTCTCCGAGAATAGTCGCGGGCGGTAAGTTTGGAGTTGTCGTCTCAAAAGTTGCTCACTCAATCCTCCATGAACAAACTAGAGGCTAGGAGATGAATGTTCTAATCATTTCGCCAATAATGTATCCTTGTTCGACGGGAGGGGTGCAGATATTCAATTACAATTTCTCTAGGGGGTTAGCCAAGAAAGGTGTTAAAGTCCACATTCTTACACCGTGCAAATATGACTTCCGTACCAGAAATATATCCACCATGAAATTGAGTAAAACAATATTTCTACATCCTACTTTGTCAATCTGCTTTCATGTCCTTCTGACGGTAATAAAACTTAGGAAGACAATGGATATTATACATATTCCATACACCAGCAATTCTTTCCTAGCTTATCCGATATTGATAGCGAGGAAACTTTTCAAAATTCCTCCTTATGTAATAGTAATCCATGGTGGAGGAATGCATCCTTGGAAACCCAAGATTATTCATAAACGTTTTTTCCAACATGCAGATGAAATAATAGCTGTGTCAAAAATCATTAAAATAGAATATGAAAAACGATGTGGCAGGAAAATTCTTGTAATACCTCCCTTGATCCCATTTCGGGAATCGAAGAATCTTCAGGAGAAATTGAGGACAAAATACGGGTTTGATGGCTATGATTTAATCGTAATCTTCGTCGGTGCTGTCAAGAAGATTAAAGGATGCGATATCTTGCTTGACGCATTTCTTGACTTGGGAACAGAATATCTGGAAAAGTATCATCTAAAGCTTCTTTATGTTGGAGATGGACCTATGAAGGCACCATTAATGAAAAGGGTCTATGAGAAAGGGTTAAACAAATATGTGAGATTTCTAGGAAATATTCGATACGAAAAAATAAGTGACCTATATAGAATGTCTGACATCTATGTTATCCCTTCACTGTTTGAGGGGACACCTATAGCATTATTGGAAGCGATGTTTAATGGATTATCAATCATTGGGACGGATACTGCTGGAATTAGCAATATTATATCCAGTGATAGAAACGGATTATTGTTTCAGAAGGAGGACATAGTGGATCTAAAGGAAAAAATGAAGAAACTGGTGGAAGATAAAGAACTCCGCATGCGATTAGGGAGGAACGCAAAAGAAGATTATGTAAAGACTCACAACTTCGACAATATGATATGTGATCACATCAAGCTATATAAAACTATAATACAGGAGAGAGAACGAAGTGGTTGACTCGAAACCAGTCCCGGTTATTATGTTCCACTCAGTTGGAATCAGAAACAAAAAGTGGCAATATAATTTTCTAACTCTTTATTATAGACTTTTCGGGAAGTATCTGAAATGGATGAAAATGATGAGATTTCATTCATTGTTTCTGCCAGAATTATATGCTTATAAAGCTGAAGGGCTAAGGTTGCCCAAGAATCCTGTTGTGCTTACGTTTGATGACGGCTTTGTGGATAATTGGGTATTCGCCTACCCTTTACTAAAGGAGTACGGCTTTAAAGGCACATTTTTTGTCAACCCAGAGTTCGCTGATCCGCGAAATGTGATGAGAAAAAATCTTGAAAATGCTCGCAATGGTGAATTGAAACTAGAGGAGTTGAAAAATGTAGGATTCCTATCTTGGGAGGAAATGAAAGTAATGGAGGAAGAAGGTGTTGCAGACATTCAGTCTCATACAATGACGCACACCTGGTACCCTAACAATAATGTTGTTATTGACTTCCGACATCCAGGGGACGTTTATACTTGGATGACTTGGAACAATAACCCAATGGAAAAACCCTATCTACAAATCGATAATAAAGATTATGTGAACGTGGGTGAACCGGTTTATCAATATGGAAGAGCCATTGGGGTAAGAAGATTCTTTCCCGATGAATCTCTGAAAGAATATCTACTACACTACGTGAAAGAAAAAAGCGTAACCTTTTTCAAAACTGAGAACTGGAAAGGTAAGCTATTAAGAGTTGTTCAGGATTATAAACGCGAGAATCTATTGTATGAAAGATTTGAAACTGAAAAAGAATACGAAGAGAGAATCTTTTACGAATTACATGAGTCGAAGAAAATAATCGAAAGTAAGCTGAATAAGGAGATCAAGTTCCTTTGTTGGCCTGGAGGTGCTGTAACCGATAAAGCTTTGAAGATGGCTTCTGAAGTAGGGTATGTTATGTCGACATTTTCTAGTAGGGAATTAAGCGCTTTCTATGTCGATCCGAAAACCAAGGAACTCGATCCATCGAGGATTATAAGGAGTGGGTCGTCACTTTATCGAAAAGGAGAGACAACCATACATTTTCCTCCGCCTTTTTTTGTTCTAAAATTGAAACTTTATGATACACAAAAAACGGATTCGCATCTTAAAAAAATGATCGCTTTGTATTATAAGAAACGGCACATTAAGATCGCGCAGTACGGTAAGGCATAATAACGCACGCGAAGATCCTTCTCGAATAAACAGAATAGGTAACCTTGTATTGGGATGGAATCCTAGGATTTGGGAGTAAAGCTAAATACACAACACAAATGGATTTTGATTTCAGTTTTAATATACATTTTCAAGGCAGAAACATTATAGCTCTTTTAGCTTTCCGCAATAGTTATTAAAAACTCAAGGTTTCAAAAGTATAATGCCTGAGTGAGCATCTAGCGTAACACTAGAGACTATTCGGCCATCCAATGTCTTGTATTGGCTACCTAAATTAACTGTGTAAGATGATGTTTTTGGATTCACCAAAACCTTGCCCATGTTGAAGTCTCTTGCATATACTGAAGCAAATGAATAGAAATAATAGATAGGAGAACCTAGGGAGCGAGCTGCATCAAATTCAGGATAATACCCAAGCGATCCATCTGCGGATTTGATAAAGTTGAAAGCGAAAGTGGCTCTTGTGCCATTTATGCCGAGCAGGTAGGAGCACAAACAATACATCATGATTGCGCGAGTCTTCTCAAGGTCGGTTTCTGTAGGATTGTCTGGAATTTCAGTTCCACTTTGTACGAGGTAGTATTTTCCTGTACGGCTAACGTGTTCCAAACTGTCATCTACACAACGAAGCCAATCATCTACACTAATGAATTGGTCAAAGGGCTTCCAAGAGGCATGCACCCAACCTTCATGCATTTTTCCGTCACAAGCATTGACATAATCATTATCATTGTAAGTGTTTATTATAAGCAGCTTAGTGCCAATTGTTGCTTTGACAAAACGTATCATTCCCAACATATCGTTGTGCCAGCGCGATTCGATATCAGCAGGTAATTGTTCTTCAGGTACATTCCATACGTTATACATAAATGTGTCCCAAGCATTGTCGCCAAATATACCGTCAAGAGATGGATAGGTTTTTAGCAAGCTTTTCAATCGGTTTGCGAAATGTTCTCGCCATCCAAAATTACCAACATCCATGCCATACCCCCCGTCAAAACCTGTTCCGACGCAACGAATTCGATTGCCATTTACATCATGCAAAAACCAATCTTCGTGGGCGTTTACTTCAGGCCAATCAGCCTCGTACGTATGCATCGACATAATAGACTCATAAGCTATCACAAGAGCCTTTGGATTTAACGCTTTTATCCGTGCGGCTTGTCGGCTGAACTCTGAACCTATGTCTACTATATCGAACCAAGCCAAGTGTTGGATTAAATCATCTGACGCAGACGTTCCCAGAGCGTAGGCAACAACATGATTTCTTGCTCTTGTTGTTTCTTCTATAGTGCCTGTAGAAGCAATTGTTACATAAGAATCAGATAATGCAATAGCGAGTGATTGGTTCAGCAAAATTAGAAATAGCAAGATGTTAATGATGGACCCTAAAGGTTTTAGCGTTGTCCTTTTCATGACGATCCATTTCTATTTAAGCTACAGTTTTTTTATAAATGTTGCTGTAATGTAGTTCTACACAAATACGGATTAAGCTTATCTTCTCGACCAAAGGACATAGATAGAAAGGAAAAAACTAGCATAGAAAATGTTGTATTTGGAAACTATTACATACAAAGTCACTTCAATCTTATCATAGACATACGATACTGTGGAAGAAATGGTGAAATATTCAGTGCATAGAATTGGAATTGTTGGTGGAACAGGTTTCATAGGCAAGTCGCTTGCACGACACCTCGCGAAAAGATTTCAAGTGAAAACACTGGATGTGAACCCTCCTCCAGAAGACATCAAGGATCTTGTTTCTCATTTTCCATGTGACATCAGAAACCATTTGGAAATATCAAGAGGATTAAACGATGTAGACCTAGTTATACACACTGCCATTGTGCAAATACCTTTGATAAACGATAACAAGTCTTTAGGTTATGAAGTGAATATAATCGGAACTCAAAATGTGTGTAAAGCAGTTGAAACTAATCCTAACATCAAAGGCATGATACTGACAGGATCTTGGCATACTGTAGGAGAGAGAGGATTAGCGGGAATAATTGATGAAGAATTTGGCTTTAGACCTGACAAAGTAGAGGATCGAGCCAGACTATACGCATTGGCGAAAATCGCTCAAGAATCAATAGTTCGCTTTTATGATGAAATGTCTGATAAAATCTATGGCATAATCAGAATGGGAACGGTTCTAGGAGAAGGAATGCCTGAAAAAACGGCAGCAAATATATTCATTGAGAAAGGGCTCAGAGGAGAAGCGATCACACCTTACAAGCACAGTATGTATAGACCGATGCTATATGTAGGCATAGATGATATATGTAAAGCCTTTGAAGCTTATGCAACGAAAATCCTCGACGAACAGATAAGCAAAAATGGTAACAGTCTGGCTCACATAGTGAATGTATACTATCCTGAACCAATAACAATCTTGGACCTAGCTGAAATTGTCAAAGAGTCAGTGGTCAAATGCACAGGTGGAAAAGCAAGGCCCAAAATAGAAATCGTAGATACTGGCATTCCTCTCTTGTTTTTGGAACAGGATAAGTATCGGATAAAAGTGAATGTTGAAAAGGCAAAAGAGCTTTTGGGATTGGAAGAATTAAAGAGCCCAAGAGAATGTATTCAACAGATCATCAGTGCACGCATTCGTGAAAAAATAGGACGTTAATTGCACCAAATATGGGTAAAATCAGATTTGGAGCCCAAAAAGAGAGGACGCCGTATTACAGACACAGGTTTGTAAGCATATAGTGAAGAGAATGTTTCTCAAAGTTATTGACTTGATTAGGTAATCGATTATTCAAGGTGACAGTGCTTGGCAAGATGTGCTTACGTGGTATGTGTTGGATGTCCAGAAAGCAGAATTGATACTGCAAGGGTGCGAAATTTTCTAAAAGAGAACGGTTGGAGTATAACTAATGAACTCAAGAATGCAGATCTTATACTATTCAGAACATGTGGACTAACAGAAAGAACGGCAGGAGACTCTCTTCAGATAATTAGGAAGATTAGAGCTGAAAAAAGACCAGACGCCAAGTTCATAGTATGGGGTTGTTTACCAAAGATAGATCCTCAAGCTCTAAGGGCAGAGTATGAAGGAGTGACATTTGGTGAGAGAGAAGTCACAATATTAAATAAGATTTTAGAAGCGAAAAAACCAATAGAAGAAATCACTGCCAACTACGAAAAACCTGTTCTGCATTTTGGAAGGTCAGGGTTCTTAAATTGCATTGGCAGAATTCTTGAATCGGCTGAAAAACGCTTTGATATAGGTAGAAATAGCTCAGTTTTCCTGATTAAGGTGTCTACTGGGTGTCTTGGAAACTGCAGCTTCTGTGCTGTTCGAATATCCAGAGGACTAATATGCAGCAAAAGCATTGACTCCATCCTTTCTGAGTTCAGAAAAGGACTAAAAATGGGTTTTCAGCGTTTCGGTCTGCTAGGTACCGATCTAGGATATTATGGGATGGATCTAGGACAAAACCTTGTTGACTTGCTTAGAGAGATGATGAGAGAAAAAGGCAACTATAAGATCGGCTTGAGAAATGTAAATCCGTACTGCTTGAACGAGATGTTTGACAGTTTGGAACCTATCTTTTCAAGCGGGAAAATATGGTTTCTGTCCACAGCAGTTGAATCTGGAAGCGATAGAATTCTCAAACTGATGCGGAGAAAATATACAAGTCAGGATTTCAAGAAATGCATTAAAATACTAAATGAAAGATACCCAAATATCTTTCTTAGAACTCAGATTATGGTAGGATTTCCAACAGAGACTGAAGAAGATTTTCAAACCTCATTGCACTTTCTTGACAAATTGAAATTTGACTGGGTCGAAGTGTACAAGTTCTCTCCAAGAATTGGAACTGATGCATTTAAAATGGATGGTCAAGTTCCCGAGGAAATAAAAGAAGCTAGATTTCGCCAATTGAGCCTCAAAGCTCTAATGCAACATCCGTATTATAAGGTCAAAAACCTAATAGAATCATTTTCTTAGCAAATATATAGAAACGTGGTTTGTGAATATGACTAAAGACTCGTTAAGAATTCTTGTTACTGGAGGAGTTGGGTTTATCGGTAGCCATCTCGTAGATCGACTCCTTAAGGAAGATTTTGAAGTAACTGTTCTTGATAATTTAGACACAGGACGCCTAGAAAACATTGATTCTCACAAAGATGATAAAAAGTTCCACTTTTTGAAAGGCGACATTCGAGACTTCAATCTAGTCAAGAAAGCAGTTAGGGATGTTAATGTTGTCTTTCACGAAGCTGCCTTGGCCAGTGTGGTGCTTTCTGTAAAAGATCCTGTTAAGACCAACGCTGTGAACGTTGATGGAACATTAAATCTTCTCAAGGCATCATCAGATTCAGACGTCAAACGCTTCATTTATGCTTCTTCAGCCGCAGTCTATGGAAATACACCATCCGCTGACCGAAGAGAAGATATGGCTCCTAACCCAACTTCGCCATATGGCGTTTCTAAACTTGCTGCAGAATATTATGTCAGACTCTTTTACAAGGCGTACGGCCTCGAGACAGTATCTTTGCGCTATTTTAACGTTTATGGTCCCAGACAACGCTTCGACATCAACTGTGCTTACGGAGGCGCAATAACAATCTTTCTAAACAGACTCTTGAGAAACATGCCTCCCATAATATATGGAGACGGAGAACAAACAAGAGATTTCGTTTTCATCCAGGATGTCATAGAAGCAAACATGCTGGCGCTGAACAGCAAAAACGCTGCGGGAGAAGTCTTCAACGTAGGCACAGGCACAAGTATAAGCGTCAATGAAGTTGCCGAAATATTAAAAAAACTCTTAGACAAAACGCACATAAAAAGTGTCCACGCTGAACCTCGACCTACCGACATCCGGCACGGTTACGCTGACATAAGCAAAGCAAAGAAAACATTGGGCTATAATCCAAAGTTTCCCTTCCAGCAAGGATTAGCCATGCTAGTTGACTGGTACAAAAAATATTCAGACTTCCACAAGGAAAATAGCTCGCACGAGCATGCCGAAACCAATTGAAAAAAGTACTTGAAGAAAAGGGATAAAAACTGGATGAATCTATCAGTAGGAAAGCAGCAAGCTTGATTGCAGAAATTGTAAGAGGAGCTTAAGGTTGTGAGTTGAAATGAAAGTGCTTCTTGTCGGAGGAGGAGGTTTCATTGGATCTTACATTGCAAGAATTCTTGCAACCGAAAATATTGAAACAGCAGTTTTGGACAATTTCTCATCTGAATTCCAACAAAGAACAATGAAAGAAGTAACTATAATTAATGGCGATATGTCAGATAGAGAGACTCTGGATTCTGCAATGATAGGTGTCACGCATGTTTGGCATGGAGCCTACCCGCATAACATTGACTCAAGAGTTGATGATGCAGCTACAGTTTGGAAAAATATAAGAGCCACAATTGAACTGGCCAAGATTGCCCGACGCAACAAAGCAGCAAAGTTTGTTTATGCCTCTTCGAGGTCCGTTTATGGAATAGCCCAATACAATCCGATAGACGAAAAACATCCAATACAACCTCCCACCGCATATGGACTATGCAAGGCGGTTTGCGAAGACTACCTCCAGAATATTTTGGGAAGGTCTAGCACGGAGCTTTGCATTCTGAGAGGTTTTCTCGTTTACGGTCCAGGAGACCGACAAAGCGTCGTCACCAAATTCGTTCAGACAATTCTGAAAGGAGAAGCCCCCACAGTGCATGGAGATGGAAGTGCAACACGCGATTTCATCCATGTAGAGGATATGGCTCGTGCAACAGTGCTTGCCTTGAAACGCAAGCAGACCAAAGGTATCTTTAACATTGCATCTGAAAAAGAAACATCATTATTACAACTTATCAATTTAATTACCACTATTGTTGGAAGAAAAGATATTGTTCCAAAATTTAATCAAACAGATGCATGGAATGTGAATGACAGATGCTTTGCCGACATAAGTCTTGCAAAAAAGATTCTGGGATTCACTCCGTCCATTCCTCTGGAAGAAGGACTTCGCCAAGTTATTGAAGACTATCAATCCAAAATGAAACAATCAAACCTTTCTTCTGCCTAAACGCAAAACAGATTTCAATGTATGTTGCCACGAAAATAGGAGTCTAAAATCTTGAATATTTTGGTATCGAGTGCTGGGGGACCAGCAGCCATATGCTGCATTAAAGCCCTAAGAATGTCAAATAAAAAATACAGAATAATCGGAGTTGATGTTGATTCTTTAGCAGCAGGTCTTTTCCTTTCCAACAAGTCCTTTATTGTGCCCTCC
>Ga0315280_10005760_pt1 | contig 17492 bp, 20 predicted proteins | sample YL17G06_40_MG_FD_203697 | JGI IMG/M metagenome (GOLD analysis project Ga0315280, IMG submission 203697) | Sediment microbial communities from Yellowstone Lake, YNP, Wyoming, USA - YL17G06_40 | ecosystem: Environmental > Aquatic > Freshwater > Lake > Sediment | place: USA: Wyoming | collected...
TGCGACGCATTCCGCGATAACGTAACTTTTGGTTAGGTTATCGCGGAAAGTTTAAATGTATGCGAAACCCTTGTCAATTGGGCATCCGATGCATTCCATTGGCAACAGAATGCGCCGGATCCAGGTAATAGCGCGGCTCGCGAGGTTTGAGCCGAATTGCCCGCTCAATCAGACCGACAGCGGATTCGGATAATCCGGCCCGATGAGCCGTCACCCCCATCAAGTGCAACGCATCGGGATTGTCCGGGTCTGCAGCCAGCACCTTGCACAGAACCTCGGCTGCCCGTGTCCAATCCATTTCCTCAATGTAATGAAGGGCAAGATCAAAGAGCTTGGGAAGATCGATAGCGATCGGATGGTTCATAGGGCCTGCGTTCACCAGCGGACCAGACGTGCGGCCACCAATAGGGCATATCGACAACCTCTTTCGGTTTTGCAGAGATTTTCATTCGACGCCGGCTGCCGAAATCCACTTGCTCCTGCGACGGCATGGATATAGAAATATATGCGCATCCCCAAGGACATGCCTCCGCATTCGTCAAGATTACTTGTCTGTAAGCGATGCTGACAAAGGAGGACTTTATGACCGTCACGCCGCGAATACTCAAGCGATGCATTCTCGTGTCTATAGTCGCCCCGCTTTTGGCTTCCGCACCCGGGATTCCGCGCGCACAGGTAAGCCGGGGGCAGAGCGCCGCGCCGGAAACCCCCGAGCGAGCGGCTCGAATGCGCTGGTTCCGCGAGGCCAAGTTCGGGCTCTTCATTCACTGGGGACTGTATGCCGTTCCTGCGGGTGAATGGAAGGGACAGCCGATCGCGGGGATCGGCGAATGGATCATGAATCGCGCAAAGATCCCGGTGAAGGAGTATGAACAGCTTGCCGCTCAGTTTAACCCGACGAAGTTCAACGCCGTAGAGTGGGTGCAGTTAGCCGCCGATGCCGGCATGAAGTATATCGTCATCACCAGCAAACACCACGACGGTTTCGCGATGTACGGATCCAAGGCCAGCCCATACAACATCGTAGATGCAACTCCATTCAAGCGCGACCCGCTCAAGGAACTGGCCGCAGCCTGCGCCCGGAAAAGGATCCGGCTGGGCTTTTATTACTCGCAGGCCCAGGACTGGCATGAGCCCAACGGCGCAGGCAACACTTGGGATTTTGGTCCCGACGACAAAAAAGATTTCGACCAGTACCTCCGCACCAAGGCCGAACCTCAGGTGCGGGAACTGCTGACCAATTACGGGCTGGTTTGCTTGATCTGGTTTGACACACCGCGGATGATGACGGCAGAACGCTCCCAGCGATTCATTGACCTGCTCCGCAACCTCCAGCCGGCGTGCCTGATCGACGGGCGGTTAGGCGCGGCGGGCGACTACCGTTCGATGGGAGACAACAGCATTCCGAACACGGCCGTCAAGGATGACTGGGAGGTTCCAGCAACCCTGAACCACACCTGGGGCTTCAAAAAAGATGACACCGACTGGAAGCCTCCATCGGAGCTGGTGTTTAAGCTGGTAGACATCGTCAGCAAAGGGGGCAATTATTTGCTCAACGTCGGCCCGACGGCAGAGGGCATCATCCCTCAGGCAAGCCAGGATAACCTGCGGGCGGTGGGGCGCTGGCTCAAGGTTAATGGCGAAGCAATCTACGGCGCCGGACCGACTCCGTTCGGCAATGAACTGGGCGCCTACAGTGAAACTGAGAAAGACAAGAATGGAAAGCCGGTTTTCCAGGTACGCCAGGATTGGCGATGCACCACCAAGCCGGGCAAGCTCTACATACACCTATTCAAATGGCCGGGAGCGACCTTTGAGCTGCGCGGGGTCAAAGACACTGTCGAGCGAGCCTACCTGCTGGCAGATCCCAAGCACAAGGCTCTTCCGGTAAAGAAAAACGGCGACGCGGTAACCGTCACTCTGCCCGAGAGAGCCCCCGGCGAGTACGACTCCGTGCTTTGCTTGACGACCAAAACCGGCGGCGCGCAGCGTTGAGCGCCAAATCTCCTTGAGTGTCGCGACACGTTGTCGCCAACCTCAAGATTCACTTGAGCACGAGGTTTTCGATAAAGAACTCCATCATGCGAGCCTGATTAATGCCGGAATGCCCCTGATCCGGGCCGACCTGCACTTCAAAGTTCTTTCCGGCCTTCTGCAGTGCCTGGATGAGCTGTAGTGAGCTGGAGGGATGCACGTTGTTATCCGCCGTACCATAATAGATCATCAGCCGGCCTTTGAGGTTGCTGACATAGTTCATTATGGTGGCCGCGTCGTAGCCCAGCTTGTTTTCCTCCACAAGCCCCTCGTAGCGCTCGCCGTAAATGTTATTGTAGTTGCGATAGTCGGTCGGCCCCGAAGAATCGCAGGCTGCTTGAAACAGATCGGGATAACGCATGATTAGCGTGGCGGAGACAGTGCCGCCATACGAGGTGCCGAAAACGCCGACACGGTCCTTGTCCACATAGGGTCTCTTCAAGAGTTCCTTCACGCCCGCTGCCTGGTCGTCGATCTCGACGATGCCCAGGTGCCCATAGAAAGCGTCCATGAAACGCTTGCCGCGTTGCGCGGCGCTGCGAGCATCGAACGTCACCACCAGGAATCCGTATTCCGTAATCGGGTTGGGAGTCGAGAAGGTCTCACGCGCCGCATTGGTCAGCGGACCGCCGTAGACGCTGACGAGCAGCGGATATTTCTTGTTCGGATCGAAATTCGATGGAAAGTTGAGCATTCCGTGAAGATCAGTCTGGCCATCCGCGGCCTTGAACTTGAAGAGTTCGACGCGCTTGAAGCCGAGCTGATCGAATCGCGCCATGTCGCTCTTCGCCAGTTCCGCCACTACTTTCCCCTGGGCATCCAGCAAGCGCGTCGCGGGCGGGATATCGTGAGTCTGCGCGACATCAATGAAGTACTTGCCATCCGGCGACAGGTCCACGCTGTGCGTGTAAGCAGGGTCGGTGAGGCGCTGGTCACCTTTCCCGTCCAATCCGACGCGGTGCAACTGCACTTTCATATGGTTGTCGCCGTCGCGCGCCATGTAATAAAGGAGTCCGGCGTCTTCGTCCACCCTCACTATATTGGCAACTTCGAACGGGTGATTGGTGAGCGCCACCAGCAGCTTGCCGCTCAGGTCATAAAGGTAGTAGTTTTTGAAGCCGCTGCGCTCGGATGTCAAAATGAAGCGATTGCCGTCCTTGAGGAAATACACGGTCGGAACCCAGTCCACCCAGCTTGGCAGCCATTCCTCGTGCACGATGACCCGGCATTTGCCCGTATCGGGATTGGCTGCGGCAAACTCCAAGGTATTTTGTTTGCGATTCATGCGGTGGAAGAGCAGTTCTTTGCCATCGGGCGACCAGTAGATTCGGTAGACATAATACCCAATGACCGAGTCTTCGAACGGCTTGCCGTCGCGCACGTCAACCTGCACGGATTTCTTGGTGTCCAGATCGTAGATGTAAAGATTGACGGCCGGACTCCTCACACCTGCCTTGGGGTAAGCATCGACTTCCAGGGTGTCGTACTGCGCGGTCTGGTTGCGTTGCACATAGTAGTCCGGCACCTTGCCTTCGTCGAAGCCGTAATAGGCGAGCTTCTTGCTGTCCTGCGACCAGAACACGCCCCCGACCATCCCCAACTCTTCGCCATAGATGATGGTCGCGACGCCGTACCGCAGGCGAGCTTTCTCGTTTCCATCGGTGGTAACGGCAATCTCGTTCCCGCCGTTGGGATCACTGAGCCATAGATTGCCGCCTCGGGAGAAGGCGTTGTGCTTGCCGTCGGGCGACGTAGCCGAGGTCGTCTGCTGGCGCGCGATGCCTCCGCCGCTCATTTGTTGTCCGGCCCGCGCAAAGCTCACCGAGCCGCCTCTGCCGCCGCCCCCGAAGCCGCCCCCGCCTCTTGCGCCGCCCCTGCCGCCCTGGGGCGCGTTCTGAGGATTCGCCACCGCGGCCTCCTCGGTCGCCTTTCGGGCCGCGACATCATAGTGGTACGTCTTTCCGTCCCACTGATAATCGAATGTCTTGCCGCCGTCCTTCCACGTCACCGAGAGTGAGCCCATCTTGACCGCGTTACGGATCTCGCCGCTCATCTTCTGGTATTGTGCATAGCCGGGATACTTTGGCAGTCGGTCCTGGGCGCCGGTCGTTGCTGCCATGATGCCGAGCATGATTGCCATCGCGACAAATATGCCCTTGGTGCCGGTGGTATGAGTTCGGTTGTTCATGCTCCTCGCCTCCATCTAGGGATTTCGCAGACAGTATATCGCTAATCCTGGACGGAGCATCATCCAGGATACTGTTTTTCGCGGTCAATCCCGTGCGCTGCGCTTTGGAGTGCGGCGGCATGACGCCGCTTTTGAGCTTCCTGCACTCTAAGTAAAGCGGCGCCGAGGCGCCGCACTCCAAAGCCCTTCGGGCATGAATTCAGGCGAGTCCGCGCGGGGATTTCCCTTGTTCCCTCTGCGCCTCCTGAGATAAAAACACCTGTGAGTTTTTGTCCGCATCGGCCTGCCAGCCGTTTGTTGTTTCGTACTGGTGCAAGGGAGCGCGTGCGGAGATGGGTGCCCGGCGCGAGGCTGTCGTGCGTAAGGTGTCGACATAGGAGACTGTCATGGATTCTTATCTGTTTCACAACGGACGTTTTCTCGATCCACGCAGAGACGAGCTTCTCGATGGAATTGAGGTTCTCGTGGAGGGCGATCGGATCAAGGAGGTTTCGGATCGGCCGATCAAGTCCTCGCATGCCATTCGCATCGACATTGGGAATGGGACGCTTATGCCGGGGCTGATCGACGGGCATGTCCACGTCTTCCTGAGCGAGGTGAACCTTTCGGCGCTGGAAAGCGTGCCGTTGACCCTGCTTGCCGCGCGGGCAACGGTCTGCATGCGCAACATGCTGATGCGTGGCTTCACGACCGTGCGGGATGTTGGCGGCGCCGACCACGGGATTAAGGCGGCAGCAGAAACGGGCATCGTCGATGCGCCGCGTCTCTTCATCGCCGGCATGGCCGTCAGCCAGACGGGCGGGCACGCGGATTTTCGGCGAAAGACGCAGGACAGATTCGAGTGCTCCTGCGGCTCCGGCGTCTCCTATACCGCGCGCGTGGCCGACGGCGTGCCAGAGGTGATCCATGCCGTGCGGGACGAGCTGCGCAAGGGGGCGGACCTCATCAAGCTCATGGTATCGGGCGGCGTCGCCTCCCAGAGCGATCCGCTCGAGAGCCTGCAGTTCCGCCTCGACGAGATCGAGGCCGCCTGCGAGGAGGCGAACAGGTGGAGGACGTACGTGGCGGCGCACGCATACTCGGCCGAGGCGATCAAGCGCGCCGTCGGCGCGGGCGTGCGCACGATCGAGCACGGCAACCTGATCGACGAAGTGGGCGCAAGGCTCATGGCCGAGCGTGGCGCGTTCCTTGTGCCGACCCTCGTGGCCTATGATGCCCTGCGCCGGCGCGGGAGGGACTACGGGCTCACGGATTACAGCCTTGCCAAAAACGAGATCGTTCTCAACGCCGGTCTTCGTTCGCTGGAGCTGGCGCGCACGGCAGGCGTGCCGATCGGGTTCGGCAGCGACCTTCTCGGCGAGCTCCAGAACGACCAGTGCCGCGAATTCCTCATTCGGCGCGAGGCGATGAGCCCGCAGGAGATCATCCGTTCCGCGACCATCGTGAACGCGCGCATCCTCAAGCGCGAAGGGCAGCTTGGCGAACTCGTGGCCGGCGCGTTTGCCGACCTGCTCGTGGTCGACGGCGACCCGCACAAGGACATCGGCCTCTTCGATGACGGTGGACCGTGCCTGTCGGTCATCATGAAAGGCGGCCGGTTTTACAAGAACAGGCTGGCAGCATGATGGGCTAAGCCGATCACGCTCATCATTCGAAGCACAGTCGGGCAATTTCTCCAAGAAGTGGACTACAAGAATCTCCCTGCGGAAAGGCACATGTTGTTGGTGGGCAAATTTCTGAAGGTGGGGCAGGCACGAAAGGACTCCCTGGTTGCTCGCGCAGCGCCACCCTGAGCACGCAAATCAAAGGGCTGCATCCTATTTCACTGTTTGGCCAAACGGTCCCCTGCTGATCACTCGCCGAGGCCCAGGCTGATTGTGAGGGCGGCGTCAACCTCGGCGAGGTGGACCGCAGAGATGGTGCCAAGCCTCTTCATCAAGCGTCTCTTATCCACGGTGAGGATTTGTGACAGGTTCACCATGGACGGCTGTTCGAGCCCTCCTTCGTGGCAATCCAATACGACGGTCACCGGGTATTTTCTGACGGTCGTGGTAATCGCCGCCACGATTGTGGTGGAGGCGTATCGATTGCCGACGTCGTTCTGAATAATGAGCGCCGGCCGCCTGCCCCTTTGCTCACTGCCGCGGCCTGGCTTAAAGTTCACAACCCAAACCTCGCCGCGACTGCACCCCGGGCCGGTCATTTCAATGCCTCATACCCGGCAACGAGGTTTTCCTCCGCAGTGTTCCTGTCTTCTTTGGCCATGGCTCGGTAGCCTTCCATGAGTTCCTGCTCCATCTGGGCCTTTTTCCAAGCACGGATGGCCGTCTCCACCAAGCTGCTGCGGCTTCCATTCAAGGTCTTGGCCAGCCTGTCGAGCTCTTCAACCAGCTCTTCTTCGATCGTCACGGTTATCTTTCCCTTGCTCATATGGAATCCTGATTAGTATGAGAAAGTGTAAGATATTTGATAATACTTTTCAATCGCAATCAAAGTCATACCGTTAGAGCTTTTGCTCGACTCCCTTCACTGGTCTCCCAGTTATTAAGTGCTCCCGAGTTGCGATGGTGCGCGATCCGCATGTCGATGCACGCCCACTATGTCAGTGCTGAGTGCTCACGGGCAAAACAAGGCGACTGCTGGATGCCGCGACTTTCATCTGGCCTTCCTGCGAATAGGCGCGCTACAATGAAAGCGTTGTTTATCGTCTCGTTCACGTCAGCCAAACCGAGAGAGTTTTTATGAAACCCGCAAAACCAACTTTCCGGCGCAGCTTGCCGCTTTTGCTTCTCATACTGTGCGCCGTGACGGCCGGCCGGAGCGTCCCACAGGTGGTGACCCCGGCAACGACCAAAGCCTCCAATGCATCTGCCGTCGATCCCGCGAGGGCCCTGTGGAAAGAAGGCGATTATTCGGCGGCGATCACAGAATTCCAGAAGATCATCCAGCAGCATCCAGACGACACCTCGTTGCATATGATGTTTGTGCGTACTGCCGCCAACATCTCATCAAAAGAGGCACGCCTGAAACTTGAGCGCGACCGGGCGCTAGCTGCGCAGAAGGGCACGAAGCCCGAGGCGAAGTTCGTCGCTCCTGTGGAAATACCAGAGGCGAAGGGCGGCGCTGCTCAAGCACCTGCGCAGCCGTCCGTTCCTACGCGGGAAGAACTCGCCAAGATGGAAGCAGATGTCAAGGCGGCCAAGGCCGCACTCGTTCGGTTGACGCAGCTCTATGAAGGCTGGGCAAAGGCGAGCCCGAAAAAGGCGATTTATCCTTACGAACTGGCGATCCTGACCCGCAGCGAGGAATTCGATAAGCGCGAGCAGTACCTGCTGAAGGCGGTTGCTCTGGATCCGAAGTTTACGGACGCCTATCAGGAGCTGTACAGCCTAAACAACGGCATGGATGATGTCGCTGCCGCAAAGTACGCGAGAAAGGCGGCCGAATCGGAGCCGGATGATTTCGCGTTGAAGCTCACCTATGCGTCTGCGCTTTGGACCATCGATCAGGCAGGGGCGCAAAAATATTTTCGCGACCTGGTGGCGCGCAACGCCGGGATGACGAACGGTTCCACCGCGCTGCAGCGTTTCATCAGTGCGACAGATGACCCAAAGGAGAAAGTGGCACTGATTGAGCAGTTCCGGCGCGAGTATCCGAAAGTTTGGACGCCCGGGAGTTATCTCAACAATACTCTGTACGAGCAGTATCTAACTGCCGATCCTGCCAAGGGCTTGGCCTTTGCGCAGGAAATCTTGAAAGCATTGCAAAGCACAACCACTGTGCCAAACACCAAAGGCCTCATCAACCCGGCGGAACGGAACAAGACCACGTGGAAGGCCAATGCGGATTACGCCGAAGCACTGGTTCGGGCGCGCACCCTGATTGCCGAGAAGAAGGGAGCCGATGCGCTTGCCCTGTTGGAGAAAACTAAGGTGCCGCGGGCTCTGGAGGACAGTTCGCAATTCACCGTGCTCAAGGCCGAAGCGGCCGATGCTTCCGGCGGCCCCGCCAAAGCCTATGAACTGCTGGCGGCCGAACTGGTAAAGGACATTAACGAAGATTACCAGAAAGCCATCGTCAGCTACGGCGCCAAGCTAGGCAAAAGCCCGAAGCAGGTGGACGAGGAACTCTGGTCCCGCCGGATGCAGAAGACCGAACTGTTCAAGGAATTCGACCTGGCGAAGCTGGGCGGCACGGGGAGGGTAAAACTTTCGGAGTTGCGTGGCAAGGTAGTGCTGGTGGACTTCTGGTTCCCTGGCTGACACTGGTGCGCTGTGGAGTTTCCACACATAGAAAAACTGGTTGATAAATACAGTTCCAAAGGCTTTGTCGTGCTCACGTTGAATACCATTCCCAGCGCGGATGCAACAGGCAGGTTGATGATGGCCAAGAAGGGCTATAAGTTCACACACCTGACGACGCCTGACAACAATTGGGCCACAAAGAACTATCAATTTGAGGGCGCCCCGACAACGGTTCTACTCGATGCCAACGGCAAAGTGATCCTGCGGCACCTGGGATACAGCCTCGAAGGCGTTCGCGCGATGGACGAAGCCATTGCGCACTTGCTCGCGAGCACCACGGCGAAAAAGTAGGGCCTCGCCGCGTGTTTAGTGGTTCTTGTTTTGGTCGGCACGGCAATCGGATCAGCGGCGGATCACTCCCTGAAACGGAAACTCGCGGGCTCCGATACTCCACCGATCAAAATCATCAGCAGTGTCGGGGACTCTGAAACCTACGCGGCATCCGAAAAAATCGCACTACCAGTGCGAGAAATCGGCTGGGCCAGCGATAGTCAGACGGCTTGCTCAGTGAGTGATACAGGTACGTGCAATTATGCATTCCCAGTGCATAATATCCATCATCGCCAAGCGAATGCCGGGGCGCACGGTACATTCTGTGCGCTTTGGAGCCCGCCCCCAAGCGGGTGGCGCGGGAATTCCCCGCCATGGTGCTTACAGGGCCGTGTCAATCGGGGAAGACGACCCTCTTCAGGCACCTCTTCGCCCGCACCCATGGCTATGTCTCCCTCGAAGCGCCGAACGTGCGCGCTTCGGCCGCTGCCGATCCGCGCGGCTTCCTCCGGGCATTCCCGCCGCCGGTGATTTACGACGAGGTCCAGTATGCTCCCGATCTCCTTTCCTATATCAAGGAGGAGATCGACGCCCGGCGGGGCGCGAAGGGGCGTTTCATCCTGACCGGCTCGCAGAATCTGTTGATGATGGAGAAGGTGACTGAGTCGCTGGCGGGCCGCCCAGCGGTCATGCACCTCTATCCCTTTACCCGGCGAGAGCTTTTGGGAGTTGCGGACAGACCCCTGCCGTGGGAGAAGGCTGGGCGCAACGCGGCGGCAAAGGCACTCGTGAGCGGGACGGCTCTCTGGGATGAAATCAGACGTGGATGGTACCCTGAGCCGGCCGCCGATCCCGGCCGCGATATCGGGAGATGGCAGACATCCTATCTTCAAACCTACCTGGAACGGGACGTGCGCGGCCTGCGGTACGTGGGGGATCTCGGCCTGTTCCAGGCCTTCCTGCGGACACTGGCCCTGCGCAGCGGGCAGCTCCTGAACCTCACCGATGTGGCACGGGACATCGGTGTTGCCGTCAACACCGCCAAAAACTGGCTCTCCGTGCTGGAAGCGACCTTTCAGGTGATCATCGTGCGCCCATGGCATACCAACGCAGGGAAACGACTGGTAAAGACACCCAAAGTCTATCTGACGGATACCGGCTTGCTCTGCCGGCTGGCCGGTATCCGCGACACCGACGAGCCAGCGACGGGGCGGCTCGCTGGCGCCCTCTTCGAGACAGCGGTGATGACCGACACCGTGAAGAGCCTGGTCAACCGGGGGGAAGAGCCGCGCGTCTGGTTCTGGCGGACTTCCGCCGGAAGGGAAGTTGATATGGTTGTGGAAACGGGGACGGGGCTCATCCCGGTGGAGATCAAACTCTCCGCCACGCCCAAGCCGGGAATGGCTGCCGGAATCGTATCCTTCCGGTCCGACTACGGCAAGCTGGTAGGGCCCGGCTTTGTGGTACACATGGGGGAGATGTTGCTCCCAATTGCGCCGGGGGACACTGCGATTCCCTTTGCGGCCTGGTGATGTGTCAGCCACGCAACACAGGACGGGGACTGACGAGGACGGGGACTGACGACGGCAAATCATAGATAGTCAATACTCATTCCCCGTTTTGAGGCCGCAAGGTGCGGCTTACGGCCAAAAAACAGGCCTCGATTTTGGCTCTAAGGATCTGGCGGTTTTTGTCGCACTTGCCGCGACACCCATCGCCGGTCCCTTAGACGCAAAAAACAACCTCATTTTTTGGCGCCAACCTCATTTGGCAAGGCCCTGATCTGCACTTTCTTGTATGCTTCCAATATTTACTGTCGTCAGTCCCCGAACGCACAGCGTTCGAGACGCAGACGAACTGATTCAACTCGAGGGGATACAAACAACTTCTGGGGTGCGGTAATGGCTTTCATCGGCTGTCCTCCGGGCGCTTGATTGCGCCGACAGCCGAACCATATCAAATGCCCTCAAATCGAGTCATGCAGCCTTGCCGGAAGGACACGAACAATCGAGCAAAAGCGCATCTCGTCGCTTTGTTTGGCGTTGCCCTCTTTTGTAGTGAGGTCGGTCTATGCGATGAGCCCTTGCGTCATCGAGATCTTGCAACGAAGCCGGAGCATGCGCCTGAGACACATTGCTGTGAGGTCCCGCAAAACGTGGTCTTTGCCAGCGGCACAACTTTCGGGACCACAACTGCGAGCGGAATCTGGAACAGTTCCGTGTGTATCAGGTGGGATGGCAAGGACAGCGGGAAACCATAGGAAGTCGAACTTTGTGGAAATCAAGTGGTAAGACAATCCGCTCACTGGAGGGGGCAAGGCAGAAAAGGCCCGATGGAATGATCACCGAGCTTACACGATCTTACGCTCCGTCACGATCTTCTCAAGCATCGTATGAATGTAGCTGAGGCTATCAAGAAAGATCTTCTCGCCCTCCTGAGCAAGTGCTTCGGCTGATTTGCCAGAATGGTCGGGGGCGAATTCGGTGTAGTGCCGCCCCATGCATGAAATCATCCTACGAATATCTTCTTCTGTGTGGCGCTGACCACCGGCGAGAGCGGGAACACCGTGCTCTCCTATGTCACTTTCCATCAGCGTGGCCTCAAAAGCCACCAGCCAATCGTCGAGCAGCTTGGCGAACAAGCCGCCACCTGCCCACCCCTCCGTTGCGGCGAGATACGCTGACCACACTGCCTCGGCCTGCCTCTTTGGTCTCAACATGGAGTGGACCAGGCGATGAGCGGCTGTGGCACGAACCATGCTTTGGTTGATTCGAAGGATCTGTTCATCGCCCGTGTCTCCGTAGAATCTCGGCCCTAGCGCAGCTTTGAGCGCCATCGTATCTGGTTCATCTTTGAGGTCCCCAGAGATAGTATAGGCGATAAGCAGATCGGATATCGAAGAGGCAGACATCTTAGGTTTGAACCAATTCATAGTGCCTCCCTTAGTAGGAGCCCGCAGGAAAACTAGCTGCAATTTTGTTCCATGCCTCGGTGGGGTTCACGAACGCGAACGTTGTCTGCCACTTCCCACCGCCTGTCCCGCCGTCTGCGATCTGCGGAAAATAGAGATTGACATCGGCCCCTTGAGGCTGAAGTTGGGCGAAAGCCGGAAACGACATGATAAGCAGAACAAGAACGACCGTCGCGATTCTCATTTGTGGCCCACCTGCTGCGCTCCAGCAGCGAAAGATATCAAAAGCGCGTGTCTGCGCCGGGCCATGTGTGCGGTCTCGTTACTTGAGCACTTCGTATTGGAGTTTGATTTCCGCGGTGACTGCCTTGTCCGCGAAAGTCGAGAATGAATTGCTGATGCCAAGGTAGTAGATGCCTGGTGCCGGGATTCTCGCGTCGATGGTCCCGCGCGTGATCTTCTCCGTGCCGTACAGCATTTTGCCCTGGTGGCCATCCTTCCAGTTCACGTAGTTGTCTTAGTCCGCGAGCACCACCTGCACATCGTTCCCTGGACCGCCGGACGCGCTGAAATGACCTACGACCCGAACGTTCTGCATCTTCTCCATGACCAGGATGCGGATTTCATGTATCCGTCCGACGGGGACACTGACGGTGCCCGACACCACATCCTCCGACATGTGGACCGGTTCTCTTGCTTTGCTGGCTGGCAAGGCGTCGGATTTCTCCCCTCCAGATCCGACTCGACCGCCGGAGGTGTACCACAAAACTCCTACCGCAACAGCGAGAAGCGCCACCAAAATCCACGGCAGCAGATTGCCGCTCCTCTGTTTCCTTGGGCTTTGCGCCTGCTCATCATTCGCCTTGTTGCCGCAGTGAGCGCAATAGGTCGAATGATCTGGGATTTCCTTGCCGCACTTCAAGCAGAACATGGCCACACCCCCTCCATATTCTCTTCGGTTGCAGAATGGCGGTCATTACATCCAAGTCTGGGATTTTTTCCTGCTTCTATGTTTGAACTGGGGGAATCGCGGAATCAGGGCGGCCGGCGGTTGTGATCCATCACTAATCGGTTGCCGGTGCACTTTTGGTGCCCTTGCTGCGGATACGTTTTCAGATTGTTTCTGTAAACTATTGATTTTATTGGTGGGCCCAGCAGGACTTGAACCTGCGACCCGCTGATTATGAGTCAGCTGCTCTGACCAACTGAGCTATGGGCCCACTATGAGAATCTGTGCAGTGGGGCTGCTTCCCCGCGGGAAGAGCGCCGGGGATGCGATCCCGGGGGCGTTCCTCCCCGAAGGCAACCACTGGATGGGCGTGTCCGCCCAATCAGGCGGCAACCGTCGGACAGGGTAGCACGCCCGCCCATCGCGGTAAAGATCGTTCCGAGCATTTTGCGAGATCGCCCCGACAGGTGGATCTGAAAACGCGACGCTCATCTCGCTCCTGATCATGAGGCACGGACACGAATACCGCTACGCGCATCCAGAGCCTCGAGAATTGCGCCGCAGGAAACCGCGGGCTGATAACGTAATACTGCTCAACCAAAATGCGCTAGAATACGTCAATCAGAGCGGCTGATTCTGTTAGAATAATGACATAAGCAAGTCTGCCGCAATGACAAAGGCTAGAACCGAGGAAATCATCAGGGAGATGGTCGAGCGCATCGTTGAGGGATTTCATCCCGAGATGCTCGTTCTTTTCGGATCGCATGCACGAGGGAGCGCAAATCCTGACAGCGACGTGGATCTTCTCGTGGTCATGCCCGTCACCGGCTCTAGGCGCGATCTGACCATCAAAATCCGGAAGGCTCTTGCGGGCATGGGCTTGGCCAAGGACGTGGTTGTAGCAACTCCAGAGGAGCTTCACCGGCACCGGAATCTGGTTGGCACCACCATTTATCCCGCAATGCACCAAGGGAAGGTTGTTTATAAGCGACGCGCCTGAAACCGAAAAATGCGCTAAAATCTGGTGAACGGAGGGAAGTGCTCATGAGTGACCTGCCGGCTACCGAAACAATTCCGATCGAAATCTGCCCGGATGGGGTCGCACGGGTAAGTGGGACGCGAGTGACCCTCGACACGCTGATCGCCGCCTTCTCCGAGGGCGCGACGGCTGGAGAGATCGCACAGCAGTATCCTTCTGTCCCGCTTGCCGACGTTTACTCCGTTCTGGGCTACTACCTGCGGCGACCCTCTGAGATCCAATCCTATCTGGACCGGCGCCGGACAGAGGAGGAGCGAGTTCGCCTGGAAAATGAGTCTCGCAGCGATCCTGCCGGCGTTCGGCAGCGGTTGATGGCCCGCACTGGCAGCGGGAGACTCTGACACATGCTCGCCCTGGCGGCCGACGAGAATTTCAACAACGATATCCTCCGCGGCCTATTGCGCCGCAAGCCCGATCTGGAGTGATTATGAGTGAGCTGCTCTGACCAACTGAGCTATGGGCCCACTTGGAGAATTTAGGGCAGTGCGGCTGTTGCTCTGCAGGCGGTCCCAATTCCTTGCCGTCCAGCGCCATTCAGATTCTGCAACTGACGCCGCAGCAGGCCCGTGGCTCGATACAGAGAGGTCTTCACCGTCGCCAGGGGGCGCCCTTCCTTCTCGGCAATTTCTTTGAGCTTCAATCCCTTGAAGTGCCGCAGGACAAAGACCCGCCTCTGAAGGTGCGGCAGCGCATCAACGCAACGCCGGACCTCGGCAGCCCGCTCCCTTTTTTCCAACGCGCGCTCGGGACAGTGCACCGCCCAATCAGGCGATGTTTCCACGAAAGGCCGACGCTCTCGTGACCCAAGCGTCCCTGCTGACCGATACTCGGCACGCCGGCGGCGGACGCGCCAGCAATCAATGGCGTGATTGACAGCCAACCGGTACAGCCAGGTGGAAAACTTCGCCTTGCGCGGATTCCAACTGGATGCCGCCCGATACACCTTGACGAAGACCTCCTGCATGGCATCTTGTGCCTCGCCGTGATCCTGAATAATACGGTACGCCGTAGAAAAAACGGGCTGTCGATAACGCTCGTAGAGGTGACGGAAAGCTTCCTCCTCCCCCTTAAGAGTTCGCTCGACGAGAGCTTCATCCGGGATGGCGCTTCTCTCGTGCTCGGCTCGCGCACAGTGATTCGTCGAATCAGGCGATGAACTGCATTCAATTCCCGGGCGCTCTCCGGGCAAGTCCGCACGAGTATCCGAGCAGAGTCCGAAGACCGGATCCATCTTCAGGTTGACAACCGCACAAGACGCCATCGTAGTAACCTCCGGGTAATGGAGTTTGAAAACCTCTCCTTTTTCACCCTCTATTACAGCTACCCGGAGTCATTTATTCAGTGGGAGAGCGAAGGGAAGAAACCGCAGATGGGCACATCCGGGGATCAGCGTCTGTCGACGTCCGTCTCGCGTTGCGGTTTGATTTTCTATTCGATAACCACGGCCGTGCCGTAAGCGATGATCTCCGCCGCAGCCGGCATCATTTCTGCCGTTCCGAAGCGAATCGCAACGATCGCGTTCGCTCCCAGTTTCTCGGCCTCGGCGATCATACGGTCCAGCGCCTGTTCACGGGCTTCCGCAATCACTTTCGTGTATTCGGTGATTTCGCCGCCCACGAGTCCACGCAGCCAGGCGATGATGCCGCGCCCGACGTTCCGCCCCCGAATCGTACTGCCGCGCACCAGCCCCAGGGTCTTGATAATCCGGCTGCCCGGAATGTCATCAGAGGTCGCCAGTATCATCGCTCCACCTCTTTCTCGTATCGTTCGTGTTTTCTCGCGAAAAGCCGTTCGCGCACAACGGAGACCAGCAATATGATCACGCCCAATCCGGCGGCTGAAACGCCTACTTTTACCAGAACGCCGATCCTGGGATCGGAATAGAACTGCGAAAGCCCGGTGTACAACCCGAAAGCAAGCAAAATGATCGCGCCCACGGATAACAATATCCAACCCAGACCGCGTTCTATGCCGCGATACACATTCTCCCAGTAGCCCGGCCAGTAACTGTCAGGCAGCTCTTTGAATCGCATGCTGTCGGTCACCTCCTTGATCTTCTTGAACGCCCGCAGCTCCGTTTCCCACTTCTCGTTCCCTCGAATGGCTCCGGCAAGCGTCATTTCCTCGTCCGGAGAGGCGATGCCGTCCACCACCTTCATCATCAATTCCTGGATATCTTCATCCTTCATGAGTGTCACCCAGCAGCTCCCGGAGCCGTTTCCTTGCATAGTAGAGACGGGACATCACGCTCCCGAGGGGAATTCCGAGAAGGTTGGCTATACCATCGTAGGACATATCTTCGAAATGGCGCAGAACAATGATCTCGCGATGCTCGTAGGACAGCTTTTCGATCGCCGCCCAGACCGCTTTTCTGGTCTCGTCCGCTTCGATGATGAAATGCGGCGACTCGCGCTCATCGAGCTGCGTCCCGCCCGCGCCCCTGACCTGCGCGGCGTACTCGGACCGCACGGCCCTTTTCTTGACTTGGTTTTTCGCGAGGTTGCTCAGAATGGTGTAGAACCATGCATAAAAGGGCCGACTCCGGTCGTAGCGTCGTCGGGCGTTATAAACCCGAATAAATGCTTCCTGAGAAAGGTCGTACGCGTCGTCCGGGTCGCCTACCAGCTTGAGGGCAAGGTAATAGGCTCGCTTCTTGTATCTCTCGACCAGGATACGGAAAGCCGCCGGGTTGCCCTGCTGAACATCCACCATCACCTGGGCATCGTCCAAGCCTGCAAGCTCCTTGTCATTCTCTATTACAGTCAGAAAGATCATTTATTCAAACCCGATCACATCGGCAGGGGTAGGCTGCAACTGATCAGACCGCCAAGACGCCAAGGAGATCCCTTTGTCTTGGGGCCTCTGGGTCTCAGCGTTCCGCTCTACAACGTACCCCAAAACATCAAAACCCGCCGGAGGGGGCGGGTCTTGCTGGTATGAATGACTGCGAAATCTGACGCAGGCTAGTCCCCTACGGCGCTTCCTTCCAGGAAGGCTTTCAGCATGCGGCTGCGCGACGGGTGCCGCAACTTGCGCAGCGCCTTGGCCTCGATCTGGCGGATGCGCTCACGGGTAACCGAGAAGCGCTGGCCTACCTCTTCCAGCGTGTGCTCGCTGCCGTCGCCCAAACCGAAGCGCATCTTGATGACCTGCTCCTCGCGCGGAGTCAGGGTTTTCAGAACCGATTCGGTCTGCTCCTTCAGATTGATGTTGATCACCGCTTCCGCCGGCGAGACCACGGCGCGATCCTCGATGAAGTCCCCCAGATGGCTGTCCTCCTCTTCCCCGATGGGCGTCTCGAGGCTGATCGGCTCCTGGGCGATCTTCAGGATCTTGCGCACCTTGCTCACGGGGAAATCCATCTTCTTGGCGATCTCCTCGCTGGTGGGCTCGCGGCCGAACTCCTGCACCAGGCTGCGCGAAGTGCGAATCAGCTTGTTAATCGTCTCGATCATGTGCACCGGGATGCGGATCGTGCGCGCCTGATCGGCGATCGCGCGCGTGATCGCCTGCCGGATCCACCAAGTTGCATAGGTCGAAAACTTGTATCCGCGCCGGTACTCGAACTTGTCCACGGCCTTCATTAACCCGATGTTTCCTTCCTGGATCAGGTCCAGGAACTGCAGGCCGCGGTTGGTGTACTTCTTTGCGATCGAGACCACCAGCCGCAGGTTCGCTTCCACAAGCTCTTTCTTGGCGATGTCGGCCTCGAGCTCGCCGGCTTTGATGGTCGCCAGAGTCCGCTTCAGCTCCGGGATGGTCGCGGAAGCTCCCTCCTCGATCGAGCGGGTTTTCGC
>Ga0315280_10005761_pt1 | contig 17488 bp, 12 predicted proteins | sample YL17G06_40_MG_FD_203697 | JGI IMG/M metagenome (GOLD analysis project Ga0315280, IMG submission 203697) | Sediment microbial communities from Yellowstone Lake, YNP, Wyoming, USA - YL17G06_40 | ecosystem: Environmental > Aquatic > Freshwater > Lake > Sediment | place: USA: Wyoming | collected...
CACAAGCGTTTAACGGTTTTCAGCCGCCCCGAAGACGGCTTGATCCTCGTTTGCACCCGGCTTCAGCCGGGGTGAGAGAGACCCTTCCTCTCTCCCTGGAGCATGCTTCAGCATGGCTTCTCCTCTGAGCTTCACCCATCAGCCGGCCTTTGGCCGAAGCCCGGCTCAAGCCGGCTCTTCGGAGGGGAAATGGTTGCCCTGCACCCCGGCTGAAGCCGGGTGCAAACCCGGCGCATGCCGAAGCCCGCCTCATCAGGATCTGAGACAGACCCTCATGCTCAAGTGGCCTGTTCATAGGCGCAAAGCCATGTTTGTCAATTCTCAAGCCCCACAAAACCATTAAACGCCATTGGCTGGAAGCCTGTTCTACCGGACGGCCAAAGTGGTTACTGTCTGTTCAGCGCTTGCGGGTGTCCCGCGACCGTCAAGGTTGTGAACCGCGAAACCAATCGGCACGGCATCGGTCTGGGTCCAATCGCAACCGGGGAAATTGAGCAACGGGATCGCGGCCTCGATCAGATAGCCGTCGCGCGAAACACTACTGCTCAATTCCTCCTGGATGCCCTGTTTGTTCATGCTGACCAGTCCGACATCGTACGTCGGATACTCCAGAACCAGTTGAGGGTTCTTGATCAGCCCGACCGCCGGAACCAGCGCAAGGCGATAGAACCCCTCCGTCATCTCTGGTTCGCGGAAAGGCGCTTGCCGCATGTCGAGAGTGAGAACTACATGGTCGCCAGCCGTAAGACTGGCGTCGTCCACGATCACTTCGCCGTCGCGAACCCGCGCAAGAACATAGAGATAAAGACTGTCAATGGCCGTCGTCACCTCGGCCGCAATCTCGCTGTCGGTCGGTTTTGCCGATTCTGTCATCATGCGTCCATGGCGCATGACAAACACCTTGGTCGCCGAGACCTTGGCCCAATCCGCCGCATTGCCGTCCACACGGATGGAGCCGTCAGCAATGTGCTTGAGCGACATTTCCTGGGCGACCTTAGTGTCCGGTACAAGCCGGGGTGGTTCAGCCGGAACCTGGTTGGCTTTGACTGCTTCGGCAAAGAGCGTGGCCAACTGGTCGGGACGAACGACGACAAACTTGTCGCCCAACTTGGCGGCCGCTTTGGCTATGGCTGCGACCACGTCCTCGTCGGGCCCAAACCCGGTTTCATCCACACCGATGAAAAAGAACCGCTCTTTGGATTTCGAGAGCGCCTCCGGCAATTTTTCGAGGTCGGCCGCGTTGGCAGCCAAATCGGTATAGGTGAAAAAGACTGGCAGGGAACCCTGCATGAAACTGGCCCGATCCAGGCGGCGATTGGCGCCACTGGTACCGTAGAACACGGCCTGAAGCTCTGGCAGGTTTTCCGTCACGCTCTTCAGGCTCTTCGAGTCAAGCCAGGTCAACCACATTGTCGAAAGGTCGAGATAACCGAGATACTCTTTTGTTCGTTGCAAGTAGGCAGCCAGAAGTTGGTCGGGCTGATTCGACCCTTTGGCCCACACGGTTGGATAGGCAACTCCCAGTCCGCCCAGATCGGCCACGAAATAGTCGTTCGGTTTCGCCTCGTTGTAGTAGAATTTGGCAATGTTGGGCAGAACGTCGGCAGCGGCCAATGGAATGCCCCAACCCAGGGGAACCGTCCCGCGCGAGGCGACGTCCCAATGGTTTGCGCGCGAGGTCATGAACTGGCCGATGGAGTTGTTGCCCGTCAGGCAAAACGCCACGTAGCTGTTCCCCGGGTCAAGCGTCACGGGCGGGGCGGGCTTCTGTTTCAGAACGGCGCGTTCTTTCCCGCGCTCGCCCGAATGAATGCTAAGATTCTCCGCCATTCGGGAATCCACGAAGTACTTGCCAAAGCGGCTGAACAGGCGAAGGGCCTGAGTGCGTTCGGCGGCCCCCTCGGCGCCAGTCTTGGCCGTCAGTTGACCGATGACCGGGATATTCATCGGCGACTGCGTCAGAACATACTCCATGTGCTTCTCGTCCAACTTGTCGCCGCCATAGCTGTAGAACGTAAAGATGCTCCACTGGATGATGTAATCCGTGAGGTCCTGTTCGGGATCGTCGGGCAATCCCAGCGGCGGCATATAGCACAGGACATGATGGGTGCACTGGCGTTTGGGATTCTTGGGATTGTTCCAGAAATTGTTGAAGGCCCAAGCGTAAAGCGCATAAGCGGCGGCCTTCTCGTCGCCGTGGAATTTGTCAATATTGAACTCGTCCCACTTGGTCGTATCCTTGACGATGGGCAGCGGCTTGCCGCCCATCTGCTTCTGCAACTGCTGATGCAACTGGGGCGTTAGCGGCACCGCACGCTCGATGGCGCACATCGTCCGGACCACGTTGAGCATGTCGCGCGGCTGCCTGGGTTTGGCGTTGGGGTCGAGAAGCGCGCCGTCATAGATGATGCAGCTGTCAACCGACGGCGGGTCGAGTTCGATGATGAAGCGTTTGACGCCGAACAGGAAGTTCTCGGACTCCGCTCCAGGCCCTCGGGGGCAGGTGTAGCCGATCCCCTGGTTCCCGATGATGGGACCTTTCCAGGTACCCTTGAGGATAGGACCCGTGATCCCATCCTTGAAGAATTGACGACTGCCCTTGAACCAAAAGTCGTCCTCTTCCTTGCAATACCAGATGCCTTTGACGCGGTTGACCAACCCCGCCAAGGCGCGGCAAAGCAACTTCTCGTCGGCGGTCATCCCTTTCATGTCGAAGACCTTGGGCTTCATCCAGATGGGCGTGTCAGTGCGCGGCAGAATGCCCGAAAACATTGCTTTCTCGTCTATCGGGAACAGATTGGCCTTGCGCCAGCAGTTGCACCAGTGGCCCGAAAAATAGCGCCTGTACGGGTCACTATAGATTTCGACGCTTCCAAGCGAAGTCGAGGCGACAATCGCCTTTCCCCGTTGGGCCGACCCGTACGTCTCCTGGCCCTGCGCTACGCTCATCGCCAGGAGCAACACCATCGTGCCGAGAGCGAAACCTCTTACCACCCGTCCCATCCTAGGACTCCTTTCTCCTTTTTTGATGTTTGCCTTTTTGTTGACGGCGGCGCTCCGCGCCAACCGAGTTGTTTCACCCAGGTTTTTCCTCCATTCCTTTGTCCCAATGTCGCCTCTTCACTCAATGCGTTTTGGGTTCAGCTTGCCGTAGGCATAATCAAACTTCGAACGCATAACGCGCCAGCCCAGCCAGCGCGCTTCCAATACATTATCCTCTGCACAGGCTTCGACGCATTTCAAACACAAATGACAGTCGGCCACGCGCACCGACGGCCCTACGCGTTCCTCGAACACCTCGGCAATGTCCATCGGACAGACGCGCTCGCACGAACCACAGTAAGTGCACCGGCGCGGCTCCTTGACCAACCCAAGCATCGCCCAGCGATTGACACGCAGCATGCGCATCAGGATTCCCATGGCGCAGACTCGGCACCAAAAGCGCCTCATCGCCGGAGTCAACAGCAGAAACGCACCAACCGTCACCATGCCCAGCACACTCATTATCTTCGTTGTCGTTGTGTAGCGATCAAATAGCAGAAAATTTTTCGCGTCGCCCTGTGTGACGGGCAGCAACTGACGGGCGGGGCAAAGCTGACAGTAAGGCGCCGTCAGGCTTCCCGCCAGCGGATAGAGCCGACTTTCGGGACGACCGATAAAGATGGAGATGAAAACCGCCAATCCCAACAGCGTGTAGGCAATCGCTGCAAAAATCCGTCTGGCCCGCGGGCCAGATCGAAGGTGCCCGAATCCAAGTGCGGTCCGGACATGGCCCACGCAATCCTGCAAAAACCCCAGGGGACAAACCCACCCGCACCACACCCGTCCCAGGAACAGGCACAGGACCAGAAAAAACGCCGTCGGCTCAATCAAACTGACATAACGATCCGTCGCGCCACGGGTCAGAAACGTCTGAAGGTCGTGGAGGTAACACTTCATCACCTTCTGCTGGACATACTCACAAGACAAGGTCGGCAGCGACGGTTCGCGCCCCCCAATTGTCCATCGTCTCATGCCAAGCAATCCCGCATAGACAAACAGGACGAAGCACAGCCCTTGGACCGTGAAGCGCAGGCGGGAAACCCGAAGAAAGGATGAAGGACGAAGGATGAAGGATGAATTTGACCTGTTCATCTTTGCAGCCTGGCCGCTTTCATTTTGTTCATCGTTCATCATTCATCGTTTTGTTACATAATCGTCAGGGCAACGATGCAAACATCGCTGATCCCTTTGTCCTCGAGACCGGCACTTGTTGAATCGTGACGCGGAAAGTATATTTCATCCACCGCTCGTTGCGAATCCAACTCTATCGCAGCGTGATACATATAGAAAGGCGAGGAAGGGAGATTGATTTCTGAACCGTTGGCCAGGTGAATCTCGGAGTCGCGGTGGACGGGATCGAGTTGCCATCGTGCCAGTGGGTCGCGCCGCAGTGCCTCGTCCTGTCGCCAGGGCGGAGCGGCAAACGCTGTCACCTGCTCGTGGCCGTCCGAATAGAGAATGCGCACTTGGGCGGTGACCAGCCGCTGTTCCTCGGTTGTGTTGAATACCAGCAAGTGCATCTGCCGTGCCCGGCGAGGTTCGAGGTCAAGTTTCTGGCCGCCGATTCGCAAAGCCGTGCGGAAAAGTTCGAGATCGGTGCGAATGGTTCCACCCCGAAGCGGCGTCAGGTAGGGCAAACACGGCAACTGAAAGACAACCTGGGGATGCTGCGGGCAGTGAAGCAGATCGCCAATGTGTTTCTCCTCGAACGAGTAGCCCGCTTCCCAGCCGCTGAGATTGTTGGGATAGCGGACAAAATCGCGGGTGAGCGCAAACACGTTGAACGCACGCGTCAGGTCGGCCATCCCGTTGTCATCCATCGGCGTTCGAATCACCTGAGTCTGACGAAATGTATTGACGTTTTGCTCCCAGAGGACTTTCCACCGCTCGCCATATTTCTCCGCTTCCGCAATGAGCGGCGAAGACTCAACGGCCAACCATGCCTGAAGGGCACGGACCCGACAGGCCTCGGTCACTGCGTCTGTCGTCGCGTTGTCCGTCAAGCCGACGCTTTGGGCCAAACGCTTCACGATGGACGCTCGATAGTAGCCGGACATCAGGTTGCACATTCGATCTTCCCAGATCGCCGACTTGAGTGCTGCAAAGGGAGCATACCCCGGGTTTTGGGCGATGACCTCGTCGAGCCGCTCGAGCAAGGCGGCGTAATCTTCACGCACGGGATCGCCTTGCGCGAAGAGGTCACGCAGCTGTTTGTAGGTCTGGCGACAGCCCGGAAAATCGCGCTCGAAATCGCGGATTTGGCGCGATGGCGTGCTCGTTCGCGTCACTTCGGGATTGCGCAATGTGTAACCAACGGCGAATCCGATACCGAGTGCCACGGCAATCGCCACGTGATACCATTTTTTCAGTGTCGGCCTGTCCATCCAATCCGGTTCCGAGTTGCGAGTTTCGAGTTTTGAGTGGCGCAGGTTGCCAACCTGCCTTGTCCCGGTTGTCTTATCTCTGACCTCTGGCCTCTTGCTTCTCAGCTCTTATTTCTTGGGCAGCGCCGCGACCAACGCCGCCGCATAGGAATGTTTCGGATCGAACTTTAGAGCCGTCTCCCAGCGGTCGCGCGCCTTTTCAAAGTCGCCCTGGCAGTAGGAGCTCAAACCCAGGGCGACATAGCCGTCGGCAAACCGCCGGTCGGCCTCGACTGCCCGTTCGAAGCAGTCGCGCGCCCGGTCAAATCGCGCCATCTTCATGTGGACGCGCCCCAGGCCATATTGAGCCGCGACGTTGTTTTCGTCCTGCTCGATGGCCCGTTCGTAGCAACGCTGGGCTTCTTCGTAACGCCCACGGGCATAGAAATTGTCGCCCAATTCGCGATGGGTATCGGAATAGCCGGCGCGATCGGCCAACGCCTGCCGGATTTCTTTGTCCGGGTCGCATTCGCACGCCGTGCCCGTGATCGCGTGATTGTGCGAAGGGGCCGACATCGCCGCCTGCGGGTCAATGTGATAACGCACCCAGCCGACGTCGCGGGCGCGATTGAGCCAGACCGCCGCGCCGATAATTGCCGCGGCAATCGTCAGATACAATCCTGCTCGCATAAGAACAGGCAGGATGCCTGTTCTACCAAGGTGGATGCCTGTTCTACCTTTCATGGGATTCGAACCTCCTGGCCGCGGGCCAGTACGCGATAGTTGCCCAGGCGTCCGAGAACCGTTTTGCCGTCTGCTGAATAGACTGTCAGGCGGTGGGGTGTCGAATCATTTTGGCCACGGCGCAGGTAATCATCTCCGCCGGGTCCTGCAATATATTCGGTCAAAAGCAGCCGTGCGACGCCGGAAGTGTCGCCCGTGGCTTCGATACGTTCCGGCATCCCGGCGCCGTTCTCGCTTTCGGCGACAACACGGCAACCGGCGGCGGGTGTGCGAACGGCGACCGTCCATTGGCGGCGTACACGGCCACCTTCGCCCGCAAACCGAATCGAGTCGAAGTCGCAGTCGCGCGCCACGATCTCCGTTCGGCCATACACGCGAAGATCGGCGCCGCCTCCCCGGATGATGCAATCTTCCAGCGTCAGCGGGTGTCTAGACGGGCTGCCAGCTTGCTCTACTTCCAAGCCATAGATTCTATGATCGAGCAATCGCAACCGCGCGATTCGCATGTCGGCGGCCCCCACACCGTGGATGCAAAGCCCGATGTGGTTTGACGTGCTAATTATCGAATCCTCGATCGCCACCGCAGCGCTGCCGCTCACTCGGACGACAAAGTTGCCCGACACATTGGCTCCGCGCAGAATCAGCGATCCGGCGGCGGCCTCGATCACATTGCCCTCGCTTTTGCACGCCTCATTGCCTTCGTCGGTCCGCACCGCGGCAATGCGGCTGTTTTCGATGACCAGGCGGGGGGCTTCATCAGAGGACTGGGCAGATTGCCAGCCTGCCCCACTCGAAGGAGCGAGCAGGATTCGGGCCTGACCGCATTTGCCGACATCAAATTCCAAGCTATTGACAAAGCGATAGATCGAGCCGCTGGTTGCCGTACCCCCAATCGTCAACTCGCCGGTGATCTTCAAGGAACGGGCCGAGACAGCCGAACCGGCTTCGGGATCGAACGACAGAATTGCTGGATTGTCTATATCGCGCGCCACCGTTTCGAGCGTGTTGCCCTTGCCGGTCGCCACAATCCAATCGCCTTCGACACGTGCGGCGGCAAAGCATGAAAGAGGAACGAGAAAGGATGAAAGGAAAACCAGCAGGAGCATCGTCAACGGTGAACAAGGAACAACAGTTGAGGAGCGAAAACACAATCGCAAGCAGGGACTGGCGAATAGCAGGAGTCTCGATGGTCGGACCTGATTCATCCTTCATCCTTCCGTGCGGGACAACTTACCAACCCGTCCGACGCGCATGAACGCCAAGGCCAGGATCAATGTCCCGATCATGCTTGCGACAATCCGGCCCAGCATTGCCCGTCCATAGGCCGGGTCACCTGTCTGGAGCAGCCATTCGCTGCTTCGGTCGAGCCGATAGGCATGGATTCTGCCGTCGTAAAAGGGCACAATCAACAAATCCACATTGCCGATCCGAACCGCCACGGGCGATTCCCAAATCGTATCGCCCAACCCCCGATAGGCCCACAAAAATGGCCCCGGCGAAAACTGCCAAATGGCCCGACCACTCTGGCCGGCGATGGCGTGAAGCATGTCGTCATCCGAAGGAATATAAACCTCGAACCCTCGTTCGCGCGGCACAATGGCGGGCGATGCCACAACATTTCCGCGGGTGCTGTAATGCCATTGCGCCCGGCCGCTGCGCGCATCGAGACAATAGACTTTCCCATCATACGATCCAAAAATGGCAAGGTTCCTGCCGTCCGCCCCCGAAACGATGGCCGGCGTTGACTGGACCCAATGGCCGGTTTTGAACGACCAGAGCCTTCGGCCCGAGTCCGCCTCGAACGCTCGGACATCGCCAAACTCCGACCCCACCACGACCAGATGGGGTTTGCCGCTGTCGTCTCCTTGGATGAAGGTTGGCGTCCCATCAAGGGGGAACTTCGACGTTTGACGCCACATCTCTGTTCCGTCACGTCCATCGAGACAGTAGAGGTTGCCGTCGCGGCAACCCACGTAGATTCTTGTCTGACCACCGACCTTGCCCGCCACGGGATGGGTTGGGCGGCTTTCGGCAAACATCCGTCTCCACAGCAACCTCGCCGTCCCGTTTTCGGGGACAATTGCCAGCACCTCGGCTCGCTCAGCGACCTTCTTGGGTGCTGTATCAAAGACCCACGCGACGACAACAACGTTCGGTCCCTTCGGTCCGGAAATGACAAGGGGCGATGAAAGGAACGCTCTACCCAGCGATTGCCGCCATTCATAAACCTCGTAGGACCAAAGCTTTGTCCCTTCTTGCGCATCCAGACAATAGAGCGTACGGTCGGACGAGGCGACCAGAACGCAGTCGCGTCCGTCCAGCCGGACAACCGCTGGCGTCGAATAGACACCGTTTCCCGTCGGATAACGCCACAGCTCATGTCCAGTCGCCGCGTCAAGGGCATAGAGGTTGTGATCGTAGCTTCCGACAAAGCAGACCACCCGATGGCCGATCTGTGCGACCGCAGGCGAACTCCAAACACTCGCCCCCGGCTCATAGTTCCAGACGACGTTGGCTCCGCGAAACGTCCACATTGCCGGAATCTCGGATGTGGCACAATCTGGAAAATGGCGCCAGGCCATGGCCTCGGGACCGCCGCGAAAACCGTCCCACAGCACCCGTTCCACTTCGGCGGCTCGGCCCATCATAGCGAGGGCACAAATGAACAGTAGAATAACGCTGACTTTGGCGATGCCGACTCGACTGTCCGATTGGAAAGTCGGGTTCACGGGCACCGGCTGCTCCCTCACGGGGAGGATGCCCGTGCCACTTTCGCCAAATGGTCGCGCCGCCAACGTCAGCGCCCGTTCCGGGCAATCGTCCACACATTTCATGCATGCGATGCAACTCGACAGTGCGATCTTACCGTTCTCAATGGCCTCGACCTCGCACACGCGGGAACACACACCGCACGACGCGCATTTTCCGCTCTTTTCTATTTGAAAAACCGCATGTCTCGCCGCCCAGCCGCAAATCATCCCGAAGGGACAAAGATAGCGGCACCAGGCCCGCGCGACAAAACATGCTCCTCCCACAATCACCAGAGCCGAAAGCAAACTCGCCCAGTCCTGAACATTCATGAAAATAAAATGAACCGGCGAGAAGACCGAAATGCCCGCAACAGTGAAACCGAGGATCACCAACAGCGACACGGCCCGAAATCGCTTGAGCGCAATGCTATGCTGGGGTGACAGAAGGACGATTCCGATCAGCACGCTCAGTGATCCGGCCCACAACGTCGCCGAATCTTCGAGGATTGGCCGTCGCCCACGGAAAACTCGATAAGCTACGATGAGATAGGCCAGCACCAAAGCACTCCAAACCGCCAGTGCTACGAAGCGGTGGTGCGGCTGTTTCCTCCCCGAAAGTCGGACAGGGTGACAACCTGTCCGGCGCAGTTTGGAAAAGCGTCTTGCGATCCAGCCCGCCCATTCCTGTAATGTGCCCGTCGGGCAGATCCATCCGCAGAAGATCGCTCCGCCGACAAATGTCGCGCCGAGAGCAACGACCGTCATGCTGAGCCAATAGAAGGCGCTGAGGTCGTCCTGCTGGCTGAGCAACTTCAGGCCCAGAAAGGCGTTTCGGATCAAACCGAAAACCCCCAGGCACGAACTGACGACGAGAAAAAAAACGATCAGGCTGACGGTCTGAACGACAAATCGCCAGACTTGGCGGTGTCGCCGGATGACGAGCGCCATCGTCGCCAGAGCGCAAAGCCCTAAGAAAGCGGCCAGTTCGACATAGCTTTGCTCGAAGGGGGCCAGCACTCGGTCGAACAGTTTCCAGACGTAAAACTGTTGCATGATAGGAATCCTGGGCTTGCGCGAACTAACCTTCGCCGGGCAAAAGGAACGGTAAGGCAGGTCCTTTCATGGGTCAACTGGCGACGGAGTAGATAGGAATGCGAATCATTATCGCAAGCTATTTCTATCGGTCTCGCCCCAAACGGATTTGCGGTTGACAACGCCGTTCTCCCTTTCCATTCACTTTCTTAAAGTGTGGACGTAACCCACCTTGATGGAGGCAAAGCGCAACAGAGACCTGGGATAACCATGAAGTGTATTGAAATCAAATCGTCCCAGCGCGAACAATGGATTCCCATTACCTCGCAGGTTGAGGACGCGGTTCGAGAATCGGGCTTTCTCGACGGTGCCTGCCTGGTTTACGTCCCCCATACAACCGCCGGGGTGACCATCAATGAGAATGCCGATCCCGATGTCGCCGACGATCTTCTCATGGGTCTGGCCCGTTTGATCCCGCGCAACCTGCCTTTTCGCCACAGCGAGGGCAACTCGGACGCTCACCTCAAGTCGTCGCTGGTTGGCTGCTCTGTCCTGGTTCCCGTGCGAAAGGGCCGTCTCCAATTAGGGACCTGGCAAGGGATCTATTTTGGTGAATTTGACGGCCCGCGCCGCCGTCAATGCTACATCCGATTCCTGCGGGAGGGCGGAAACGGTGCCTGAGCCGCTCGAACACACCGGATCGGTCGAATTTGCCCATCTCGACGGGAAGGTCGCTGTAATCCGATTGATCGGTCGTTGCTCGTTCCAGAACAGCGCCTATCTGGAGAAAGCGGCGGAAATCTGCGAGCGCGATATTGGCCCTTGTTCTTACGTTTTTGACCTCGACCATTGCACTTACATGGACAGCACCTTTCTGGGAGCGCTCGCCGGGATCGCTCTGCGCCAGAGGCGATTGGGGCGTGGCAATCTGATCGCTGTCAACGTGCCGCCGCTACTGTGGCGAACCATGTTACTTCTCGGATTGACTCACGTGCTCGATATCCGCGAGCGCCGTCCCGAAGGCCAACCCAACGAAGAGATCGCTGTCCATGAGGCCGACAAGATTGAAATGTCGCGCACCGAGCAGGTTGCCCACATGATCCAGGCCCACCGCCAGCTGATTGAGGTGGACAGTGGCAATGAGGTCCGATTCAACGACGTTCTCAAGTATCTGGAGGACAGTCTGGCCCGAGCGCGTGCCGAACACGAATCAGTGAAAGACAACGCTTCGTCTTCTCCCCAGCCCACGCCTAATCCCGATCCCGCTCAATAGTGGTTTCTCAGCAAGAAGCAATACCACGGATGTCCACGCGAACGGAATGTGGGGCTAAAGAATTGTTTGGGGTTGGAAGTTGGTCCTACGGTGAACGGGAAGAGTATTTGCGAACATAGCCGCGCAGGTCCTCGACTACCTGGCGCAACTGACTCTGGGCGCTATCGAGTTGGAGCGATTCTTCCCAATAGCGCAACGCCTCGGCATACTGCCGGCGGCCATAATAGACATCGGCGAGTGTATTGAGCGTAGAAGGCAGCCGGGGATTCTCCATCTCGAGAGCGCTTTTGAGCACCGCGATGGCTTTGTCCGGTTGTCCCAGGCGTGCCTCGCAGATGGCCTGCCCCTCAAGCGCCTGAACATTGCGCGGGGAGTTCCTGAGAACCTCGCGATAGAGAAGATGTGCTCGCGTATAGTAGCCTCTCTCGCGATAAGCATGAGCCAGACCCAGCCGCGCTTCCTCGAAATCGGGTTGGAGTCGCAACGCCTCGCGGAATCGCACGGCCGCTTTGTTGGTCTCTCCTTGCGCCAGATAGCCCTTGCCTTCCATAAAAAGCGCGTGCGGGTTGTCGGGGTGGTGCAGCGTCAGGTGCAGGACAAACACATCGCGCGGAGGGAGAATCTGGCAACCGGCCGCTGCCAATGCGGCGAGCACGGGCAAGATTTTGATTGTCCTCTTGGATGGCATCGCTTATGGGTTGCTCCCAAAATCTCGCAATGAAGATTTCGGAATCGCTCGATCAGCTAGGAAAAACGGAACATCCTGTGGATTGCAACCAAATTCTGTGGGCATGTGTCCCCGGCAGCACAGGCTTCCAGCCTACGATGGGTCACAGGCAAGATGCCTGTGCTACCGTTAGTAAGAGAAATCATGGGCAGGATGCCCATGCCACGCAAGATACCGCCCCCCTCCGGTGCAGGATGCCAAGCCTTGTCCTCGCCATCTTTCTTGTGTTTGGTCAAATGCTTGCTCTTGGCGCAGGCGAAAACCGAAGCACCCGGCCTGCCCAGGGGCAGCCCATCGAGAAACCACCCGACCAGAACCAGCAGACCGAGACTGGTTTCAACCGTGTGGCCTATTACGTGCCCAGCCGCATCGCCGATTTCCTCGACATCTGGCGATTCAACGTGGGGTTTGGCCTTGGCCTTGGGATCAACATTCGCCCGACCAAAGGTCTGCAAGTGGGTTTGGCTGCCTATGACTCGACTCGGATCGGATTGCGCGGGCGACGCACGCCTTTCTGGCACGAGTGGAGTCTCGAGGGCGGCTTCGATGGGATGTATTACGAGTTGGGCGAGACCGAGCGCGGCTTTCATGAACTCGGCGGCACGATTCATTTGATTCTTGTTGGCTTCGATGCCGCTTTCGACATCGAAGAGGCGCTCGATTTTGCCTATGGTTTGTTTCTGAGCGATCCGGCGGACGACGATTTCCGATAATGCTCTCCGACACGCGTTCAACTCTAGCGCTCCCTTCACGCGCCCGTCTCATTCTTTACCTGATCCTTGCCGTGGCTGGTCTTCTTCGTTTGGCGCGACTCGATCTTATGGCATTTGAAATGGACGAAGGCGTGGCATGTGTTTTTGCCGTTCGGTTCACGCACTACGGACTCCCTCCGCTGGCAGGGATCAAGACGAGTCTGCAATTCCACAATTCGCCACTTTTTCTTTACGTCATTTCGCCGGCGCTGCTGGTCACAACCGACCCACGTTTCGCGGCGATGCTTTTTGCATTGTTGGGAACGGTGGCTGTCTATGTTGTCTATCGCACGGGGCGCGAATTCTTCTCGCCCGCTGTCGGCCTGCTTGCCGCCGCCATGATGGCGCTTTCGCCGGCGGCGGTCGAGTATTCACGCCGGCTTTGGGGCCACAGCCTGATCCAGGTGCTCTGCCCAATCGCCTTCTATCTGCTGCTTCGCTGGGTTGTTGCGGGGCGAGCGAAGGCCGTGTTCTGGCTCGCTCTGATCATCGCCGCAGCACAGCAGTTCCACTTTTCGGGTGCGCTGTTGTGGTGCCAGGTTGTGCTGGCCTATTTGTTGTTTCGACCGCGAACCGATTGGGCGGGATTTGTGGCCGGACTGGCGCTCGGATTGCTAGGTTACATACCGTTCTTCATTTTACAGGCCGACACCGGTTTTCTGGATTTGCGAATCATCGGTGAGGCGATCTGGCGTGGCGCGGGCCAACCCCGGACATTCAGCATCAAGCCACTGGCCAATTGGTTTTTTGCGGCGACCGACCTTGGTCACAACAATTTTCTCCAAAACGATTTCGGGCTCTTTCTGGCCGGGTTGCCTTTCTATCGCCTGACGCGCGCGGTTGCCGGCCTGGCGTGGGTCGCCGGACTGACGGCATGTGCGGTTTGGGCGCTACGAGGTGGCACGGGCATCCTGCCCGTGAAAGAACATAGGCAAGATGCCTATGCCACAAGAAGACGGGCGGTTGAACCCCTTCTTCTTCTCACTTGGTCTGTGGTGCCGCTGGTTGTTTTCCTATTGCTTCGCGTCCCGGTCGTCGCGCCCTATTTTCTTGTCGTCTATCCAGTGCCATTCCTTGCGATTGCCTGGCTGGTGGTCGAGGTCCGGCAACGGCTCGGTAGGACAGGCTTCCAGCCTGTGAGCAGCCTTCGGCGCGGTCTTCAGAGCGTCGCCGTTCTTCTTTTTGCCGGGTGGGCGGCCCACCAGATGGTTTTCAACATCGCGCTTCGGACGCACCTCGACCGCGAGGGGGGCGGCAAAGGGTCCTACGCCAGCTTCGCCTCACAGCAAGCCGCCATGCGCTTCATCGCCAATCATGCGCCGCGGCGGACGGTTCTGGTGACCGAAGAATATCTCGATCCGAGTCGGGGCATTGATTTTCGCTACTGGTACTTGCTGTGGACATTCGATCACGACATGGAGCGATTCTTTCCGGTCAATCGAGAGAAGGCGGAATACTGGTATGTGATTCGCAACACGAATTATCGCATACGGCCGGACTTCGATGAGTTTCTCGCCGCCTATCCGTCGTGTGATTTCGGTTTTCTGCGTGTCTATGTCATTCCGCGCCCCGGCCCCTGGCCTCGGTTTGGGTCTCTCCAGCCCGCCGCATCAACTTGAAACCTGAAATCCAAAAAGATCGTCCGCTGGCGATCAGCACTCCCAGCGCAACCAGGAGCGACACCGCCGAAATCGTCTTTCCCAAGAGTAGCGACCGCGGGGCGAAATGCAACGTCACGGTATGGTGCCCCGAAGTTGGCACAATGACACCGCGAAGGAGGAAATTCACGCGCACCACTTCCGCCAGCTTACCGTCCAATCTTGCTATCCATCCTGGGTAGAAAAGTTCGGCGAAACACAAAACGGCTGGCTGCGGCGATTCAGTCCGAACTTCGATTCGGTCGGCTTCATAGCGAACGAATTCCACGCGATCGGGCAAGGTGCTGGCACTGTCCGCGTCCGCCGGCAACTTGAAATCTGCAATCTGAAACTTGAACCCTGGATTGCTTTGTTCGGCAACAACTGCCTCGCGCGCAATATTTACATCGCCTTTCGCCAGAAGATCGAGCGCCTCGTTCTCGTCGCGGACGCGCCGCACCTGATGGACCAACCATGCGCCTCCAAGCGCCTCGCGGTTGCGGTAGATGCGATAGCGTTCGTTTGGTGGGAGCAATTCATGAATTGTCCCTGCGTCAATCCCTTCCCAGCCGGTCGGTTCGGGCAAAATGGCGGCGACCATGGCGAGGGAGAACACAATTCCTGGCACGGTCTGGCGAATTTCGATTGTGCGCGCGACAATCGGCCTGTCGAAAACAACCTGGGCGTAATAATTGGCCACATGCACCGGTCCGCTCGGCGTGAGCAGGGACCACGCCATGTTTTCGCGCGCTGCGCGGTGTCGGCAGAAAAAGCGCTCGTCGGTTGCCCGCCAATCGGCTGTATGAATGCCCGCTCGGATTGCCGCCGAGCAGCTGGTAGCACAGGCATCTTGCCTGCGACTTGTTGGAGGAATAGTCATGTTGCCTGTTGTTTGCCGCTCGCCAAGCGCCGTCACAATCCCAACCGTTGTACCGTCGCCAATCTCCTGGGCACGATCGAGCAGAGTGACAAGCGAAATGCCAACGAGCGTCGTTGGCTTGTCCAAGGGAATTGTATAGAGGTCATTTTGAGCCGGTGGCCACGAGGCGATCCGTCGCTCGCGCACATCGCCGACCACGTATCGGACGTTGAGCAGCCGAAACAGCGTGGAGTCAGGCCGCGCGAAATTCAACATCCGCACGGGATCGTCAATTGGAGAGCGCCCCGCCGTTGCCACGACGAGGCGCACAAAATCTCTCAGAATGAGCGGATCGAATCCCTGAATGTCCTGGAGCCCATAGAGCGCCGACAGATTGGGCATCAGGAATTCGCGCAAATTCTGATCGTTCATGTCGCCCGGATGGAGCCGCGTCGGTTCGTAGCCCACGACGCGAAATGGGGGCGACTTGTCGCGACGAACAACCGCGGCCGTTTCGGGGATTGTCAATTCTTCACGCTCGGACACGGGCAAAGGAAGACGCTGGCGAAAATGCAGGAGGTCGAGACACAGAAGCAACGCCGCCGCCGGCCCGAACCAACGTTTGGACAGCAACCTCGCCGGCAAGAGGCCTGCGCTCGCAAGAAGCAAGACGCCCAAACCGACGAACACGGCGCTGTTGATGGCCAAAAAGAGCGATGGGTCGCGCGGCGTTGTTGCACGGACCGCCATACTCACCATGTCTTGCCAGGACATTTGCCAGCACTTGCTCAGGAAGAGAATTGCGGCGAAGGCTGCGCACGCCGAGAGGACGAACCGAACTGTCCACTGTTTCTCCCAATCGTCCCGGCGCAAAAAACTGTCGGCGCCGAAACCGGCCAAGGCCGACATCCCAAGCGCGAATAGAACCAGCGCGCGCGAGGGGCCGCTCAGGAAGCGCACCGGCGGAATGCGTCCAAGCAATTGGAATGCTCCCGCTTGAGTTCCCAGGGCGATCCACACACCGGCAAGCGCCAGGAAAACGAAAAACCATTCCCGCCCTCGCCGCTGTGGGGCTACAATCGCCAGCAATAGGAGCGGCAGCACCGACATGCCGAAATAGGTGGATTTGTCGAGATACTCGGTGGCCCAGGGAGACGGCGAGCCGAGAAACAAGTTGTCGAGCCAGCTCCATGCCAAGGGATCACGCGCCAACTCGCCGACCGACAGGTGGGGGCGAAAAGACAACCGCACAAACTCCGCGGTCGGAATCCATTGAACGGCACCGAGTCCGAGAGCAATTGCCACCGCCAAACCGATGTGTCCCAAGGTGGCACGGGCATCTTGCCCGTGAAAGCTAGGTGAGCCATCTTGCCTGTGGTCGGCCACGGGCAGGATGCCCGTGCCACGCAGGACGACTATCTTCCAGACCGCGACCAGGCCAACAATCAGCGCTGCGTAGAACATATTGTGGGGCGAGCCGGCGAAAACGACAACCGCCAGAAGCAACCCGAGCAACGATGGCCACCACAGCCCTGCCCGCTCGACGGTTCGAAACGAACAGGCTATGATCAGCGGCAACCACACCGACGAGAAAAGAAGCCCAGGGTTGGAAAGGTGGCCCTGGATGTAGGAACCGCATGAAAAGCTCAGCGCGCCGATTGTTGTCCCCGCCGGGCCACACCCAAGCGAGCGCAGACAAACAAACATTGCCAGCGCCGCTATCAGGAAATGACTGAAACAATAGGGGCCATACGCCGCAAGCGCCGTTGTGAAGTAAAACGCCCAACGCGGTGGATACCATGCGGAATACTGAGGATTGGCGGCGTGGGGCATTCCCCCGCAGACGTAGGGGTTCCATCGTGGCGGCCAGTGGCCTTCACCGATGCTATAGGCCGGAATAAAGGCCAACCAGTGGTCTTCGCCACGAGGAAGCCCGCCGCCCAGAAGTCGGCCATCGAAAACAAAGACGGCAATGACAAGCCCAACGATCGAAAACCAATCAGCAATCCGGGGTTTCATCGTTCAAATCAGTCTTTAGCTGCCTGATCTCGAATTCTCAAATGCGGTAAGCAGCGGCCACGATGGTTCCCAAAGGGATGACGGTCAAATCTTTTTCTCGCCCCTGGTTGGGGGTGCATGTCCAAATTCCAGAAGAGGTGCCGTTCCGCACATTTGTCGGTTTCCCCGACAGGATAGCCCGTCTTTCTTCCCACGCTCCCCTGAAAGGGGAGGCGAAAATAGCCAGGGGCAACGCCCCTGGAACGTAAGACCGTCCTCGGACAAGCTCTGTAGGAGCGAGCGAAACCAGC
>Ga0315280_10005762_pt1 | contig 17487 bp, 17 predicted proteins | sample YL17G06_40_MG_FD_203697 | JGI IMG/M metagenome (GOLD analysis project Ga0315280, IMG submission 203697) | Sediment microbial communities from Yellowstone Lake, YNP, Wyoming, USA - YL17G06_40 | ecosystem: Environmental > Aquatic > Freshwater > Lake > Sediment | place: USA: Wyoming | collected...
CTTCTGCGACCGTGGTGATTTCCCCTTCCTGGCCGACAGTTTTGATTTCGCCGACTTCGACCTCTAGACCGATCTGCATGTCGCTGATCTTTTTGGCCAGCTCGGTGGTGATGCGAATGTTGTCGTCCAGCTCATTGAACGAAGCGTCAATGGCGAAGGACGTATAGCCGGCGGCTAACTCTGCATCAATCAAGGTTCGGGCAGAATCGAATTGCTTCTGCGAAGTGTCCTTCACCGTGATGTGATCGCCATGAATGAAGAAGGGCTTGCTGAAGTTCAGCCGGTCGGCGTAGTCAATGAGCATATCGAAAAACATCTGCGGGGTCATGCCGGTGTAGCCGCCGTCCAGGCCGCCTTCGGACTTGGCCAGCTCAAAGCCTACGATCGCATCCAGCTCCTGGGCCGCGCGCATAATCCCGGGCACGGCGTGCTTGATGCGGATGTTGCAGGCCATGACCATGACCTTCTCATCGCGAAAGGCCTCGATGATGGGGTGGCTGCCAATCAGGCAAATGCGGCTAGAGCTACCGAGCTTTGATAGGATATATTCTGGTCGCAAATCCAGAAGCGTTTTGGTCAGCATAGCCGGTCTAATTCGCCTAATCCATTACCCAAAGAACACTTCCGCGATCTCGTAAAGTTCCATATCCACCTTCTTGTTCTTCAGGACGGCCTCCTCAAGATTGATGGTGATGATGTTTTCCGAGCGCAGGGCCACCATTTTGCCGAATTCGCCCTTGTGCACGGTGTCCACGGCTTTGACGCCGAAGCGAGTGGCCAGAATGCGGTCATAGGCCGTGGGCGAACCGCCGCGCTGGATGTGCCCCAGCACCGTCAGGCGCGTCTCAATGCCCGCGCGCGCCTCAATTTCGTCGGCGACCACCCGCCCGACGCCACCCAGGACCACGTGCCCGAAAGCATCCCGCCGATCGCTCTGCGTTACCGGCTGTCCACCTTTGGGCGCCGCGCCTTCCGCGACCACTACGATGGAGAAACTCTTGTGCTGATGCCGCTTCTTCAACTTGGCGCAGAGATCGTCATAGTCGAAAGGAACCTCCGGAATCAGAATAGCGTCGGCTCCGCCGGCGATGCCGGCCATGACTGCAATCCAGCCCGATTCGCGCCCCATGACCTCAACTACCATGATGCGATGGTGGGATTCGGCCGTGGTGTGCAGCCGATCGATCGCATCAGCCACCACGGAAACCGCAGTGTTGAACCCGAAGGTGAAATCAGTCCCCATGATGTCGTTGTCAATGGTCTTGGGGACGCCGACTACTTTTACGCCTTCGCGGTACAGGTGCAACGCCACCGACAGAGTATCTTCACCGCCCACGACGATCAGAGCGTCCAGGGAGTACCTCTTCAGGTTATCGAACAGTTTTTGCTTGTCATCCGGGTTCTTGAGCGGGTTGGTGCGCGATGTACCCAGGACGGTCCCTCCCCGATGCAAAATGCCCGAAACGGCGTAGACGGACAGCGGCTCAACCTCCCCGATGACCAATCCCCGCCAGCCATTCTTGATGCCCAGAACGTCGTACTTGTAGGTATCAACGGCTCGCCGCGTGACGCCGCGAATCACCGCATTCAGTCCGGGGCAATCGCCGCCCCCGGTCAGCAATCCTATACGCATGGCAGTCCTTTCAAAAAGCACAACCTGAAATTTAGCCATTAAATGCTCAAAAGTCAAGCTAAAAGCTTATTTTCTCACGCTTTTTCTCGAATGTCCTGCACTTGATCGCAACAAAAGTTCTCGATCCAATGCCGGAATCGCGCGCCATAGATCCTATCATATAGCTCCATTTTATCCGGGATGATGCGGCTGGCAGCCTGTCGCACTTCCGCTGCGACTGCCTCGGCTTGCGCTCGCGTCAGATTTCCCGAGACGATGCGACGTCCGGCGCAGTCCACCAAGCTTTGCAGCGTGCGCAGCTTGCGATCTTCCCGATATTGCTCCGGCGTCGGAGATTTGGCCAAGTCGTCCTGTCTCACCATCCCCAGGCCTCCAATTTTATCTTCATGCGCTGGTAATGTCCTCCAGGCCAGTAAATCCGTCCGCAGTGCGCACAGGCATAGAAGCGCTCAAAAGACTCAAAGACCCGTTCGGGAACTTTCCCTCGCGCCGCCGATCGAGGGATCTCTCCTAATGGGCAATTGCACTTCAAACAAAGCGAGAATGGATTCGCCGAGAGACGTAGAGAATATTCCGAATTCAGTTCTCTTAGCTGCCCGGCCACCTCGCCAGGTGATACGACAAAATAGCGGATGCCGTACTGCAAATTGGGCATTTCGACATCTTTGCGAATCCAGATGCGGCGTTCTTCAATGGCGCAGCGGATGGCTTCTGCGGGCGATAGGTTGCCCCGGTAAAGCGAGTCAAAGCCCAGCATGCGCAGGGCTTTGCAGAGGGAATGAAGTCCGGCATCGAGCAAGAATTTCGGCGGCTCAGTGGTCACATCAAGTTCTCTCGATCCAGGGTGCGATACTGGATGGCTTCCGCCACATGAGCAGGCTGAATGGCATCAAAGCCTTCGATGTCTGCGATGGTGCGGCTAACCTTCAGAATGCGATCATAGGCACGCGCAGACAGGCCCAAACGATCTATCGCCGTTTTCAGCAAGCTCAGGCTTTGTGCGTCCAACTGGCAGTATTGGCGAAGTTCCCTGGAGGTCATGTGTGCGTTGGCGTAAATCCCTTTAAGACCCTTAAAACGCGCCAGTTGTCGTTCTCGCCCCATCTGCACGCGCCCGCGCACTTTTTCGGACGATTCACCTTCAGACAGTGATGATAGATGCTCGAACCGCACCGCTGGAACCTCGATATGGATGTCAATGCGATCCAGGAGAGGACCGGAGACGCGCGAACGATAGGTCTGGATTTTCAGGGGCGAGCAGGTGCACTCGTTGTTGGCGTCGCCGAAGAAGCCGCAGGGACAGGGATTCATGGCAGACACGAGCATGAAGCGCGCCGGGTAGGTGGTGGAAATGCGAGCGCGAGATAAGGTGACGCGCCCGTCCTCCATCGGCTGGCGCATGACCTCCAGGACGCTGCGCTGGAATTCGGGCAACTCATCTAAGAAAAGGACGCCGTTATGCGCCAGCGAAACCTCACCGGGCCGCGGATAGACCCCGCCGCCGATCAAGCCGGCATCAGAGATGGTGTGGTGCGGCGAGCGGAAGGGCCTGGTCGCTAAGAGCGGCTGATCCGGCGGCAAGACACCGGCGATGGAGTGAATTTTGGTCGTCTCCAGCGCCTCGTCCAGCGTCAACTGCGGCAAGATGGTGGGGAAGCGCTTGGCCAGCATGGTCTTGCCCGAGCCGGGCGGGCCGATCATAATCAGGTTGTGGCTGCCCGCGGCAGCGATCTCCAGCGCTCGCTTGGCGGCGCCCTGGCCTTTGACATCCTTCAGATCAACGGGGTATTTACAATGCTGCGTGAACAGCTCGCCAACGTCAACTTTGGTCGCAGCGATTTCCATTTCACCATTCAAAAAGCTGACCACCTCGGACAGGGTCCTGACTCCGTAAACCTCCACGCTGGAGGCCATGGCAGCTTCCGCAGCATTCTCCGCTGGAACGATGACCGATTTGTAGCCATTAGCCGCCGCCGCTAAGGCCAGCGAGAGCGCTCCGCGCACCGGCCGAACGAAACCTTCCAGCGAAAGCTCGCCCACCATTACGCGCGACTCTAAAGTCTCCGAATCAATCTGGCCGGACGCCGCCAGAATCCCCAGCGCGATGGGCAAATCGTAGCCCGATCCTTCCTTGCGCACGTCCGCCGGAGCCAGGTTGATCGTCACTCGCTTCAGCGGGAAGATATAGCCGCAATTGCGAATAGCGGCGTAGATGCGCTCCTTGGACTCCTTAACGGCGTTATCGGGCAGACCCACCGTGGCGTATCCCGGCATAAAGCCTTCCAGATTCGTTTCCACGATGACGATATACCCGTCAACGCCCTGTGTAGCGGCGGAATAGACTGTGCGGACCATGGGGCAATCTCGGTTTCGGATTCAAAAGATAATTTACATTAGACTGACATAAATGTCAAGGATAGCTTTTAGCAATTAGCTGTCGGCGCTGGGCCTTCAGCCGCCCGCATAAAGCTGGAGTCTAATCCCTTGTGAGCGGACTGAGAACGGCTTTACTTGCATGCCTCTGGAATCCTTTTCTATAGGAGCGATAGTGCAGATAGGTCAGAAGCGGCGCCGGCAACCAGCCGTCTTCCAGCAGGTTAGCAAGCCCGTAGAGTGGCTGAAATAGGGTTGCCGAACAAATCATGCGGCGCAGTAAAGTCTTCAGGCTTGCCCGATCTGTATCAGCGATCAAGTCATCCAGGAACAATTCCGCAGCGAACTCCGGATGCGCTTCCAGGAGCAGCGGAATGCCGCTTTCACCGTACTTTTCCAGCGCTGCGATGACCTGCTTCAGGGGCCGCAGATGCTGATGATAGCCAATCGCATCAGGCAGATAGCGCATTTGGGCGCCGGCCTTCTGGAATCTGAGACCCAGCTCCAGGTCTTCACCGCCGTAGAAGCGGAAGCGAGGATCGAAACCGCCGACCTCATTAAAGAGAAGGCGGGGAAAGGAAGCCAGGCCGGAGGCGAAGCACTTGCCGGGCAAGGGTTGATCCGGTTTTAGCCGCGCACCACCGCGCGAGCCATAGTAGCGCGCCAGGGCTTTCCTGGCCAGATGAGGCGGATAGCGCAGCGCTCCCACACCCACGCCCCGCGCAGTCTGATCGTGGAATCTCAGATGGGTCGAGACATAATCGGGAGCAACTTCGATGTCGCTGTCCAAAAGCAGGGTAATTTCGCCGCGCGATTCTCGTACACCCAAATTGCGAGCCTGAGCGCGACCCAGGTTCTCATCGTTGCGGATAATACGCAAATTAAAGTTATCGCTGGACTTCTTCGCAATTACGCTGGTGGCGTCGGTCGAAGCATCATCCACCAAGACCACTTCGAAATCGGTGAGGTTTTGCTTTTTCAATGATTCAAGCACCAGGGAGATAGTAGCCGCAGCATTGCGGGCAGGAATTACAATGGAAGCTTTCATGGGCGCTTTTTCAGGATGGCTTCCAGAGCGTCAACCGCGTGATCCCAGGTGAAGCGGGCGGCGGTCGGTGGGCCTGCATCGGCGAGGCGGCGACGCCAGGCGGAATCACCCATTAGACCGGCAATCGCCCTGGATAATTCTAACGGATCCCGGATAGGGACTATGAGGCAATTCCGGTTGTGTCGGGCATATTCGCTGACGCCGCCCGAATCGGTGATGACGCAAGCGGCGCCGCAAGCCATGGCTTCCAGCGGCGGCAAGCCAAAGCCTTCGAACCAGGATGGATGCACCAATAAATCCGCCGACCTGAAGGCTGCCGCGATCTCGCGATCGTTAGCCGGCTTGATGATTCGATAAAGAAATTGAGCTGCCGACATATCCAGATCATCCTGGGTGACCACCCAGAGTTCGAACTCGAGCTTGACATCAGGATTCTTCCGCATGCGATTCAGAGCCTGGATCAAATCATCCATCCCCTTCCAGCGATGCCGGCGCCCGACGCAGACAATGGTAAACTCCGCTCCTTTCTGAAGTCGGGGGCCTTCCGGAGAAAAAATGGCAAGGTCCACTCCGTGCGGGATAATCGGGAAGTCGCCGCCGTGGCCACGCCGCATGCGCGTCGCCGTCCAGCGGCTGTTGACCGCATAAGTTACCGGCAGGCGGTGGCTGAGATCCGCCGCCAGATGATAGCATTCCAGAAGGATTTCGGAATCCAGAAGCGAGCGATCGTCGAAGATGGCGCGCTCGTCGTTCATGATGTAAGAGAGCACGCGCGCGCCGCGCAGCCTGCCGGCGAACAGAGCGGCGAAGGTCGAAATGGGCATGCTGCAGAGTATCCAATCGCAGAGCGGCGCCGCGGCGATCAGGGCAGGAAAGTTGACCATCAGCGAAGCCACTGGCGAGTCAATCCCGATCCCACAGGCCCGCGCGCTGACGCCGAGGGGCACACGAAAACCCTGCCGTCCGCGCGGGTAGAGGATTTCAACCTCGTGCCCGCGCTGAGCCAGCCTGGCGGACAGTTCGCAGATGACGCGCTGGCCACCGCCAATGTGCAAATCCTGAGCAATCCAGACCAGCTTCACCGTTGGTCCAGTTGGATTCCGACGGCGGCGTAGTGCCCATAAAGTTCCGTCATGACGCTATCCAGCGAATGACGCTTCATTACGTACTCTCGACCTTCTCGCCCCTGGCGGCGGCGATATTCTGGATTCTCGATCAGTTTGCTCAATTCCGCCTTGAGATTGCTCTCGTTCACATTGACAAACGGGTGATCTGAAAAGAAGCGTTCGCAATCCGGATTCATCCTGGTGCAGGTGGGAATGCCCATCGCCAGAGTTTCCAGCGAATTAACCCCATATCCCCATCCGCCACGGTCGGCGATTTGATCCACCGCGATATCCCAGCGCGCTTTGCGGCGCAGGCATTCATCGTGGGGCAAGCCTTCCGCCAAGTCCAGCTTCACCGGAAAAGCAGTTTCCATCTCTTTTACGACGGCGACGATATAATCCGTTCCTTTGAAGTGGCGCGCTTCGGGACTCCGGCAAGCATGGCCGATAATCAGAGGCGAATTCTCATAATCTTTGACGGCGAAGCGCTCCACGTCGAAGGGGAGATGCAAATAACGGATGTTCGGATGCTTCTGCAGCAGATCCAGTTCGCTGGTCAGATTGAGATCGCTGATTTCATCCACCTCAGGAATGACGCCGCGGTTGCGCAGGTCGGTGCCGTGGTAGAAGCAGGTGACATAAGCGCCGCGAGCTTTCATGCGCTTGATGAAGCGAGCGTCACGGTAAAAGTCCAGCCCTTGATCCAAATGGTAGAGATCGAACTGATCGAAGCCATACTGTCTAATGGCTCGCTCGATTCTGCCGGACAACAGCCCATCCCGCAGCCAGAAAAAAGCCGCTTCGGCAGCGGTGCTGGTGCGCCAGACGGGCGGATGTCCTTCACGGTCTCCCTGACCCATCATTGCCGGCGAACCGCGATAGATGAGATTTTTCGCCTTCTTGACAACACGCGAATTAGGCATGAAGGGCAGGTTCAGGCAGATGTCCTCGGGGAAACCGGAAGAAGACGGGAAAAAGGTCACGAAGCGACATTCATGGCCGCGAGCGCGGTGGCCGCGCTGGAACAGGTTAAGCGCTCCGGAGACGTGTTCCGGGCTGATATAGAGGATGCGAGCCATCTACCGGGCCATTTGTTCCAACTGCTGGATTTGATCCGCGTGCCCCAGGACCAGCAACTGGTCGCCGGCCAGGATCTGGGTTTCGCGGTCGGGATTGGGGATCATCTTGCCATCCTGGCGGATTAAACCCGTCACCAGCGCGCCGCCGGTTTCGCGGCGGATGTTGGATTCCTTCAGCGAACGACCCGCCAGAGGGCTGGTTTCGCCCACGCGGATGATCTCCATGCGCAGCGAGAACTCGTCCTTGCCCATCATCACGTCGAGAAAATCCACAATTTCCGGGCGCACTAGGATGTAAGCCATACGCCGGCCGCCAATATGGTAAGGCAGCACGACGCGGTTGGCGCCGGCTTTGAGCAGCTTGTTCTGCGATGATTCATCCGTCCCGCGCGCGATGATGAAAAGCGATGGATTCATGCCGCGCGCGGATAGGGAAACGAAGACATTGGCGGCGTCTTCCGGCAGGATGGCGAGCAGTCCCTTAGCGTGCTCAACGCCAGCCTGGCGCAGGACATCGTCACGGGTAGCGTCGCCGTGGATGACGGCGACGCCCTCGCTCTCCAACTTGCCCACCTTCTCCGGGTTTGTGTCAATGACAACCAGATCCTTGCCTTCCCGGACGAGCTCCAGGACAGCCTCATAGCCCATCTTGCCTGCGCCGCAGACGATGTAATGATCTTTCAATTTGGCAATCCTCTTTTGCATCTTGCCAGCCCGCAATAATTCGCCGATCCGCCCGCTTACCAAGACGGCGGTGAAATTTGACAGGGTAAAACCGACAACGCCCACGCCCACCAGGATAACAAAGATGGTGTAGATTTTGCCTGCCGGAGACAACTCATGGACTTCCTTAAAACCGACGGTAGCGACGGTGATAACCATCATATAGAGGCTGTCGGAGAAGAGCCAGCCCTCGATCAGGCTGTAACCAGCGGCGCCGAGAATCAAGACGGTGAAGAGCAGTGCGAGGGGAAAAAGGAATTTGCCGGGTGTGATCACCTTGAAGGTATGGAATTAGCCAGATAAAGATAGAGCTTGCGGGCCGCTTCCGACGCCCGCTCAGAGCACGCCACTTCCAATCTATTAAAAGACCTGATATATTAAGGTGAACTCGAAGGTGCGGTCGTCGAAGTTCTTGATTCTGGTGACGGAAGGATCCGGCGAGTCCGTGCGGCGCAGGTCATAGGTGAAGCGCAGCTCCAGTTCCACAGTCGGCAGGGGTGAAACGCTCAGAGCCGGCTCAAAGGTGTCGCGGCGATCCTGGCGCCCAGCGTGGAAAGGATCTTGCAGCAAAGGCAAGGCACTCTGATAATATCGCAGAGCACGCCGCAGATCAAGAGAGGCCTTCCAGTCCCAATGGGTCCTCAGGGGAAGCAAATAAGAGAGCTTCAGCGAATATTGGTCCTCTTCGTAGGAAGCATCGCCGTATTCGGTGTCTACGCTGGGATCAATTTGAGCGACTTCGGCAGATTGCTCAAAACCGACATTGTCGCTGGATTTGAAGGTGTAGCCGAGCGCCAGATCCAGATCTTCCCGGGGACTGTAGGCGGCGGATAGTCCCCAGAATATGGCCTCCAAATCGTATTCCGTGAAGAAGCTGTTGTAATAGATCAATTCGCGTCCCAGCTCCGCTTCGAACTCGTAAGGCGCTAAACGCAGGCGCAGGCTGGCGGAAGGTCTGGAAAGATCGAATTGCGCGCCGTGGTAAGCATTCCAATCGTGATCCTTGTAGGCGCGCAGGTAAAAGCTGGGCAGATAGAAATATTTCAGCGAGAGATACGCGCGGCTGCGGTAAGCAAACCTTGCGATGAAATTGTGGGACTGATAATTCTTGATCTGGTTGACGGCGAAAAGCGATATTTTGGCCGCGTAATAGGGCCGAAACTTGACATGATGGCCAAGGTTGAAGTCGCGGTAGAGGCGCACGCCGAAGACATTGATCCAGTCGTCGGTGGTGGTGATTTCAGCAGGGAACGGTTCGGTGTTGGTTTCGAAGCGATTCAGATCCAGCGCGGAATATTTCAGGATGTTATCGTCGTAGGAGGTCGAAAAGATGACCTTGACGGTCAGCGGGAATTTGGCCGCTTTTCGCGCAGCGCAGAAGGCGACGACCGGGATCGCGAGAATCAGCCAAAGGGCGCAAATAGCCTTGAAACGGATCATTTCATTGTCAGAGATTGTTGGTCAAATCCTTTCGCGGGATGAAGAAGCGCAGCAGAGCGCTGTGGCCGTTGTTGAGGATTTCAAAGCGATACTCGTGTTTGCCTCGGGGCACTTCGACAAACAGCTTGTCCGCCTTGCCAGCGATTTTATCGCTCTTGTTCCGGTATTCTGTGATCTCCGATGGTTTCGAACGGAAGGCGAAAACCTGCTTCTGCTTGCCGTCCTCGAAGACGCGGATGAGGAATTTCTGATCTGTGACCATGGTGGCATCGAATTCCAGCCGGGTGTAAACCTGCATCGTCGTCGGACCGATGACGTCCACTTTCACCGAATCCTGCGGACCCACCCGATAATAGGTGCTCTGCTCCTCCCTGATGATCAGAGCAACGGCCGAGGTGTATTTTGTCGGCGTGAAGACGACATTCTGCGATTGCGCCGCCATGTCCGTGGTCGGCCGATAGAAGCGCAGATAGAGCTTGTCATCGTCTTTTGATCCCAGGCTGAATTTGTAGGTGTGCTGCCCGCGGGGCACTTCGATATAGACGTTGCGGGAATTTCCCAAATACAGGGATTGGCTGTCAGCCAGGACGGCGCCCGCCGTAGCGGTGGCTTTGCAGCCGACATTGCCTTTCTTGCCGTCTTCCCGCATATACCGGACATAATAGCTTTTCTCGCCGGTGGTGTCGCCGCCGAATTCGACTCGCGACAGAACACGGAGGGTTTCGGGGCCTTGAATGGTCAGCTCAATAGCCGTTCCCTTTTCCATAGGGTAGTAGTTCAACTGCCGGCCCCGCACCACGACCTTGACCGGCAGCGGCGCCTTCTCGGGCTTTAGGGGAATCCAGAGCCTTTGGTTCTGCGCATCCGCTGCTTGCCAGGTTAGCGCCAGCAAGAAAGAAACCATGAACCAGCGAACCCAACCAGAGATCTTCATAGCTTTCACCAGATGATTATCGCCTACATCAGGGTATCGGGGTCAACGCCCTCTTCGCGCAATTTATATTTGTCTCTGTCCAGCAAAACAATGCCGAGAAGAACAGAGAAGAGAATCACAGTTGATATTGTGGCGATTGTTAGATTGTAGCGTTCGATGCTAAAAACCTTGCCCGAACCCACCGAAGGCAGCGGCACCGGAGCTCGAGGCAGGCCGTACTTCAAGGCGATTTCATCTACGTTGAGCAGATGGATGATGGGGATAGCCTGTTCCCAGAAATCGAAAATGATCCCTCGCGCCGGGTAATTCATTTGCCGATATTCAAGGTTCAGCCCGGGCGGAATGAGGGCTGCCGTCTCCGTGGATCCCAGGACGGCGATGCCTCCGCCCACATTGATGAAGATGCGATAAGGCCGGCCTTGCGCCTGCTCGCGGTAAATCTGGCGGCGCGCTGCCATGTTTTCCTGCAGTGATCTTCCTTCAATCGGGATTGCGCCGTTGCGCCGGATGGCGTCTTCGATCAGCTTGCGCCCGGAACGAGAAAGCGCCCGGCCAATGTCCTCGCCACCGCCGATGGAAGCTGCCAGAGTGCGATGATGGATTAATTCCTGGTCGAAGAGGATGCGCTCCATGTCCAGATAGGTGAATTCCGCTTCGTTGGCTCCCCAACTGGACGACCCCACCGAGGTGATGATGACCGGCTCAACGTCCAAGACTTCGCAGGCGATGATTACGGCGAGGTTCAAAGCCGGAAAGGAACCGGTGAAGGCCACCGCCGCCTTGTCGCCCTTTCCGACCCCGGCGTCCACCAACATCTGGAGAATAACAGCAGCGAAATTGGGATTAATCGAGGTCAACTTGGCACCCAGCTCGCCCTGGTCGGTGGTGATCAGGCTGTATCTTTCACCAATCAGGGCGCTCTGGTTGGGATCGTTCACTTCATCGAGCGCCCAGCCGGCGGCAGCGCGGTTGGCACGCAGAGCATCTATCGCCTGCAGCATCCGCTGAGCCGCCTGCGTCTTCAGGTCATAGTTGGGCTGGCGAATGCGGACGCGGCTATTCTCAGACCAGTAGAAAAGTCCCGCAGCCAGGATCATCAGCACCAGCAGCGTGCGGTGGGACTTGATGGATGGCCTATACATTGGCGAAGATCTCCCCGCCGGTGATAATCATGAGCAATAAGCGCACGGCAGACGCCGCAATCACGACGCCGGCGATGGTGCGGAAAAGCCCCTGCCTCTCCATCCAGTTGGCAATCAAGCCCGGGATGATGAAGCCGATAGCCTGCAGACGGATATCCACCAGAAAAACGTGATGCAGGACCAACTGACGGGAAAGGTAGCCCAAAATAAATCCGATCAGAACCGCCAGCACCATGCGCCGGCGCCCGTAGATGAAGAGAAAATGCGAGGCTGCCCGCAGGATCAGGAAGGTCAGGAAGGCCACGATCAGCGTGCCCAACAACTGAAAAGGATCGTGAAGCTGCAGCGCCACGTAGCCCGGCACGACGATGCCTCCGGCGGCCACTCCGAAGAATTCGCTGAAGAGCAGGCTGAAGACGACGCCCAAACCGACCGCAATGTCAATCACTGACTTCCTCCTTCTCTTTGCCTCGATCCCGGAAGTAGTACGCTACGGCCAGACCGCCCGCTCCCATGTTGCCCATGGCCAGGACGATGCCGCGCTGGGGAACCAATTCGAGGATCTTTTGATAAACGGTTTCCTTGGTGGTCATGCCCAGCTCCACGACCCTGTCCGCATCAATGGCATAGCGGCGATAATACTGGGACAGCATGCGCGTTTTTTCGCCGATGAAAACCAGATGATCGTAGGCGATGCAGGTGCTGATCATTTCCAAAAGCTGCAGCGACCGGTCAAAGCGGTCGGCGCGGGTATTCAGGAGCACGATTACAGCACCGGGATGCGGATAAATCTCCCGAACTTTCTGCCAGATCATCAAAGTGGATTCGGGATCGTTGGCCGCCAGAGCGTTCACGAACCGGATCTCCTTGCCGTCTTCGCGCACGTGATAAAGCCGCAGAGCGCCCGCGTCGGGATGCGAATCGTACATTCCCTGCAAAGCCTTCTCGTCGGGGATTTTCAGATAGCGGGCAATCGCCAGAGCGATGGCGACGTTCTCGCGATGTTCCAGATGGTCGAAATTGCTCATGGCTTCCGGCGGCACGATGTCTTCGCTGACCTGGATCAGTCGGATTCCGCTTTTCTCAGCCTCGGCCGCCATGAGTGGAAACATCCTCTTTTCAGCCGTGAAGGCCACGCCGTTCCCGGGCAAGGTGTTCAGCAGAGATCGAGTGACATCCTTCAGGGATGGCCCCATCTCGCGCAGGTGATCCGGACGCGAATTGGTGATAACCCCGATGGTGGCATTCACCATTTTATGCTCACAGATCCACTGGTATTCGGGCAAGACCGCCATGCACTCCACAACCATGGCATCGGGCTTGCGCCTGCGCATGTAGCGGACGATCTTGACTTGCTCGATGATGTTGGCTCCGTGCGGTCGCAGGATGGGGACTTCCAGGCCCTTGTCATCTATGATGCGGGGGAGCGTGCCGGTGACCTTGGCAAAGGTCCGGTAGCCTCCGGCGCGCAGCGTGGCGGCGATCAACCGCGTGACGGAGGACTTCCCGCGGGTGCCGTTGACATGCACCCGGATGGGAATTGCCTTGAGATTGCGCTGGTGAGAATAGTATTCCCAGAAGCCGTAGAGCAGCAAGGCAACGGTAAGACTGACGATGACGATCATCGGCGCAAATTATTCACTCGCTTGTATCCAATTTCACAGCGACCAGCCCTTTTCATGCGAATAGGCGGCGGCGCACATAAGATATTGCAAATAATATACCTACAAATTGGCGGCTGCCGAATAGGTCTGTTCAGATGCTGCAACCTCTGCAGTCTGTCCATGCAAAGCCAATTTTAAGGCTTGCAGCGCCACCTCGCGCTGGCTGTCGTCCGGAGGGCGCGTGGTCAGCCGCTGCAGGGCCAGACCCGGGCCGATTAAAAGGCGAAATAGACCCGTATCGCTGAAGCGATCGGATAGGCGCAGAAATTCGTAGGATATCCCCGCCACCAGCGGCAAGAATGGCAGGTGCACCGCCAATCGCACCAAGGCATTGGGATAGGCTCCCCACCGGGCCACCACGGCAACGTCGAAAATGACAAAAAGCACCATGACCAGCAAGGCCACGATAAGCAGAAAACTGGTCCCACAGCGCGGATGGAAGCGTGACTGCAAACGCACCCTCTCCGGGTCCAGACCTTCTCCTCTTTCATAGCTGAAAATGGATTGGTGCTCGGCGCCGTGGTACTCGAAGACACGGCGGATCTCCTTCAAACGAGAGATCATCCAAAGATAAGCCAGGAACAGCGCGATGCGGGCCGATCCGGCCACCAGATGGAAGAGCGGCTGATTGCGATCGGTCTTCAGAAGGCTGGCCAGCTCGTAAGGAACCAGCATGAAGAGGCCGATAGCCAGCAGGACGGCCACGATCATGGTCAGCGTCAGACTCAGAGATTCGCGCTTTTGGCTAAGGCTTGGTTTATCTTTGCGATCTTCTTCCAGCGCGATTTCCGCCGACCAATTCAAAGTGCGGATGCCCAGCACGAGGGCTTCCAGGAGCGAGACAGCTCCGCGCACGATGGGCAGTCCCAGGAGTTTGTGGCGGCGATGCCAGGCGATGCTTTCCCAGGTCTGGCTGGTGATTTCACCCGAAGACAGGCGCACAGCCGCGCTCAAACGCTGCGGGCTGCGCATCATCACGCCTTCGATGATGGCCTGCCCGCCCACACGGGGCGCGCTTTTTTCGGCGGTTTTCCCCACCCTTATTCGGCTTTCTTTTCCAGCTTATACTTCTTCATGAACTTGTCCACCCTTCCGGCCGTATCAATCAACTTCTGGCGACCGGTGAAGAAGGGGTGGCAGTTGGAGCAGATTTCGATGCGCATATCGCCCACGGTGGAACGGGTCAAGAATTCGTTGCCGCAGGCGCAATGCACCTTAGCCATCATGTAGCGGGGATGAATGTCCTTTTTCATGGCGAACCTTATTTTTGCTAATCTTAATAATATATAAAAATTTTAGGCGCTGATCAAGAAAATTTGCAGATTTACCATTAAGCATAAGAAACCTTTCATCTGCGGGCACGAATGCCGCCTCTCCCATCGTGTCCGATATTTTGAACAATCCCAAAATACCTGTTGACTTTTGGGTTTAATTTTGCTAAATTATAATATAAGCTCTCTTCGGAAAGGTCATCTACTTACATAAGCCTTAGTTTTCTGACAAACCTAAGGGAGGAGGTCTCATGCGCAGAGGCTTTATCGTTTTGCTGGCCGGGCTGCTTATCGCGCTGGGCAGCCAGGCGCAGATTACCATCAGCCCGCAGGAGGTGCCTCATACGGTGGGGCAGCAGTTCCGCTACTATGCCCAGTCGGATTCCATTTGGGTCAACATCGGCAATCCCGGTGGGCCGCAGACCTGGAATTTCACTACGGGCGACACGTCCTTCATCGCTACGGATCAGTATCTGGATCCGCAGCAGTCCCCGCCACAGTATTCCCACGCCAATGTGGTCATCCAGACGGATCAGTTGAACATGTTTGGCTTCACCGATCCCGGCGTTCTATACTGCTGGCTGGGCGCCCCTCGCTTCATTGTCGGCGCCATGACCACGACCTACCAGGGCACGCCGGTGGGAATCACGTTCACCCCGTACATCACCCAGTATCCGCTGCCACTTTATATGGGCAGAACCTGGTCGAATCCGATCAACGTAGACCAGCAGTTCTCTTACGGTGGCAGCAATTACCGCCTGGTGCTGAACGCCACGATCAATAGCTCGGTGGACGCCTACGGCACAGTCCAGGTGCCGCTGGGCAGCTATGAAACGCTGCGCATCAAGAACATTGTCAACTACAACGCCACCATCTACATCTGGCTGCTCTTCGTTTGGGTGCCGATCTACGAGGAAAGCGGTTCGGCGTATAGTTACGACTGGCGAGCGGAAAACGTGGGCACGGTGCTGAGCATTAACACTTCATCGTCAGCTTCCGGTTACACCTATATCAATGGCATGCGCCGGTTGATGGGGACTGGCATGCTGACTTCGAGCGAAGCGCCAGTAGCCACAATGCCCGTCTCGACGCCGGAATCCTATGCAGTCCTATCCAGCTACCCGAACCCGTTCAATGCTCAGACGACCATCGCCTACAATCTGCCCGAAGCGGCGCAGGTGGATCTACGAATCTTCGATCTGGTGGGCCAGCGGGTGGCAATGCTGGATCAGGGGTATCAGGAATCGGGGACGCATGAAATTCGCTGGGTGCCGGAGAATCTGGCCAGCGGGCTTTACTTCGTGCACCTCAGAGCGGGCCAACACGTGCAAAGGCACATGATGATTTACCTGAAATAGCTGTTGACAGTCAGCAATCAACTTCAAGCAAAAGATGGGGCGCAGCGTGCCGCGCCCCTTGTTTTTTGACCGTGAGCATCAAGTATCCTCCCGACAACAATCAGGCACACCTGCAAATTGCCCACAATTGTTCGATCAAGAAAGGCTCAGATCCAGGCATGTCTGCTGCCTAACTCAAGAACTCCACAATATATTTTATGGCCACGAAGAACAGGCAGAGCGCCACGATCGGCTTAATGGTGCGCGCCGGCAAATAACGCTGCATACGGGCGCCGAGGTACATGCCGACGGCGCCCCCGACGCCGAACATGGCTCCCAACAGCCAGTCAGGAGTGACCACAATCCCGGACTGTGCGTAAAAAGGCGCGAGCGCAGTGTAAAAGATCACTCCCGCCACCGATGTGACAAACGTTCCCAGCAGAGCTGCTCCCGCCACGGTGTGCACGGGCAGCCGCAAGACGGCCACCAGAAACGGCGCGATGATGGCCCCTCCACCGATGCCGTAGACTCCGCCAACGATTCCTACCATAAGGCTCAGGAGCATGATTGTCCAGGTGGACGCCGTATATTGCACGCCGTTGAATTCATAGCCCAGCCGTTTTGAGTTCCAGAAGGGCCGGGTCACAATGAACTGGCCGTTGTTGGCAGGCCTGGCGGTGTAGCTCGCCTTGCGCAGGACGGCGCTGGCCAGGCGGCTGCCGATGTAAAGCAGCACCAGACCGACGAATAACTTGAAGACGCGCGGGTCTAAGAAGAAATGGATGCGCAAGATGGCTCCTATGAAGACTCCCGGCAGCGTGCCGATGAGCACCGCCCAAACGATGGGTTTTACCAGCCGCTTCTCGTGATAATAGCGATAGACGCCGCTGGGGATAGCGACGATGTTGAAGATCAGATTAGTGGGACTGACCGCCGGGCCGGTGAAACCCAGCACGCTGACCTGAAAAGGGAGCAACAAAAAGGCGCCCGAAAGACCGCCAGTGGAGGTAAATGTGGAGACTACCACGCCGAACAGCAGAGGCAGCCACCAGTGAGTTTCTACGCCGCTTATGGGGAAATGGAGCATTCGTTCTCTCATCGCGCTATAAAACCAAAGCGCCGAACTCAACCGACTCGGCGCATATAATAAGCATTTTTCAACTTGAAATCTACAGATTTTCCGGGATTTATCTCATTGCAGCTTGGTTCGCCTACCTGTTGCCGTCAAGAGCGAATAGAGGTCCGGCCGGCGATCCTTGATCACGTGATTTCGGGCGGTAACCATCTTGTCTCGGGCCAGAGCCGGATCCATCTCCGCGAGGCCGACTTTCTCTTCCGTCTCCGAAGCCTGCGCCAACACCTCCCCTCGCGGGTCGGCAATCGTGGAAAGCCCGGTAAACGTCATTTCGCCTTCGCTGCCGATCCGATTGGCGGTTACGATAAAGACGCGATTGATCAGGGCGTGAATGGGGATGGCGCGCTGCGCAAATCCCGGCAGAACCAAGTTAGACGGATGGCAGATAAGATCCGCGCCTTTTATGGCCAGGATACGCCAGACTTCCGGAAAGATCCAATCGAAGCAGATGAGCATGCCCAATTTGCATTTCCCGACATTAAAGACGATGGGTTCATTGTCGCCGGGGGTAAAAAAATCTTTCTCTCTCATAAACAAGTGCAATTTGCGGTATTTGCCGATAAAGCCTTCAGGGCCTACAAGGATGGCAGAATTATACAGTC
>Ga0315280_10005763_pt1 | contig 17482 bp, 13 predicted proteins | sample YL17G06_40_MG_FD_203697 | JGI IMG/M metagenome (GOLD analysis project Ga0315280, IMG submission 203697) | Sediment microbial communities from Yellowstone Lake, YNP, Wyoming, USA - YL17G06_40 | ecosystem: Environmental > Aquatic > Freshwater > Lake > Sediment | place: USA: Wyoming | collected...
TTCTAACCACGATTACCGTGTTTGCCGTGGAGCTTCCGAGAACGCTGAGTGGAGTGGCACCGGGCGAAAATGTGGACGCTTATGTAGGAATACTCGGCTATCCGTCCACACAGGTCACATTGGGCTCTGAACAAATTTGGAGTTGGGGCGAAGGATTACTCGTAAAGATAGATAAAGATAAAACGGTAACAGAGGTTATGGTTACCCGACCTGGAAAGCAGAAGGAACTGGGCTTTGATGTGGGTGATCCGCTGTCTGTTGCCACACAAAAATTGGGCAAAAGCGATTCTGCCACAGCACAGACAAACAGCGGAGTCCAAACCTACATGGATGCAAAAACAGGATTAATCCTTAGCCTGTCTGTGAACGAAGCCGGAAAAATAGAAAAAATCTCCCTTGCCAAAGGAAAATAGACTGAATAGCAAAACAAATGATATTATAGTATCTTGAAACCAAACCATTAATGTATAGCTTTAACCTTCTTGAATATGGAGAAAGCAATAGAGCCCGAACTGCCAAAAACACTGGTTGCGCTGCTAGATAGCACAGGGAAAATAACCGGTCAATCTCCGGGATGGCAGCAGTTCCTTGCCGCCTGCGGTGCAGAGGGCAGGGAAAGGCTGCTGGAGTTGATCAAGCAGGCGATCAAGATGCAAACCGAGCCACGCCCGCTGCTGGGCTTGCCGGCAAAAAAAGGCTCGCGATCGGTCTTCTATACCGTGGATATCCTCCCCCTAGGCAGCGATGGCTCGCAAAACATCCTGTTGCTGCAGCAAACCGATGCCGGTGGCTTTGACTGGGCAACCAGCGAAGTCCCTTTGCTGGGCTTGGATTCTCATCTCGTAATAGTCAAAGCTACTACTGGGTTACAAAAGCTACTCGGTGTGAAGGCAGGCGAGCTGATTGGAAAGAGCGTTGACGATATCTTTATAGGCTTTGAGATGGGGTTTCTGCTGGACGCTATCAAATCGGAAAGGGTATTAAATGAAGGCGAAGTTGCCGTGGTGCAAAGGGCAGGTGGCGATAAAAGGCAATGGTCGCTGCGCTATTTGGGCAGGGATCCTCAGGGCTTGATCACCTTCCTGATCGCGCCAGCCGAAACTCCCGCAGAGGTGGTAGGCAAACATCACGGTCGCATGCAGGCGTTTTCGCAACAAATGGCGCAGGTTCTGGAAGCCACCAATCTGGACGCCATGCTGGGAACCCTGTGTGATTTGGGTTCACAAATAGTGGGTGGCGACCCGGTGGCAATATGGATCAATCCCCGCTTCATGCCTAATAAACTGGCGGTTAATCAAAAGGCGACCAAAGAGCAGCAGGACTACTTTAATAGGTATTGCCAGAGCGAAGGTTTTTTAAACCAGGTTTCGGATTTGCTGGGTTTTAATGCTGGTGAATTTTCAAATGCAGATAAATTTGACATTGAGATAGTTCCAGTGAAATCCATGGAGCAAGTATTGGGGCTGATGCTCATTAGACCCAATCCCGAAAAGGTAATAGAAAACCGTGTTTTGCGTCATAACATGTTGGAACTATTGATCCGGCTTCATGCCACGGTTCTATACCATGCCATAGAAGTGGAAAAGCTAAGGCAGGATCACAAGGTTCAAATTGACCTGTTGGATTTTACTTCCCGCATCGCCAATCTTGTTGAAATGGAGCAGCTGATATCTGAAGTAGCAAAAATCCTAAGGGATTCATTCGGATATAAGAATGTAATTGTGGGGCAGGTCGACCCAACTTTAGGCATTATCAAACCATTCCATATACTCACCGATTTGGCGATAATAGTTGATCAGGATGCCCCACCCATGGGGATTATAGCGTGGGTAGTGCACTATGGCGAGCTTTTGAATGTAACAGACACCAAAAAGGATTCGCGCTATATTGAGGGGATAAGGGGGATTAGGTCGGAACTTGCGGTGCCGGTAAAGGCTGGCAGGGGGCAGATAGTTGGCGTTATTGATGTGCAATCAGAAGAAACGAGCGCATTCACAAAAGCAGATGAAGAGCTGCTCAGCTCAATTGCCGCCCAGATGGCATCGGCGATGCAGAACGCGCAGCTATTCGCCTTGGTGAACCGCAACTTTGAGGATGCGAAAAATCTGCTGGCAATCCAGGCAGACATGACCAATCAGCCCAACTTCTCAAACATGCTCATTTCGCTGTGCCGGGGGCTTACCAATCTGATCCCGGGTTCAGCTGTTATTTATCTTACCCAAGAGAAGAACTATTTTCGTGTGGAATTTAAAACTGATGGCTCCGACCTGGAAATCGGTAAAATCATCTCCATGCCCACCAGCCTTATTCCCCGATTGACGCTGCAAACCAATCCATTCGTTATTGAAGGCAAGGATAAAGAGAAACTGGTGGAAAAGCTGGAAGTTGATCCCCACAAAGAGATACTTGTCGTGCCTATCCACTTCTCCGATCAAACACTGGATGGGCTGACATTTGCCATAACCGAAGCCGAAATTCCACCCAATACACTAAACCTGGTGCAAATCATCGGCAACATCTCCAACTCCATCCTGGAAAACCGCCTGTTGTGGGAACGCGAGCATCTGGTCATGCACAATGTGACGGTGATGAGCCACCTGAGCCAGCTCGCTCTGGAGTCGGTTTCGCTGGAAAAATTCATCCAGCTAATGATCACCTTTTTGGGCAAGGAATTGGATTTCTGCGAAGTCCGCTTCTACACCGCCAACCGTGAAGGCACGCCTCGCCTGGTCAGCCGCTACCAGAGCGCGGTTTGCGAGGGGCTGGAAAGGGAGCTTCTGGCTGAACTGGAGAAGAGCTTTGGCAACCCTGAAGTAGAACAGGTGGAATGGCAGTATGAAGGCAGGCTATTCAAGATCATCACTATTGCCATGAAGGATGAAACCACCTGGGGATACCTGCAGGCGGTAAAGGAAGTATCCGACTACAGGTTGATGCGGGACCATGGCATACCCAACCTGGCGGGTATACTCAACAGCATCCGCCGCCGCATGATGTCCATGGACAGGCAGGCATCAATGCTCCTGGAGTTGCAAAGTTCGCAAAAGATGCGCAGCGAATTCCTGGCAAAGGTCTCGCACGAGTTGCGCACACCGCTCACCACCATACTTGCCTACACCGACATGCTCACGAGCAATGTGTTGGGCGAGCTTACGGGTGAACAGGGACATGCGCTGGAGTCCATAGAAAAATCGGGAAGGCATCTATTCCAGTTGATAAACGACCTCTTGGATTTCTCGGCAATAGAGCGCAACGAGGATATCTCCATGGATATCCGCCCGGTGGATATAAAGCACGCTGCCGATGAGGCTGTAAATGCGCTAAGACCTTTCGCCGACGAGAAGAAAGTGACCATCCAAAACGATGTGGCAGCGGGTCTCCCTAAGGTCATGGCTGATTCCAACCGCTTGGTGCAAATCTTCACCAATCTGATAAGCAACGCGATCAAGTTCACTGAGCCAGGAGATACCGTTATATTGAAAGCTGAGCCAAAGAACGAGATGATGCACGCCCAGGTGGAAGACCACGGCATTGGCATAAAGCCGGAGGATCAGATGCGGGTGTTTGAGGCTTTTGTGCAATTGGAGGATGTGTTGCATAGGGAGCATGGCGGTGCGGGCATCGGGCTTGCCATTACCCAGAACCTGGTCAGCCTGATGGGTGGCGAGCTGAGCCTTTACAGCGAACCGGGCAAAGGGAGCATCTTCGCGTTCACCCTGCCCCTGGCGTAACATTCCTTTATCCTCATGTTTACCGTCCCCTACGATTCCCCCTGGATCGTCATTACCATTGGCACGGCTTTAGCAATCGTAGCGGTTTACATCGGTTATCGCTGGTGGGCGCCGGTGCAGGCTGGTTGGCAACGCTTTGCGCTGGCTGGGATACGGGCGCTTGCCTGCACCCTGGTGGCACTTATGTTGCTGCCGCTGATGTGTGTCCAACAATCAATCAACACAGCTGCACCACGTCTGGCGATTCTGGTTGATGCATCCCCGATGATGCACCGGGGTTCCGCCGGCAACGCTGCCTGGGATGCCGCCTTCGCCCGTGCCTTTGATGATGAACTGTGGCGAAAAATCCTACCGGGCTGGCAAATAGAACGCTGGGCATTTGGCGATCAACCTCAAACGTTTGACTCAGCCAAACACGATCTTGTTATGGAAGGCAGGGATTTGCATCGGGCGCTTGAGGTTCTAGCAAATCGTCCCAATCCACCGCAGGCAGTTCTGGTTCTCACTCAGGGCGGGGATTGGGAAGGCACGGATTTTTCTGCATCAGATAAATTCGGTTTTCCTGTCTCGTTCTGGCAGATACCACAATCAGAATCACCGCATGTCATCATAACCAACATTATTGCCCCGCCTGTTGTCTATGCCGGGGAGCTTGCTGAACTCAAGGTGGAGTTGGATATCATCGGTGCGACTTCAGCGCGGGTTGTACTGCGTGAGATGGAAACGGGCAAAGCGTGGGGGGAAGCAACGGGTGGGAACGGTCAGTCAGCGATTATCCGCGCAGTGCCACCTCAGGCGGGATTTGTGACACTGGAGGCGGAGGTTGATCCCATCCCCGGTGAAACGCTGCCAATACCGGGGAAGAAGGCGCATCTCACTTTGCAAGTTGTGGACGAACCGATTGTCGCCCAGATACTCACTTTCTCGCCCACCCGCGAAGGAGCGATGCTCACCCGTAGTTGGAGAGGTGATCATCGTCTGAGTCTGACCTGGGGAGGTATAGGACTTGGCGGGCAACTTTGGAATGGCTTCGTCGCATCAACGGGCGAAGAGCCGGCGTTAGTGGTATGGGAGAACCCCGATGACAGATCCCTCCCCTTCCGCCAGCGCACGCAACAGTTGCTGGAGGAAGGCGCCGGGCTGGTCATCCTTTGCTCGGCGCATAGACCGGGTTTGGCGGGAGTTGCACCCGATTGGCTTCCAGGCACCCCCACCAGCGAGGATAACAGTGCCTGGCTGCCGCAGCTCCCCACCGCGCCAACCATCACCGGGCTTTTGGGTCTGACCAACGGTCAGCCCTGGCTGGGAGTGCATGGCATCAATCCTTCACCGGGGACGGAAGTCGTGCTTTGGGGTTGGAACGGCTATCGTCGGGAACCACTGGTGGCGCTGGTGCGTCACGGCAAGGGCAAGATACTGTGGATTTTGGGGATGGACTACGGCACCAGTGGCATACAGATGCCGGCTGCCGTTGACGCCGCCTGGCGCAGCATCAGCCGGCAGATGGCAAGCCCCTGGCTGAGCAATGGTCCGCGCGTAATCATGAATCAAGTGGTAAGGATGAATCAGCCGGTTACATTCAGCCTGCATCTGCCCGAGCCGAATGCCATTCCGGAAGCTATATTCTACACTGCATCTTCGCAACAAAAGATTGCACTCACCAACAACGCCGGCATCTGGGAGGGAAGTTTTACCCCGGCAGAGCAGGGTTCGGGAACTTTGTCCATCACAGGAGCCGCTACCAGCCTTTCCATCCCGCTTATCGTGGATGAGCCGCTAAACTTGCCAACCACCTCCAGTTATTCGTTGCAAACACTGGCGGTGTTATTAGGCGGCAGCTACATACCTGCCAATGAGCAACCAGCACAAAACTTCATCCCCACCCCATCACCACGACAGGAATCATCACCCGGCTATACACAGTTGAACGGCTGGATTTGGGGCTATGTGGCGTTGATTGTGTTACTATGTGGGGAGTGGTATTTGCGCCGCCGCATTGGGCTGGTCTAGTGAAGGGAAGGTAGAGATGAACAGAAAGCTCATTCTAATCGTGGTCGGACTGATTCTGCTTGCTGGCTGCAGCGCCCCTCCCAAGCCATTGGAAACCGCACCTCCACCACCCGCCGTGGTGCAAATGGAGCAGGTTCCTTCCATTCCCGCGCTCTCCCCCGATGGTGTGCCCATCGGTCCCGCCATCTGGACTGTGGTCGGTCGCGAGTTCATAGTCTACGATATTACCGGGAGGGAGCTTTTGCGACGCCCCTTGGGCGTTTCCGGCGTTTATACCGATCTGGAGTGGGACAATTCTACCCTCTGGGCGGCATACAAGGAAGAGGGCAAGCTGGAAGTCCACCGCATAGACCCGGCAAGTGGCTATATTTTGTTACGTCTCAAGGTGCCGGGCGCAGATGGCGTAGCGCTGGGCAAGGACGGCATGTGGGTGACCAACACAGCTAGTAACCGGCTCTATCTGCTTAATCCTGCTAATGGCGAACCACTGCGTGAGGTGGAGATGGGCGACCCGGGAGCGATCACCTGGGATGGCTCTATGCTATGGATAGTGCAGCAAGCGCTCTTCCGCATCCACAGCTACGATCCGCAGATTTTGCGAGGGATATCCACACCGCTACCGGTGGTCACCAAGCCGGTGGAGAAGCCAGCCACGACCGAGCCGGTCAAACCACCATCTCCGGTAAAGCCAACCACAGTCGCGGGGTTTATTTACGAGATCGTTACTCCGGGTCCAAGCACTACCAGCCTGAGTTGGAATGGAGAATACTTGATGGCGGCTGACCCCGATGCCGGCAAGGTGTTCTTTCTGAAGCCCAAGACCGGTGAGGTGGCGGGGCAGCTCTTCGTGCGCAGTGTGATGGCGGCATGCTGGCAGCCCGCGCTGGCGGTGGCACGCCCAGCCCAACCGCAGGGATAACTACCAACGTCCGAACACACCGCTAAACGCCAGCACCACAACCAGGATAAAGAGGAAGAGAATCAGGATCAGAAGTGTTATCGCGAGTTGTCGCGAACTGCGCGGCACTGGGCGGAACATGAGATCGGGTGGTATCCCACCGGTATTCGGTTTTTCTTCCTGATCATCTTTAACTCTATCTTCTTCCATAATCCCCCTTGACAACGGTGAATCGCTCCTCTATAATGATAGTAGATTTTTCAAAAATCCCCAAACCAATATCGTCTTTCCGACTTTTCATATAAATAACTCCATAATTCCATTTTCCAAGTGAATAGAGAACCACGCCCATCCTTTAACGCATAGGATTATCATGTCGCAAAACCTCAATGGGGACGCATCCCCCGATAATTCCAATAATGGGAATTCCACCAACGGAAGCACCAGCAACGGAAATTCTACCAAGCCAATAGAAATTGTGCTCACCAAAGAAAAGCCACCCCTTCCCGATCTTGACCTGACGGCGATGCGACGCTGGCCGGTAGCCCAGCTGGTGGAATATGTGCGCAGCCGCGGGCTGGAAGGTGCCTCCACCTGGCCCAAAGCCGAGATCCTGTTCCGCCTGTTGCAAGTGCATGCCTCGGAGGGCGGCGCCATCAAGGTCTCGGGCACGCTGGAGGTGCTGCAGGACGGCTTTGGCTTTTTACGCAGCGCCGACTACTCCTATCTGCCTGGTCCCGACGATGTCTATGTCTCGCCCAGCCAGATTCGTCGCTTTGGCTTGCGCACCGGTGACACCGTGGCGGGGCATGTCCGCTCCCCCAAGGAGGGCGAGAAATACTATGCGCTGACCAAGGTGGAGAGCGTCAACGACCAGCTGCCGGAGAAGAACTGGGAGACCGTTGCGTTTGATAACCTCACCCCGCTCTATCCCAACCGACGCATTAATCTGGAAGTTGGACCCGAGCTATCCATGCGGGTGATGGATCTGTTTACCCCGCTGGGGTTCGGGCAGCGCGGACTCATCACCAGCCCACCCAAAGCCGGCAAAACCATCCTGCTGCAAAAGGTAGCCCATAGCATCACTACCAATCACCCCAAGGCATACCTCATCGTGTTGCTGATTGACGAGCGCCCGGAGGAAGTAACCGACATGGAGCGCTCGGTCAAGGGCGAGGTGGTCAGCTCCACCTTTGACGAGCCGGCGGAGCGCCATGTGCAGGTAGCGGAAATGGTGATGGAGAAAGCCCGCCGCATAGTGGAGCACAAGAGCGATGTCATCATCCTGCTGGACAGCATCACCCGGCTGGGGCGGGCTTATAACACGGTGGAGCCGCACTCGGGCAGGATACTCTCCGGCGGCGTGGACGCCAATGCCCTGCACAAGCCCAAGCGATTCTTTGGAGCGGCGCGCAACATAGAGGAAGGCGGCAGTATGACCATCATTGCCACCGCGCTGATAGAGACGGGCAGCCGCATGGACGAGGTCATCTTTGAGGAGTTCAAGGGCACCGGCAACATGGAGATGGTGCTGGACCGCAAGCTGATGGAACGGCGCATCTTCCCCGCCATGGACCTGAGCAAATCGGGCACGCGGCGGGAGGAACTGCTGCTGGATGAGAGCACGCTCAAGAAGATTTGGCTGATGCGCAAGGTGTTTGCCGCCATGCAGCCGGTGGAAGCGATGGAGCTGCTGCTGGACCGCATGGGACGCTTCAACAACAACAAGGACTTTATCAACGGTCTGAAGGATTTGGATGAATGATATAATGAGCGAACAAAGGAGGTTGGTAAATTGGGCATAAAATTGAATGTCCCAAGGATAATTAGTATTCACGTAAAAAACTACAGAGCACTTAAGGATCTTGAGTTACGAAAAATCTCTCCATTAACTGTATTTTTAGGACCAAACGGCAGTGGAAAGTCAACTATTTTTGATGTTTTTTCATTCATTTCAGAGTGTTTCCAAGATGGTTTAAGGAAAGCTTGGGATCGTCGAAATCGTTTTAAAGAATTAAGGACGAGAGGATCAGAAGGACCTATTGAGATAGAGATTAAATATAAAGAAGACCCAAAGCAAACAAGAACAACTTATCACTTATCTATAGATCAAGATGACCAAGGTCCTTTTATTAAAGAAGAATCCCTCAGATGGAGAAGAGGGAAGGAATATGGTGCTCCTTATTACATTTTAAAATTTGCGTGTGGGAAAGGAGAAGTCGTAACAGGAGAATTACCCGATGAACAAGATGAACGAATACCTGAGACTTTGGATTCCAGAGAGCTTATCGCTGTTAACGCATTAGGACAATTGGCAAAAAACCCAAGAGTGGCTGCATTAAGGCGTTTTATCACTAGTTGGTATATATCGTATTTATCAGCAGATATGATGAGAGGGATTCCCGAGGCTGGACCGCAAGAGAGATTGAATAAAACAGGAGACAATCTGCCAAATGTTATACAATATTTACAAGAACAGTATCATCTAAGGCTGGATGAGATATTTAAAATCCTCGCAGAAAGGATCCCTAGAGTTGAGAAAGTGGATTCAAAAATATTAGACGGTGGAACCTTACTACTCTTAATCAAGGATGCTCCATTTGACACCCCTATTCTGGCTAAGTTTGCATCAGATGGAACTTTGAAGATGCTAGCTTATCTGATATTACTTCATGATCCTAACCCACCTCAGTTAATGGGTATTGAAGAGCCGGAAAATTTTCTACATCCTCGTTTACTACCTAGACTCGCTGAAGAATGCAGGTCCGCTTCTTCAAATTCTCAATTGCTGATTTCTACCCATTCTCCATATTTCGTAAACGGATTGAATCCAGAGGAAGTATGGATTCTGGAACGTAATTTGAAGGGCTTTACAGAAGCAAGAAAAGCGTCAGAGATAGATGGTATTAAGGATTTTATAGATAGCGGTGCTAAATTAGGCGAGCTTTGGTTAGAAGGTCATTTCAGATTTGGCGACCCTTTCAGAGTCAGAGGTCGGTAATTTTATGCACTTCGAATTATTGGTTGAAGAACAATCGGCTGAAGCTGCATTGAATAATGTTCTTCCAAGAATTTTGGGAGACAATCATCAATTCTATATACACCCTTATAACGGCAAGGCGGACCTACTGGTTAAATTACCTTCACGCTTAAACGGATATCGTCACTGGATAACTGATGATATGAGAATAATAGTATTAATTGATCTAGACACAAGAGACTGTGAAGTCCTGAAAAGTGAATTGGAAGCTTTTTCTTCAAGAAGTCGGCTTTTTATAAAAAAGCAGACCGAATTCAAGAGGTATGTTTCATGTAATAAACAGAATAGCTATTGATGAACTTGAATCTTGGTTTTTCGGAGATTTTAATGCTTTAAGTACAGCTTTTCCAAGAATTCCAGATCTATCAAGAAAAGAGTCATATCGTTATCCTGATTCTATGACAAACACTGCAGAGCGATTGGAGTATCTACTACAGAGATCCGGTTATTATCCTTCAGGTATGCCAAAAATTGAGGTTTCTGAGAAAATTTCGGAACATATGGATCCTTATCGTAATAAGTCTAGAAGCTTCCAAGTATTTAGAGATGGTCTTTTAAGTTTGATATCACAAAGCTAGCCCATCGCGCCCACCAGTGCCTGCCCCAGCCCGATACAGCCATCGCCGGGGGGCACCTCCCGATGCACTAGCACCTCCATCCCCAGCCAGCGCAACCGGTCCACCACCAGACCCGTAAGTAGCTGGTTATTCCACACCCCGCCGGAAAGACCTACTGCAGTGTTGGGGGGTAGCCTCAGCTCCACCGCATAGCACAGTGCCTTTGCCAGCACTCGGTGGAAGCTACGCGCCAGCACCGCCGGCTTTATCCCGCTTTGACGGGCACAGCGCATCTCATCCAGCGCTTCCCACAGGTCTATCACCAGCCGTCCTTTATCATCCTCCGCTACCGAGAACGGCAACTCCCGCTCCTCGTGGGTGCGCTGCGCTACTGCTTCCAGCCGCATCGCTGCCTGCCCCTCATAGGCGGACTGCTCGGCTATGCCCAGGATGGCTGCCACCGCATCAAACAACCTCCCCGCCGAACTGGTCAACGGCGAGTTGATGCCGGCGGCTATCATCTGCGCTACCGCTTCCGCCTTCTCCATCCCCACCTGCTCCCACAGTTCGGGCATACAATCCCGCCAACCATCGCCGTGCAACTCACGCAGCAAACTCAGCGCCATGCGCCAGCCCTGCTTGCTCGCCGCATCGCCGCCGGGCAGAGGAAGCTGCCGCAGGTATCCCACGCGCTCAAAGCCACTGGCATCGCCCAGCAGCATCTCGCCGCCCCATGCGGTGTTATCATCCCCCAGCCCGAAACCGTCCAGAGTGAGTGCCAGTAATCGCCCCTGATGTTTGTGCTCCGCCAGCAATGCCGCCAGATGCGCATGGTGATGCTGCACAGCCAGGGTGGGGATTCCAAGACTCTGCGCGATGCGCGTGCTGGCAAAATCCGGATGCAGATCGTGGCACACCAGTTCCGGCTTGAGGGCGAACAGCGACTCTATATGCTTGATCAGGCGCATGCAGTGTTCTTCGCTGGCAAAGTTGTCCAAATCGCCCACATGCGGCACTAGGAACGCCTTACCCTCCTGAATAAACGCCGGGGCATTCTTCAGATCAGCTCCGATGCCCAGGCACGGTTTTAGTCCAGCGCCCAGTTCCCCCAAATTCAACCGTGCCGGCGAAAATCCGCGAGATCGTCTAAGAAATGCAGGTTCGCCTTCTATCAATTGCACCACACTGTCATCGCAGGGGGTGACGATAGGGCGGTTGTGTCCCAGAAAGAGGTCAGCGATTTTTCCCAGGCGTTGGATTGCTTCAGCTCCATTGGTTGCCAGCGGCTCATCGGCGAGGTTACCGCTGGTCATCACCAGCACCGGAGGGCTTTCCTGCAAAAGTAGATGATGCAGCGGAGTATAAGGCAGCATTAACCCCAGGCGGTCGGTATCGCTGTTGATGGCAGCAAACGCCAGTTTCGCCCCCGGCTTTATCGCCGCCAGCACGATGGGTGCCGACGCGCTGGTCAGCAGCTCCCTTTCCTGCTCACTCAAGTTGACCAGCCGCTCCGCAACCTCCAGTAACGCCACCATCACCGCCAAAGGTTTTGCCTCCCGTCCCTTCCGCTCCCGCAGCGTTTTCACCGCTTCATCGTTGGCGGCATCGCACGCCAGGTGAAATCCGCCCAGCCCTTTTATCGCCACTATCTTGCCTGAGGTCAGTGCCCTCGCGGCTCCCGTTAATGCCTCCGCCTTCTTCGCCACCAATTTGCCTTGGGAATCGAAAAGTGTTATGTGTGGTCCGCAGACGGGGCAGGCAATCGGCTCGGCATGGTAACGGCGGTCTGTGGGATCGCCATATTCGCGCGCGCAATCGGGGCAAAGCGCAAAGCCCGACATGGAAGTATTGGCGCGGTCATAGGGCACGCGCTCCACGATTGTGTAACGGGGACCGCAGTTGGTACAGTTTATGAACGGATAGTGGAAGCGACGGTCGTGCGAATCAGTCATCTCGGCGAGGCAGTCGGGGCAGGTGGCAATGTCGGGCGGGATGAGGGCACGGGCACCGGCGTCGTCTGCACTTTGCAGAATGGCAAACTCGGCATAGTTCTGCGGATCAACCGGTGCCACATCCACCAGTTCCAGCCGGGCATGCGGCGGCAGGGAAGTCTGCAGCGCCGGTAGGAATGATCCCGCCTGTGCGCCCTCCACCCATATTTCCACCGCCGTGCCGGTGTTGCGCACCCAACCGGCAAGGCTCAGCCCGTCGGCAACGCGCTTGACCGTGGGGCGGAAGCCAACCCCCTGCACCACGCCCCGCACCGTGAACTTAAACGCTATTCTTGGCAGATCATCCATTCATCCCCCAAAGCTTCGCTATCTGACAATTTAATCATAACAGACTCGTAAACCCCGAATGATGAATTATAATAGGGAAGTTGCTGTTTACCATGAAAGGCGGGATATGGGAAAAGAGACGGTTCCGGCAATCAGAGCCATGATGCTGCTCAACAGCGGTCCGGTCGTGCTTGCCACCACGGTAGATGCTAGAGGTGTGCCCAATATCATCACTCTGGCATGGGTCTCGCCGGTCTCGTTGCAGCCGCCGCTGGTGGTCATCGCCATCAGCCCCAAGCGAGATAGCTTTGCCAACCTTAAGGTGCATGGAGAGTTTGTGCTGAACCTCCCCACCGCCGAACACCTGCACGAGGTGCATATTTGCGGCACGCAATCGGGGCGCACTGTGGATAAGTTCGTGGTTACCGGATTGACCGCGCTCCCCGCGCAGAAGGTCAAGCCGCCCCTTATCGCCGAGTGCGTCGCCCACCTGGAGTGCAAGGTAGTGAATGTCTTCGTAACCGGCGACCATGAGTTGTTCGTGGGTGAAGTGCTGGCTGCATCCATCACCCCGGAGTGGTTTGACCACAGGCTGGTGCCGCACGGCTCATTCCTGCACCACCTTGGCGGGACGATCTATGCCTGCACCGGAGAGATAGTGAAAGCCTGATTGTGCAAACAGTTAGTTGAATGAATGAGAGGTGATTTAATGAGAAAGGCATTATTGATATTGATAGTAGCAATGATGTGCAGTTTTGCCTCACTCGTCTCCGCCGGCTGGGATGGCAGCCAAATTTACGCCACCACCAAGGGCACAGCAGGCAACGAATACACGCTCTTCCTCTATTTTTGGGATAACTCCGATTCAAGCTGGCACCTGCAAAGCCAGGGGAACTATAAGTATGATGCCAATGGACAGGGCGAGGTGCGCTGGGACACCAGCGGCAGCGGTAAAGCCTATGTGAAGGTGATGGATGAGGACGGCATCACCAAAAGCGATGAGTTTACCTTCGGGAAGCAGCAGCAGTATGGGGGTGGGGGCGGAAGACCAAGATAACAAAAAGGATTGACAGACATGGAAGTGGATGAATATGCCCGCGACAAGAAGACCACATAATGCGGTGCCGGCGCCCAAGCAACCCATCGCGCTGCTGAGCGACTTTGGCACCCGGGACGGCTACATTGGCGCGGTGAAAGGTGTGCTTTGCCGGCTTGCCCCCGGTGTGCCCCTCCTGGATATCACCCACGACATCCCGCCCGGCGATATTGCCGCTGCGCGTTGGACGCTGCTCAATTGCGTAAGGGAATTCCCCCCGGGCACTGTATTCTGGGCGGTGGTTGATCCCGGCGTGGGCACCGAGCGTCCCCCACTGGCAGTGGCGTATGGCAAGCGCTGGTTTGTGGCGCCCGGCAATGGGATTCTGGACTGGGTATTGGGGAAGGGCGCCAAGGCTGTGCGCTTGCAGCCGGGAAAGGTCGGCATTAAGGAATTAAGTCGCACCTTCCACGGCAGGGATCTATTCGCGCCGGCGGCAGCCCTGCTGGCAACGGGCACTCCGCTTGACTCTCTGGGCAAACCGTTTACTTTGGATCTAACGCATATGGGCTTACCCAAGCCGCGTCGTGACGGGCAGGGTTGGATGGGTGAGGTGTTGGGGGTGGACCGTTTCGGCAATGTGGTAACCAACCTGCCGGGCAAACTGTGGGCGGAGGGATGCCGACTGGCGGCGGGCAACCTGTTGGTGGATGGCTGCTACCGCACCTATGATGACATTCCTCTGGGCAAGCCGGGGGTGCTGGTGAGCTCGCTGGGGACGCTTGAGGCGGCAATGCGCGGCAAATCGTTCGCCGCGGAATCCGGCGTGATAGCGGGTGACAGGGTAAGGTGGTTCGGGTAGCTGTGTCTTAAGTCAATCTTCAGCTTGGGGAGATATAAAAACAGGGGTGCGAACATTAGCACCCCTGATCACCACTCGATATAGTTACTCCCACAAGCCTTCCATCTTCAGCTCGCCCATCTGCTTTTTTAGTGTCGCCCAGTTGACCAGCCCCTCATATTTGGCATTGATGTAGTCAACCTCTGCGTTTAGCGCGGTCGCCTGCGCATCCTCCAGCTCAAGAATAGTGGCACCGCCAAGTTCATAGCCCCTCTCCACCAGCTTAAGAGCAGCCGCCGCGCTTTGGCGGGCAGCTGAGGTCAATTCCAGTCTCTTCTCGCTCTTCTGGAAATTAAGGTAGGCAGTGTGAACCTGCAACTCGGTGTCCTCAATGACCTGGCGGTTGTTCTCCTCTGCAAGTGTTGCCGCCCTGCCCTGCTTGGAAAAGCTGGTGGGGGTGGAGAACTGGTCAAAGATATCCCATGAGAAGTTCAACCCTACCGAATGATAGTCGTTATCACGCCAGGGATTTTTACCCGGCGGTTCGCTATCCGACCAACCATAGGATGCATCGGCGCTGACCTTGGGCAGGAACCCGCCGAAGACAGCCCATTTGCTGTTGTGCGCTGCCGCCAGATTCGCCCGTGCCAGCGCAATCTCCGGTCGCCCGCTCTTCGCCCGCGCCAAATAGACCGATTCATCAGCCTTGCCGCTGAGGGCGGGCAGTTCAAAGCTAAGCTCCAGGCGGGTATTTAGTGGAATACCCAGCGCACGGCAAAGGGTCGCCTGTGCTATTGCTGCTGCGTTTGTGGCATCCATCGCGGTTAGTTCCGCCTGCAATGCGCTGGTTTGAGCTTGCAACCTATCACTTTCGGTGGCGGCGCCCAGTTGTAGCTTTCGTTCAGTCAAAATCTGGTGGCTTTTGGCTGCCGCTGCCGCAATGCGTGCCGCCTCTGATGCCTCGGAAGAAGCCCGGGCATTAAAATAGAGTTGCAGGGTGGCAAGCAGCAGATCTTGTTTGGCACTCCAGGAGGAGATGTGGGCGGCATCGGCATTGGCACGAGCAGCGATATACTGGCGTGCCAGCGATCCGCCGGCAAACAGCACCTGCTGCGCCGACGTCGACGCGCTATAACTGTCACTGCGCGTGGTGCCGGATGTCGTGCCTAAAAGTGGTGTTGTGCTTCCGCCAAATCTATTAAAGTTATAGCCGGTGGTTGATCCCCAATTGCGGGTGCGGCTGCCCGAAAGGCTGATAAAGGGAAGCATGCTGCCAGCTGCCGCCCAAACATCATCATCGGCGTTGGCAGCAGTATTGGCGGCTTGCATCACCGAAAGGCTGTGTTTAAGCGCCAGATTATAGGCTTCATCCAGCGTAAGAGTGCGCTCCGGCACCGTATCGGCGGAGAGCAGGGATGTGACTATCAAAAGTCCGGCAATAAGGTTCATTTTATCCGCCGAATGAAAGTCCAATTGCTGAGAGAAGCATACTCATCAATGCCCCCACCGCTCCCAGTATCAAAAGCACAGTCACCGACTTGCGCCGCGCAAACCCCAGATGATGGGTAAGCCCCGCCGACACAATGGCGACCCACCACAGCGCAAACGGATTAATCTGGTTCAGGAAGGTGTGGAGCGGACCGCCCATCGCCTCAAGATCCAAAAAAGCCGCCGGGCTGAAGCTGATGTAAGGGGATTCCTTGGCGAGCATAAGCGGAAACTTGATCAGGTTTTCTATCACGCCCACCAAGCTAGCCCAGCTCACGATGGGGAAGATGACCGCAAATTTGACCGACCTCCCGCCCATGATGGCACCCATCGCCATGACCGCCAGCGCGATGATAAGGATACCCACCCCCTGGAATACTCCCCCCACGATGGATTGCACCATCTGGACGGTAGGATTCTTGAGTTGCTCCTTTGCCATCGCCATGCCCTTTTGCTGCTCGGGGGACATCTTCTCCATCTGCTTGTCCAGTTGCTGTTCGGCTATGGGTGCCAGCACCGTGGGATAAACGACAATCGTGGTTACGGTAGCCACCACTATGGTCAGGATGAAGGGCAGCAGCCAGTCGGGACCCTTCAGCTCCGGAATCGCCTGTATGGGAGCGAACAAAACCTTGATTATCTTCGTAAAAATATTCATGGTCGTCTTGTCTTGGTGTAATGGTTAAAAGTAAGAGATTCGTGGATTAAGTTACTGCTTTATGTTGCAATTCCTAAGGGTAAATTCTTGTCATGGTGCGGGGGAAGGGCAGCGCCTCACGGATGTGCCTCAGCCCACAAATCCACCCCACAGTGCGGGTGATGCCCAGCCCGAATCCCCCGTGCGGTACCGACCCGTAACGCTGCAAATCCAGATACCATTGCAACGGTTCGGGGGGGAGGTTATGTTCCCGAATCCGCTGCTCCAACAGTGCCAGATCATGGATGCGCATGCTGCCGCCGATTATCTCGCCCACACCCTCCGGCGCCAGCAAATCCACCGATTCGCTGTATTCGGGTTCGGCAGGATCCGGCTGCATGTAGAATGCCTTGCACCCCGCCGGGAAGTGGTGCAAGAATACCGGCTGCCCCTCAAAGCGAGGGTGGGTGGAAAGATAGGTCTCATGCTCGGCGCCCAGGTCGCAGCCGCACACAAAGTCGGTGAAGCCGGCATCGGCAAGCATCTGCGCCGCCTCCCGATAGTGCAGCCGGGGGAAGGGCTTATGAATCGCCTCCAGAGGTTTAGTGTCACGCTCCATTGTCTTTAGCTCTTCGCCACACTTGGATAAAACCCAATCCAGCACGAAGCATATCAAATCCTCCTGCAGCGCCATGTTCTCATTCAGGGTGAAGAACGCCACCTCCGGCTCCACCATCCAGAACTCGGTTACATGGCGGCGGGTCTTGGATTTCTCGGCGCGGAAGGTGGGACCAAAGCAGTAGACCTTCCCCAGCGCCATCGCTGCCGCCTCCATATAGAGCTGACCCGATTGGCTCAGGTATGCCTTCTCGCCAAAGTAGTCCGTCTCAAACAGCGTGGTCGTCCCCTCTACCGATGCCGGCGTGAGGATGGGGGCATCCACCCGGGTGAAGCCATTCCCATCC
>Ga0315280_10005765_pt1 | contig 17481 bp, 23 predicted proteins | sample YL17G06_40_MG_FD_203697 | JGI IMG/M metagenome (GOLD analysis project Ga0315280, IMG submission 203697) | Sediment microbial communities from Yellowstone Lake, YNP, Wyoming, USA - YL17G06_40 | ecosystem: Environmental > Aquatic > Freshwater > Lake > Sediment | place: USA: Wyoming | collected...
TCGAAGTTTCGGTTGCCGGGGGAAGACGCCGGGGTCGGTCACATGCGATGCGACCACCGAAGGCCGAACGGTTCAGGCGGCGGCCTGCAGAGCCGCAGTATATGGGTTCGACTCCCATCCCCGGCTCTAAAGCTCGGGTTCGACTCCTGACGATTCTCGCGGCCCCCCGCTTTAAAGTGACCCAGGAGAAGGCATACGGCGTCCCGGATGCGTGAACCACACCCAACCGACAAGCATGACTTCCAGAGACGGCTGGAGCGAGCCATCAAGTTCCTGAACGCGCACCCGAAAGTTTCGCAACACAACAAGACTCTTGTGATGCAGTTCCTAGAGCGCCTGAAGGCAGAAGGCCTAAGCCTAGCAAGGCAGATGGGCTACGTGCAGCGACTGACCACAATCGCTGTCATACTCGCAAAAGACTTCGACAAGGCAAAACAGCCGGACATTGAACAGCTCATCAAGACCGTCAACACGAAAGACTGGGCAGAATGGACAAAGGACAACTATCGTGTGACAGTGAAGCGTTTCTGGCGCTGGTTAAAGAAACGCCCGAAAAGGAAGGACCCGCCTGAAACAGAGTGGATAACCATAGGCAAGGCTGAGAGCAAGACGACCCTCCCGCAAGACCTCTTGACCAAGGAAGAGATACAGAAACTCATCGAGACCGCCGAGCATCCACGCGACAAAGCCTACATCGGAGTGAGCGGTGAAAGCGGAGCCCGCCCTGGCGAAGTTCTGACCTTGAAGGTTAGGTCAGTAGCCTTCGACGAATATGGTGCCGTGATAGTAGTTAGGGGAAAGAAAGGTGAACGAAGAATCCGGCTCGTCACATCCGCCCCCCCTCCTAGCGGCATGGCTGGACATACACCCGGACAGGCAGAATCCAAACGCCCCACTCTGGGTGAACGTAGGCACCACGAACCACGGACAGCAATTCGGCTACGACGCAGCAAGAATGCTGCTGAGAGGCCTCGCCGAACGAGCTCATGTAAGAAAGAGAGTGAATCCCTACAGCTTTCGGCATGCAGCCGCCACATACATGGCTAACTTCCTCACGGAGGCGCAGATGTGCGAGTTTTTCGGTTGGAAGCAGGGCAGCAAGATGCCTTCTGTCTACGTCCGGCTGAGTGGACGCGACATAGACAACCGGCTCCTAGAGCTGCATGGACTCAAGCCCAAAACGAACGAGACACTTGAACAAACCATCAAGGTCTGTCCACGGTGCGAAGTCAAGAATTCACCGGTGAGCCGGTTTTGTAGCAGATGCGGCTCAGCTCTCGACATCAAAGCTGCACTTGAGAGTGATGCAAGGATAAGGAGAGCTGAAGAAACCATGGAGGTGCTGCTCACCGACTCAGAGGTCAAGGCTCTCTTGGCTGAGAAGATGCGGCAGCTTGGCCTCGCAGAGAAGCTAGCTTAGTCCCCTTCTTGGCCTGCTGTGCAACCAGCTCCAGGAGTCGCACCCATTCCGGGACTTCTTGTTTCTGAGTCATGAAAACGCTAGCGAGTCTCCCCTAAAAGCAGGGGGGCTCGGTGACTGCGCTTTCAGCCACGTCAACTCTGACTGTCGACAGCTCTGCTTCCTGTTCACACCTAATTCCTCGGACGATCACCGAGAAATTCCATATACCTCCTGAGGCGCAGCCACGAAGGTTCAGAGCCGTTGACCCAAAGGGCGGTTCCGGCTGAGCTACTTCAGCTTTCCGAGATCTAGGAAGCGACTTGTTCACGAATGGTGTCGCCTCCTCCTTGATGAAGCAGTGGCTGCTTTACAGCTAGTTCCTCGTGTCTGGCCCTTGCTTGGCCGTTTGTCTCGATCTCGACCGCTTCCTCGATCAGACATAGGATAGTGAGATAGCCAGTACTGCCACAATCGCTATCGGAATGAGCAACGGGTATGATTCTGAGCTTACACTTGCGGTTGTCACTGTCGCTGTTGGACTTGTCTCTGACGCAGTTGTGGTTTGACTGGCAGATTGTATAGTGAATGTGTCTATGAACAGTAGTTGGTTCCCGGCATATCCCTCTACTCGCCACTTGCCCGGCATTTTGGCGGCGGATGATCCTCTTATCTCTACTAGGCGGTCAACCATCAGCCGCTTCGACCGGTTCTGCCAAAACTGCGGCTTGGACAGACACGTGAACGCCGCCCGAAACATTCTAGCCCGCTCAAGACATAGGATGTTGCAAGTTCGGCCAGCCTACATCTGGCAGTCAGTAACGTATGCATAGTAGCCGTTTCCGTCTCCGTCCGTCCAGACTTCCATTAGGGTTCGGCTCCGATGGGTTTTGCCGCTTTTTCATAGAGGGTTTTGAGTAGTTCTCTTGTTCTTTCGCGTATGGTGTTCGTGTTCTTTTCCACTGCGTTGGTCGCCGCTATGAGTTTTCTAGCTGTTTCATCATAGTTCTCATCGTTGAGTTTGATGGATGTAGCAAATTCTGTTTCTTTATCGGTGTCGGGGTAGAGTCCTGTATCGAATCCGAGTAACTCGCTCATGTACCCGTTTAGGTTGTCGAGGAGAGATTCGTAGGGGTCTTCAGCCAGCTGTTCATCATCTTTCATGGCTTGTTGGTATTCAGGAAGTTCGAACAGTCCGATATTGACCCCAACTTCAAAACTGCTCGAGTATCCATCGAACGTGACTAGGATGTGCCCGTGCGGAATCTCTTTCCCAACACCCCACCGGGTAATGTTTTTCCCAAGCGCGTACCTGTACTCGGGCGTTACCTCTTCCTCCCATTCAATGTACTTGAAGTCCGCCTGGTCTGTCAGTATGCCTCCAATTTTGCTCATTGCTTGTGGACTGCTTGGAAGAGGTTCTTTCGTAATGTTGATGCCGGGTTTGATGAGCCACGGCATTTTGAGGAACCACATCCTGTAATCAGAGAGACTTTTGCCAACGTACTTCACGTTTGCGAAGAAATCATCTACATGTAGTCGCCGCCACTGTTTGGGTACTGGAAGTCCAATGGCCTTGCAGCCGCTATTCCACAGCCACTTCAATGCGCTTGAACCCCCATTCACGTCATGATCCATTTCAAGAATGACTTTGGCACCACAGCTACAGGCCGTTCCACCATGTTGCACGTCGTGACGTTTCATGATAACGTCTCTGCGCTCGGTCGCTCCACAGAACGGGCAAACAGTGACGTCTTTAGCAAGGTTCTCAGCCGTCTCGCGCACCATGCTGCCAACCTCAGCTTTCAGTTCGTTGAAGGATCCGGTGAACTCGAACAGGTCGCCCAAGTAACCGACGTAGAGTTTTACTCCGAAACTGTTTTTACCGAACGAGGCGAGCTCGGCGACATAAACCTCGACACCGTAAGGTTTCGCCGCCGCTTCCAAGTGCTCTTGAAGTTCACGGCCCATCTGGTTCTCCCATTGCTGATGCCTGATTTTCTGGTTTGCGGAGTCTATGACGCATTTTATGGTTTGAGGGTCGGCTTCTCGCAGACTGCGTGTTGCAGACTTCAAGTTCACCGTTACGTTATCTTGAGGGTGAATGACTTCGACCGGCACATGTTTCTTGGACGCGTCTTCCAGCAGGCCAATCAGCTGTTCGACGCCACCGATCTCCTTATCCGTGATGTTGGCGAGGTAGTCTGCAATGCAATTTCCGCGCTTCTGTGCCGTCCTCCGTTTTCTGTCTTTCTGTCGATTATGATAAGATTGGAACCATTGCATCGTGCCATCAAAGTTCCACTCCTCCTTCTCCAAAATGGCGGCTACGCTGACTGATTCGACAGGGCCCCACTTGCTCAACGTTTGCACGCTCCGCTGCCTAAGCGCGCCCAACACGTCCGCCTTGGCCCGAACCTCCTCGAGCAAAACCCCGGTTATAGCCATCAGCTGCCCCGCCACCCTCTCCAAAGCAGCCGCTCTCTTTGCAGGATCTGCCTGCGGAAGATTCAAAGAACCCTGCATCATACTTTCACCTGTAGGATGCTGGTTTGAAACTGGTTTGATGCCAGTCCACCCATACCTTGATTGGGCGTAGCCTCCCTAGGCTTCAACGGTATGCCTAGTTCATTGCACACTAGCCGCGTGAGCGACTGGTGTGGAACGGTATGTTCGCTTCCTCCAACCTGTCTCATGCTCGGGATTCCATCTTCCTCATACGCACAAAACTCATGGAGGAACGTCACATCACGGAGAAGTGACCGGAAACGCGGATAATCCGTAACCTTCACGGCGAACGCGTACGCGGCTGCCTTATGCACATCTAATCCAAGCAGCGTTGAGAGCTTTCTTCCCAGCATGGTCGTATTGTTCTCGGAGAGTTCAGTGAACACGAGTCCTTTCATCGACAGCTTGTACCGCATTATCTGTCGCATCGTGTACTGGTCCATGCCTTGGATTCGACGGTTGAATCGGTGCCGATGACTCGTGTAGTTGGAACGTAGCTTGCCAGCCACGACTTCTGCGTCGTAGTGTTCAGCTATGCGTCCAACCTTGTTTACGAGCCGATGCAGGAGTATTCGCTTCTTGCCCTTGTTCGCGTCGAGGAGTTCGTGGCAGTTCACCTTGCCGAAGGCTAGGGGCTGCAGGGTTGCCTTGTCGGCGACTGCGAAGTCTACGTGGCCGCTGTTGATGTCCAACGCCATCACACGCTTCGGAAGCTTCACTTCTGGTGGTTCAATGTCAACTGTAATTCGTACGTCGTAGCCGCGCATGTCCATGCGCCGCTTCAGCAGGACCGTGTATGCCCTGTCGCTTCTGAGCAGTCGCTGATACTTCCTCGGGATCTGGATTGACAGCTTAATCCATCGCTTGTCTCCGATGTTGACTCTTAGTACGTGTCCGTCCACGATCCTGAGGCATAGGTTACCTTTCTTCGCATGTTCGCCTCTGCAAGCTAGAATCCTATTCCTGCATAGACGATATTCCTGAGCGGTGAGTTTACCTTGCTGTCTGAGCTGCTGTGCCTTCTTGCCACCGAAGGTCACATGTGGCGGCAACATCTTGATTGTGTCGTAGGCGGTGCTCACGTAGCGGGCAGATATACGAACTTCACGGTTCAGCTGCTGGAGAATCACGAGCCTATCAACATCCTTCTGTTTCATCCTGTAGGCGCGGCGTCGCGCATTCTCAAAGGCAAAGATGTGGCGTTCTACCTCCGGATGGATGCCGCTGACGAAACCTGGAATCGTGAACTTCATGCGCCGCCGCTTTCCTGTTTATCCTTCTTAGACTCGAACTAAAAACGATCAGAGACACATGAAAGTATGATGCGGGCTGTCAACCCCTGATTCGGGTCTCTCATAGTTTCCAGCTTCTTAATCTCGAGCTTTGTGCCCAAGAGTTTCTGAATGCAATTGTTTCAGTTTCAGTTGCAGCTTTCATAGTCCACTGTAGGCTCTGACATCGTCTGGGAATGGTGTGTCTGAAATGGCAGGATTCCATTTCTTGGATTTCTCAATGATGAGTTCTTCAAGGTGTTTCTCCATTTCCTTAAAGTTAGCTCCTTGACTCTCTCCTCGACTGAAGTCGGGAGCTTGCGCTCGCCATGCTGTGGTAAGACTGCGGGCGGACAGGCGCAGGCATTGAGCTAAAACCGCACACAATCAATTTGACGAAACGGGCTCCTCGGTAGCGGCCGGTTCGATTTTCTTCACGAGGATTTGGCCGCCACGTGTCTTCGTTAGCTCTAGTGTTTCGCCGCCCTTCAGGTCCAGCAGTTGGGCGATCTTCTTTCCAAGCTGGATAGAGGTGACGGAGTCCGCTTGCGCTTCTCGCAGGGTCATGGAAAGGTTCGTGAACATGACTTAAAAACGGCGAACGGGAAATCCCACATGCTTTGATACTCGCTATCGCTTCCTCAGCGCTCGCGGAACCACGCACCTTTTTCTCTCTGAGTTTCTCACGAGTGGCCTCAGGAAGCTTTAGCACACGCAGATTATGACGATAGAACGACTCCACACTCAGGCTGAGTAGTCGAGGCAGTCTTGCAAAAACACCATTTACCTTCACCTGCAAATTATTGACAATGTTGTCAATAATTAACGACGTAGTCTAGAATGTCTTGGAAGGCACTGAATACTGGAACAGTGCAGGGTCAGTAGGGTAGGGCTTGATGTTGGCTCAAATAATCAGGTAGCGACGTCGTTACCTTTCCGATGCTAGAGATAGCTCGGGTAGGCCTTGGCTGCGCCTTAATTCGTTCATTCTTGCTACGTAGAGAGCCTCGAATTCCATCCGTAACTGTCCAGGCGGGTCGCGTCTATGGTCTCGTTTGTGGTAATCGCAGAACTGGGGTAGACTGCTAGGCTTCGCATGGAAGTTGTGGTAGACGTTACAGTGTACGCAGTGAGTCGAGAACATGACAGTGCATGAGCTACCATAGACAGGATGAGAGTCAGGGTAGACGGGGTAAACGTCAGTGGAACTCTCCAGAACCAAGTTGGACATACGCCAGAATTGCACAAGTGAGCAGTCAGGGTTCGCGTCTACGAAGCCTAGTCGGCGCCGAGCAGGGGTTTCAGTCATGGCTTCCGCTTCCCTCTGGTTTAGGTAAGGGCTGTTCAGGCTCCGCTCGCTTTCGTCTAACTCGGTCCTTCCCAACATAGTGCCAGGACACGCGGTGATTAGTCTTGTAGTGCGCAGCGTAGAGGTACGTGTAGACCTTCCCTCGAACCTTGATTTTCTTAGGGAATATGCCGACGCACTTTTTTAGGCATTTGGGACAGTAGCCCTTCTTTACCTTCGCTCGGATGCGAGGTTTCACGCGCTTCATGCTCTTCCACTTGACTTAGGTAAGTGCACTTACCTAAATATAAGGTCTGAAGTGTCGGATGACCCGCTATCGACCGAACGATAATTCACGCACTTACCTAAATGCTTCCGCCACGCTTCGAATATTAAGCACGTCCTTAATATTCCGCATACGTTTCCGACCGCACATCGACTTCGCCAAACCTCGAGTACGAGGCAACGAAGCGAAAAGGTCATCCAGTTTCTTTACGATATTTATAACCGCGCGGTTACAAGTTTCCTTCTTATGTTTCCAACCTTGTTTGGCGTTGAACACTACGGCTAGAGCTTTCTTCGGATCATTGTTGCAGGCTGCGTGTCATACCTGAACCGATCCCTCAGGAGGAGTCTCCCCTGGTCCGCTACTTCTTACAAACTACAGGCTAAAGCATCGGTTTGAATTGCGGTACTCGTACCCGCCTGCCACACACAATAAGACGACAGTTCAAATTGTAGAACTTGGCGCGCCCACCTGCCTGGTCAAGATGATGGAAGGCAGCGCCCTCTACCGACCAGAGAAGCCGAAGTAGAGAACGCGAATCAGTGGCCTCTGAAACAGCATCTCAGCAGAAGCATCCTGAATATTCAGAAGATCACGGTACTACCTCCAACTCTGTCTCCTTCTCTTCACTTCCAACTCTGTCTCCTTCTCTTCACTTCCAACTCTCTCAGCACTAGCTTAGTCGCAGGATTCTCGTCCAAGTACGCCTTGAAATCTGTCCCCTCACGAAGACCATAGCGCCGCAATTCGCTGAGAACTCGCAGCTTCAGGTTGATTCGGTCTTCCAACTTCTTCTCAAAATCGTGGATTTCGTAATTCAGGTTACTTAGCCTCTTCAGCAGGTTCGGAATTTGATATTTCTCCAACACTTCCTACCGTACAAAAAATGGCGGAAGATTGGCGCTTGGAACAGGCTAAACCCCCTTAGAACCGCATTTTTCTCCGCTATTTTTCTAGCATGACGGCAGCAGAATCGTCTAAACGGAGGAGGCTATCGCCTTCAAAACTTGCCCCGAAACTACTGTGTAGAGCCTACGAACCTTCAGAGTTCCCGAAAGGAAGAGATGGGGAACGATTGCGCTGGAAACACAGTGACGAAATGGTTAGCGTGATCAAACGCTTACTCGAAGCAGGATACCAAATGCTAGGCGTCGAAGTTCCAGTAAACGGAGGAAGAATCGACCTACTCGCAAAGTCACCAGGCGAACAGAGGATAGGGTTTGAGGTCAAGTCCCATCAGGGGGAAATCAGGGAACTTGACAAGATTCAGGCCGCCCTATACTGGGTCTCCCAACTTGACATAGTCGCCGTGGCAAACAGGCGAACAATACTACTCCTAACCCCTGACTATGTTCAGGAGATTAGGACAGCAGGAAACGTCACCCAAGAATTCCTAGAAAAACAGCCGGGATTGGCCTCAGCAAGCTACACTCCCCACACAGATGTCTGTCGAACCTGCCGAAACCAGCAATGCCCATACCTCCAACCCCCTGTTTCTATTAGGGGGATCTCCGCAGATTAGACTACCTGACCTGATGCAACCAAATATGCAAGGTGTGAGGAGTGTACGAAGAAATAAGAAATCTGGCCAAGAAGAACGGATCACACGTAGCTGAGTTGCTTGCGTTGTCTCCGAGTCACGATCCGTTCTATGTCGGTTCGAAAGGCGACCTGGCAAGGGCCCAATGGATAGCCAAGATTTACAGGCGCATGGGAGAGCCTAAGGAATGCCACATAAGACGTGTCCACTACTGGATGGTCGCCCGCGCTAACATCAAAAAACCTGACGGCATGCATGATTGACCGTGGCTGTTTCTCAGAAGTCCACGACTCCCACGTAGGGAGTTGACGATCTAGCGCTCGCGCTCTCACCTGTGGGAATGATAGAGCAGGCTTTCACGTTCATGTTTGCCTGCACGGTCGGAAGGGTCGTCTCCATCAGGAACCACCTCCAATCTGGCTAGAGACGTGGCACATGCGAAGCGCATCGTACCGCGTCTCCTCGCACGCGCCCACTTGGGGAATGATAATAGTCTCAGCCTACGTCACGCCCGTAGGCCTCATCGTTGCGTGGCCTAGCATTGGTCACTGATCGGGTATAGAAGTTTCGTTGACTTCCGACTCCACCATAGATTGAACGAACTCCCTTCATACAGGTAGCGCACATATCCAACAACAATCACTGACCTGATTCTATTCTTGATATTTAAGCGGCTGGACTCGATTCGTAAAACTGGGTTCAAATCTACTCAGATGCTGGCTGTGAGAAGGTTTAGTTGCAGCCCAAATCTTCCGCCCTCTGTTACTTTTCAGTCGCTTGCCTCGATCTGTAGTGCTTCTTTGTGGTGTTCGCATAGTCTTTCGATCAGTCCGTTTAGCGTTGCAAGTAGCTGTTCTTTTGTGGTTGCTTCTATGAGGTGGAGTGACTTGTCGAAGACGAGTTTTCCTAGTCCTGTGAATGAGATGAAGTGAAGTTGGCCATCGTCGCCTTTTGTTGGATACGTGACTGTTAGGCTGGCTTCCCAAACGTTGCCTTTGAGGAGTGGTTTTGTGCAGGAACTCTCCTATGGAAGAAGACGAACTATTGAAAGAAGCTGTTCGAACCTTCCGAGTTTGGTATTGTCCGAATTGTGGGAATTGGCAACCAAAAGGCTGGACAACAAACTACGGTTGAGAAGTTGCGGCGCCTTTTCTCCCTCCCTTTTAATATTCTCCACTACGATCGCTATCATGACTCGTGTGCATGCCAAGCCTCTAAGGCTGGGTATGTTGAGAATTCTGAAGAAGATCGTTGCATCGAAGAATAAGACTCCCCCGAAGATGCTACTTTCTGCCATTGCACTCAGTGTTTTGCTCACTGTCGCCGCCCAAGATCTGCTCGCCTGGCTCATAGTGGAAAGAGTTCCTTGGCTTTCTGAAGTACGTCATGAACTAGGCCCCTCTCGTTTTCGTTACAGATTATTGCAGCCGTAGCGTGGGAAGCATGCACCAGACATAGGCCTTCCTTGATGGCCGAATCTGACACGATTTCCTCGACGCTTTCGGTCACATCGACAAGTTGATGCCTTTCCCTTGTTGAGACCGTGATGTTCTTGGCGAATGTCTTCATTCACTACCACAGACTGGGCGAGCTGAGATCAAGGGCCTATATGCCTTTCGAAGAACTGAAAAAAGAAGAAAAAGGTTGGAGACACGCCGGAAAGCGGCGTGAAGTCTACTGCACTCTTGCTTCTTGTGTCGGCACCGTAGGCAGGTCTGGGAAGCGTTCTCGCATCTTCTGTTCAGCGACGACATTGGCCTCGCTCAGAATCTTCTGGGCGTCCTCTCCAGTCACGGTCATGTCGAAAAACTGTTCGGATGCCTCGCCCACTTCCGTTACTAGGTACTCAAGTGACTCGTTTACTGATGCGAGCTCCATAGATACGTCCGGGAGTATTCCTTCGAGTTGGGTCTTGATTGTGCGAACGACACTTCCGATTGGTCTCATCGCTTGCAGTACGTCTCCGTAGTTGAGAACTGTCTCCAGCCTGAGGGCGACTTGCTCCAAGGCAAGTTAGCTTTGCAGGATCACTTTTGCCATCTTACGTATCTCGCTGCACTCGCTCGCATACATTGAGGCGAGTTGAGTGTTCTTCTGTTGCACAGCACTGACACATTTGGTGTAGAGCCCAGAGTCTCGTTGCTGCATCTTCGATTCATCGAACTCCTTCGCTAGAAGTCTCAGGAAGTTGCGCAGGCCGCCATCCCCGTACGTGCGTACGATCGAGCCCGTGTGTTCGATCTTGACGTTCATGTTTCGCAGTTTCCACATGGTCTTATCGACATCAGCCTTGTTCTTGCCGACGAGGAATAGTATGCTCTCAGGCTCGCCCAAAGAGCTGACCATCTGAATCGTCTCGGACATTGAGGCGATCTCTTGGAGCACTCGCTCTCGGTCAGTGTTGTTGGGTAGACTTGCGGCAACGAAGATTTGTTCGGAAAGGCCAAGTTTTTCAAGGTCGAGTCTGGTGGTGTAGTCCCTGATGATTCCGAGGCGTTCCAGTTTGTTCACTCGATATGCAACTACGTTTGGATGAAGGTCAAGCTTTCTCCCGATATCGACGAATGATGACTTTGAGTTTTCAACTAGCTCAGCCAGTATCTTCAGGTCTGTGGAGTCTGCCGAGACTTGCATGTTCTCAGAACGCCTTGTACGTTTCAAACCACTTGCGGTAGTATCGAAGGATCTCGGAAGAGACACTTGGACGACGTTTTCGAAGTACTTCGTGGATGTCCTGCATACAAATCGGTCTTGGCCTCGAACGGTCGGTAACCTTCTCCGACTCGAAGAGTTCTCTAACCACCTTGATCTGCGCTGACTGAAGAATGTCCCGTATGTCGCTTCCTGAGAATCCCTCAGTCATACGAACTAACTCGTCGGAGTTCACGTCCGGGTTGATGCTGAGATTCTTCGAATAGATTGTGATTAGCTCATTCCGAGCTTCAGAATTCGGTAGTGGAACGAATATTCTCTTCTGGAAACGGCGTATGAACGGTTGATCCAGCGCCCAAGGCTTGTTCGTTGCACCTACGACATAGACGTGAGTCGGATTACTCTTGTCGAGTATGCTGTCCATCTCTTTGAGAAGCTGATTCCGCGTCCGAATCTCTCCGCCCACTTCCTCGGTCCTTATGCCCACTAGCGAATCGACTTCATCGATGAAGATTATTGCCGGTCGCCCTGAGGTCGCAGTCCGTCTTGCTGTCTGGAACAGGTTCGAGACGTTCTTCTCGGATTCTCCGAGCCATTTGGACATCACAGTGGCCGCGTCTACGCAGAAGAAATCGGCGCTTATTTCAGTCGCAATAGCAGCGGCCAACAGTGTCTTGCCACACCCAGGGGGCCCAAAGAACAGTATGCCCCGCGGCCATCCCAATGGAAACAGATCAGGTCGTATGACAGGGTAGACTACAGATTCCTCAATTGCTTTCTTCGCATCACGAAGGTTGGCAATGTCGTTCCAGTGGATGTTAGGTTTCTCAATGGAAGAGAAACTCTCAACCTGTTCAGAAACGCTGGTCGGTGGACGAGAAACGCTAGCGCGACTGTCCTGTTCATTGAGTTCCTTTATCCTTCGCCGATAGTTCTTGACGTGTTCCATGTACACTCTATTAGTAGACGCCTCAGGATACAAAGAACAGAGTTTGAGCAAGACCTCTGAAGCTCTTTGATATCGTGAAACCGCCATGCCCTTCGAGCCTTGGCGATCAAAATGGATTGCCTCGTTTGCGTACCGCACAGCAAGATTCTTGAGCTCTTCGGAGGCAGATGAGGATCCTGTTCCCGGTCGGTTCAACCGTGAGTCGCTCAACGTCTGGAGGCTGTGATTCCTGTTAGGCGAGCTATTCAATGACAATTCTTCCTTCACTCGTCAGCCGATCCACGGCTTCCTTGATTCGGGTAGGAGATTCTCCTAGGGCGAAAGTAGCCTCAGAGATGTGCAGATTGCCTTGATGGTCTTTGATGAAATTGTAGAGTCGACCCTCGACATCCCGTTCCGGTCCAGCCGCAAGCAATGGTTGTTCTTCGACCTTCCTGTGTTGTATCGCAACTTCAGGAAGCTTGGGAAAGGTTTCCGCGACTCGTTCCGCTGCAATCGCCGAAGATTCCTCGAGTACTCTCCGTGCCTCTTGACCAGTGGTCTCTACTTGCGCTGGGCCCTCGATGACAGGTCCAGTCTCTATGCCGAGATCACTTAGCATCGAGTTTATCTGTTCTAGTTCGCTCGGGACATGAGGAACGATACCTGAGATTCTTCCCTTGGTCTCCTGCACGACTCCCACGATAGGTCTCATATCGGTCATGAGTTCGCCAAATTCGAGAATCGTGTCGAGTCTGAGGATGACCTGTTCAAGCGCCAGTTGACTGCTAAGGACGACCTGTGCGATCTTTCTGACCTCAGCGCACTCGTTGGCGTATAGCCGCCCATGAGCCATGTCCTTGGACATTTCTGCACCGACGCAGCGCTGGAATAGGTCGCGATCCTTTTGCTGTATCTTGCTTGCCATGCTTTCGAGTCCCTCTTTCTGGATGCTGAGCCTGGACCGGGCTTGCATGATCCGGTCCTTGAGCGGAACCGGGTGAATGCGTTCCTCTAACCTTTTCACTAGGGAGAAGAGTTCCACCCCCTAGGCTGGCGCCTGTTCGTTCGCTCTTACAACGCCAAAGTCCGGGATCTTTTGCTCAGTCTGCTGTGGCTTGATTGACAGTTGCGAGGACCCTTGATCCTCCAGATGCGTTAACGTCTCTATCGTAACCTGTATGTCCTTTTTCTCGGCAACGTTCCCATCCAACATTTCATGAATTGTCTGGGACGCTTCCTTGTATGTGCCAGCTTCAACAACTCCAGATGAGTAGAGCAGTTTGTTATCTGTCAACACAAGCTGCAATACTCGGATTCGTTGGTCCAGCTTTCCAGATCTTTCTTTAAGCGACTCAACAAGAGCAATGCGACCACTTTCCATTGCATGTATGGCGCTCTCGTATTCGCTTGTCATTTCTCTGTATGTCGAGTTGTCGATGTCTCCGTCGGCGAGTAGGGACTTGAGCGCGCCCATCCGCTTCACCGCGGTTAGGTGTTCTCGCTCCAGATCGGCGGCCTCGTCTTTCCACGCCGGCAAGATGACTAGCGATCCATTCTGAATGCTGAGTTGCGTGATGGGGTACTTGGCGAGTTCGCCTGATGCTTGGTCGACGTTGATTTGGGTCACTTCGTTCCTGATGTTCGTGTCAAGTCCGATTAGCTTACCGGCCGGAGTGCCATACGGCGTCTGTACGATTTTTCCGAGGTATTTTCCGAGTTCCTCAACGAGCACTACCATGAATGACACCTAAGAATAGCCGGACTGTTACTGGAATCCTTGCTCCGTGCTCCTCTGCGGAACTGGGGTTTGGGCACCTGGTAGATCCGGAAAACGCTCCTGCATCCTATGTTCTGCCAGAGTATTGGCCTCTATCAGTATCCTTTGTGCTTCCTCGCTTGACGCCTGAGGCTCGTAGCTTGATCCCGTGGCTTCTCCGACCTCGATCACAACGCTGTTGAGCATCTCGCCTATCTCGCCAAGCTCAAATCCGACTTCAGGAATCACTCCCGAGATCTGCCCTTGAATTGATCTGACAACAGATGCAACCGGAGCCATCATGGACGCGATCTGTCCAAATTCTCGAACGGTCTCCAGTCTGAGCGCGGCCTGCTCAAGGGCAAGCTGACACTGCAGTGTGACCTTCACCATTTTCCTGACTTGAGCGCACTCGTTTGCATACATGGCCGCCCGAGCGTTGTCTTTATCCATTTGTGCCCGGACGCACTTGTTGAACATGCCTTTGTCGTGTTGCTGCATACGGTTGGCTGCCGCGTCCAGCCTGTTCTCTTGAACGCGTAGACGGAAGATCGCCTCGTCTACACGCTCCTTTACCGGCATCCCACAGCGCGTTCTACCTGTGATTCGAGTCGTTATGGGCTCCCTATCCCAGTCGTTGAAACTATGTCTCAACATTGTCACTCCTAGATTGTGCAACCTACAAACTGAATTGTGATTGCATCACTAGCTAAGCCTATTGGCATTAGATTTGTAGAAAGAAATCTGTCAAAAAGAGTCCAACCTTCCTCTAACCTTTCTCATGAGAAGCCCCTTCCACGTCTTTGGCAATCCTCACCTTCTATCTCTATGGCAATCCCCACCTTATATAGAGCGGACGAGCCACCGACAAAGAAGTCACGTATACGATGACGCTGAAAGTCTACGATGGTTTCACGGCCCCAAAGGGTTTCCAAATCTCGGTGACCGGGCTACCGGAGCATACGAGTTGGAAGCTTGTACTGGTTAGTCAGAGGATGAGTTGGAGGAGACTGTATACAATCTAGTAGTGAAAGTCGAGTCAGGTGCCAATATCGGTTTGTATCTGTTCGCTGTAAAGATCAGCGCTGTTACCCGTGGCGGTGGCACCATCACCCACGACAAGAGCAATATCCAACTTAAGATCACCTAGTGGAGGACAGAGACTCGGAATCAGTTCTTGGAGGCGAGAGAAGAACTTGAAGCTCTTCGTTCAAGCACCGATCGGGCCTCAGACAGGCCTGGCGGAGATCATTCCAGATCACACTGTCGGAGAGATCAAGCAGCAGGTGTGCACCTCCTTTGGAGTTGACCCTGCGACGGTCGCGTTGATGTATGGTGGCATCATCCTTGACGAGTCCAGTACGGTCAGCAAGGTCGGGATTCCCGAGAACGCTCAACTGGCACTCATGCCCTACAACATAATCGGTGGCAACGGCAGGTGAACATACCGCTTCTCTACAAAGAGAAGAATTTCACAAACCACCAATTCCCAACAGTCACGGCCCTGAACGATCCCCCCACAGCATACGAGGGCATGCTAAGATGCGAGAAGGGGGACGTGAAGACCCTCGCGGAGAAAGAGATCTGGCCCTTCACCGAGTATGCGGACTGGAACAGGTTCAGGTTGGAGCTCCCAGATGAGTACCCACTGAAGCCTCCTAGGGCGATGTGGCTCTCCGACATATCACACCCGAACATCGTCCCGAAAGTCATGAACGCCGTTTGCGTTTCAATCCTTGGCGAGAACTGGCGCCCCGACCTCAAACTCGTCTCAATTGTGAACGCACTCTACTACCTCCTGTCTGACCCGAACCCGGACAACGTATTCGACCACCCCAACTGCCTGAAAGCCGCGAGCGTCTGCAGATCCTACGGATTTCCGAAAATGACGAAACGAAAAACCATGACGCAGCAGGGCGACCTTCTTCGATTCAACATCGTACCTGTCCCTCAGGCACCAAGAAGAGAATCAACACCTCCGGGAGACGTGATGCGTTTTCGAATCCTTGAGAGGGAGCGAAAGGAACACTAATTGAAAGTACGGCTCTCCGTGCCGTCTGTTCGAGAGATAGAACTCAACGTTCCCTCGACAGCAACCATCAACTTCGTCAAGAAGAACGCATGTCAGAAGTTGGGAATCGAGCCTGGCCTGACAAGCATTCTTCACGAGGGAACACGGACGTTCCTCATCAGGTAGAAAATTGATAGAAGATCGCTCGGCAACAATCAGCAGTAGGCTCTTGTCATCGAACTCGTGGACGTAACAGTCCCTGAACTCGAAGACTCCATCGCGCAAGAAGCACGAATACGGCTTGTAGCAGATGAATGGCACACGAAACGTGGCATCCTCACAGATGCCGAAGACGTAGTTTCTCCTCCCAAGCTCGTCCTCTTTCTGCTTACACTTGATGATGAGGACCCTTGCCTTCACAGTCGAGTAGGTTCCTGGCACCAGCTGAGAGAGACTTGCAGCTTTGACTTTCTCGACACGCTGCCCTTCAAGTCTATGACAGACTCAAAGTTAACGCATTAACCCTCGAGACCGTACTGAAGCATACTCACGGATTGAACCTACCCCACAACAGGATCCACGCGATCTGAAGGAGAATGGTAGAGCCTTGCCTCAACCAAGCAAGCAGAGAAGGCGGAGATGGGTCCGCTATGAGCGGGAGCACAGCATCAGCCTGTGGCATACGGATTGGAAGCAGCTCCCAGACGGCCGCTGGTGGATAGCATACATGGACGACGCGTCAAGACTGATCATGAACTACGGCGTATTCCAAACCGCCACAGCCGAGAACACAATCCACGTCCTGAAACAAGCCATCGACAAGCATGGATGCCCACGCGAACTCCTGACCGACCGCGGCTCACAATTCTACGCGAACGAAAGCGAACGGAGGGAGAAGGGCGTCAGCCAATTCGAACGGTTTCTGGCCGACAATGGAATCAAGCATATCCTATGCCGCATCAACCATCCCCAGCGAGCGTGAAAATCTAACAAGACACTCATCATCTTGTATCATGGTCTTGGGTCCGGGCAGCCTTCGTTGGTTTTGGGCTCAGTGCCCGTTCCACAGCGTGGCTGCCTCAACGACCGGCCCGCTTGTGCCTAGAGCACGTACCAGACTGTGTGAAAACTCTCTTCGAACGCGTCAGGGATGGTATAGGCATAAATAGTTAATTGCTCTTATAGAGCAATATGCCTAGGAAGGTGAAGTTTGAGGTTACGAAGGAGCTGAGGTTGAAAGGAATCCTCGGCTTCGTGAAGAGGAGAGTCACCCCGCATGGTACCGGAGCGAAGGTCACCTGCCCGAAGGAGTTCCTTGGAAAGACTGCCTACCTCGTGATAACCGACGAGAAGTGGGAGGAGGACGCCTAATCCTTGAGTGACTACGTGGAGGGCTCTGATAGAAGACAGGCGCTCATCCTTCCAGATACCATCGACGACTACGTGGAGGAAGAGAACGAGGTCCGCTTCATAGATGCCTTCGTTGACACCCTGAAGCTGGTTCAGCTAGGCTTCACACATTCGGAGCCGAAGGATGAGGGTAGACCTCCATACGATCCTGGGGACATGCTCAAGCTCTACTTGTGGGGTTACCTGAACCGGGTAAGGTCAAGCAGGAAGCTGGAGAGGGAGTGCCATAGGAACCTTGAGGTCATGTGGCTGATGAGGAAGCTAACTCCAGATTTCTGGGCAATCTCAGAGTTCAGGAAGCAGAACGTCGAGAGGATAAAGGGAGTATTCAGGGAGTTCGTTTCATTCCTCCAAGACATAGACCTCGTTGAGGGGGAGCTTGCATCGATAGACGGCTCGAAGATGAAGGCCTGCAACTCAAGGAAGAGG
>Ga0315280_10005766_pt1 | contig 17479 bp, 17 predicted proteins | sample YL17G06_40_MG_FD_203697 | JGI IMG/M metagenome (GOLD analysis project Ga0315280, IMG submission 203697) | Sediment microbial communities from Yellowstone Lake, YNP, Wyoming, USA - YL17G06_40 | ecosystem: Environmental > Aquatic > Freshwater > Lake > Sediment | place: USA: Wyoming | collected...
ATCTCCCAGAGCATCTCGACCTTGTCGACGACGCCGTAGCCCACGAAGCAATCTGAGGCGCCGGCCTTCTTGGCGAGGAGGATCGGGGTCCCCCTCTTCCATTTCCTCATGACGCCGGAGTAGTACTTCCCCCTCTCGAATACCTGTTTCAGCCACTCGTCGGTGCTTATCCTGAGGATGTATCCGGGGTTATCCTCGGTTGACATCGGTATTACAAACATTTAATTAATATTAAAGCTAATCTGATCGCTCGTCCTCGTGCTTCTCCTCGACAAACTCCGTGAGGGCACGCTGCTCAGTTTCAGGCCTCTTCAGCCTCTCCCACTCCTCCTCCTCGACGAGGCCTCCGACCTGCTCCTTTATGGACTTCGCGAGGCGCGGGCCTATGAGGGGTATCTCTACGAGCCTCTGAAGCGGTGCCTTCGTCAGGGCCGAGACGTTGGTGAAGCCTGAGTTGTATAGGACCCTGGCGCGGACGCGTCCTACGCCCTTCAGCCTAACCAGCGGTAGGAGCTTCTTTGTCACTCCATGCTTGATCCTGTCCTCGAGTTCGCCTAGGTGGCGTTTGTGGTCAGGGGCCCCCACTATGTCGGCGAGTTCGCGGGTCGCATAGAGGAGCCACTCCGCGTTGTGGACGGCGGCGTACCTGTCGCCGGGCTGGACTCCGTACCGCTCAAGAATTTCGTTCTCAGTCTTCTCGTTTATCCATGCGTCCAGAACCATCGCGGTCTTCACCTCGCCCAGGAACTGCTCGAACTCGATATAGTCGCCCTCGCTTGTGACGGGGCAGGCGAACTCCTCTTTTCGCTCCTCGGCGTAGCCCTCTACCTCATCCATCTCCCCTCGACGGGGACGGAGTATGGGGTTCATGTCGGGGGTGTGGCAGATGAGGTGGAGCCAGGTGAAGTCTGAGACGTCCATCGCGCCCCTCCTTAGACCGTCCCTGATGATGGTTGCCGAGAGGGGATCGATGTAGAGCTCTGAGGTCCTTCGGCCGAAGTCGGTTGCGTAGAGGTAGTCGCCCTTCTCCTCGAGCATCCCCTCCTTGTCGAGGTATCTGAGGATACCAGTAAGGATCAGCTTGATGCTCGCAGCCGGATAGTGGTAGCCGTAGAAGGTGCCACCGAAGAAGTCTAGGAGACCCTGCTCGGTGTGGGCGAAGTCCGAGGCCACCGCCGCGAGGGTGTGTCCCCTCAGCGCCGACTCCTGGGCTAGACGGCTGTACAGCCTCTCGGGGCTTGCGAGGACGTAGTTCTCCATCAGGTAGTCCTGTTCGTCCGAGGTCGAAGCTATCAGTATCGCCTCGCCGTACGGGTCGTACTGGGGCCTCCCAGCCCTCCCGCTCATCTGCTTGTATTCGAGAACCGTTATCGGGTACATGCCGTAGCCCGCTACGAACCGCTTGTAGCTGCCGATTACCACGGTCCGGGCCGGCAGGTTCACGCCCGCGGCCAGCGTCGGGGTAGCCACGAGGATTTTGATTGTCCCAGCCTTGAAGGCCTTCTCGACGAGCCTCCTGTGTTCAGTATTCAGGCCGGCGTGGTGGAAGGCCGCGCCCTTCGACACCGCGAACGAGAGGCTGTCGGTGAGGCTGGTCTTTTCGCCATGGTAACTGACATCGGAGCTGACCTGTTCGAGTTCCGTCTGAGCCCTTTTGGTGAGATGGATCCCCGCCAGGGCGCCAGCCGCCTCCCTGGCCACGCTCTCGGCCCTCCTCCTGCTTTCGACGAAGATGAGGGCCTGCCCCCCATCTGTGACCGAATTGAGAGCTATGTTGAGGGCGTCCGTGCCATGGAGTGGGCTGAGTTTCTTCGTCGATCCGTCCCTGAAGATGACTGCGTTGCCATGGGCTACGCCCTCTCTAAGCTCCACTGGCCTCCACTCGTTGGTCACGACATCAGCGTCTAACCACTCGGCGACCTCGTCAGCGTTCTTGATCGTGGCACTTAAGGCGAGGATCTGAACATCGGGCTTCATCTGTCTGAGCCTGGCCAGGGTGATCTCCAGTGTCGGGCCCCTTTCGTCGCCTATGAGGTGGATCTCGTCTGCTATGACGAGGGTGACGCCGCCCATCCACGGCGACCTGTGCCTCAGGAGGGAGTCGCATTTCTCGTTGGTGGTGATGACGATGTCGTAGCCCTCTAACCAGGAGCTCTTGCTGTCGAGGTCGCCTGTGCTGACGCCGACCCTGATCTTGCCGCCGCCTCTCTTCTCGAGGCCCATGTACTCTTGGAAGCCTTCGTACTTCTCCCAGGCCAGCGCCCTGAGGGGGCTCATGTAGAGGACCTTGCCCCTCCGCTCCAGGACGTGCTTCAGGGCGCAGAGCTCCGCGATGAGGGTCTTCCCGCTGGCCGTCGGGCTGGCCAGGACCAGGTTCTTTCCCTCTAGAACGCCTGTCTTGATCGCGTCGACCTGTGGTGGGTAAAGCTCGGTTATCCCCCTGGACTCGATGAGCTGCTTCACCTGCTCCGGGACGTCGAGCTCAGATACCCTCAACTGCGCCAGCCCTTTTTGTAGTACTTCGCCGTGGCGGATATTAATGTAGGGCTCTAACCTCGTGGGAGCCTCTCGCTCGTCAGCTCTTTGAGGAGGTCCGCGGCTACGCTCACCCTTTTCTCGACCTCCGGCTTATAGTCGCCGCGGGCCGAGATCCAGAACCTTATCCCCGACTCGCCGTATGGCTTTACCATCGACTTGATGTAGACACCGGGCGAGCGCCTCATCACCTCGTCGATTACGGGAGCTAACGTGGACTCGTCCCTGAGGGGGAGGTTGATGATCTTCTCGGCGAAGACTCCCTCGACCCTCGACTCTAGGAGGGGGAGGACCTGATTGTCGAATATCCAGTACAGTTCCGTCGGCACGCCGGGGAGTGAGATGATCATGATGCCGGTGAGTTCAAGCAAAACCCCGGGGGCGCCTCCCACCCTGTTGTCAAGCGGCCTGGCGCCCTTCGGGAAGACGGCCATCTTGCGGCGTGGCTCCGTGATCTCGCCTGACTCTATGATGCCTCTACTGTGGAGCCCGGCGTACTGCCTTGTGACTATCGAGAGGGCCTCTTCGTTCAGCTCCATGGGTAGGCTGAAGGCCTCTGCGACTCCCTTCAGGGTCATGTCGTCGTGGGTCGGCCCGAGGCCGCCTATGGTTATGACGATGCCGCAGCCGTCCTCAGCGATCCTGTGGATCGCCTTCGAGATCTCGGCTACATCATCACGCACGGTCATCTTCTCCTTGACGTCGAAGCTCAGCGTCTTCAGCCTGTTGATGACCCACTGGCTGTTCGTGTCGAGGACGACTCCGTCGAGGATCTCATTCCCAATGACTAATAGCCTAACGATGCTCACCAAGACAGCGCCCCTGATAAAGGGAGACTATAGGGAGAAAACGTTTGCTGGAACCCTGATATCAAAGATGTAATTTTACTTAAAGGTGTAAAGATCACCCGGGAAGGCTTAAATCGGCTAAGCGGGCTAATCTCGGTGTCTCAGGTGACGCTGCATGGGCTGCACCGTGGTTGTTGACGGTTTCTTCGGCGACACCGGGAAGGGGAAGATAGTCTCCTACCTCGCCGTCGCCGACGACGTGGCTGTCTGCGCGAGGGCTGGCGTCGGTCCAAACGCCGGTCACACGGTGGTGAAGGATGGCAGGGTCTACAAGCTGAGGATGGTTCCCTGCGGATTCGTCAACCCAAAGACCCTGCTCCTGATAGGGCCAGGGGTCCTCGTTAACCCTGACATCGTCCTAAAGGAAGTCAGGGAGACGGGCATAGAAAAAAGGTTCGGCTTGGACCCCCAGTGCGCCGTCATCGAGCCCAAGCACATCGAGCTCGACCAGAGCGATGCGAACCTTAAGAACGTGGTCAAGACCACGGGGACCGGGACCGGCCCATGCAACGCGGACAGGGTCATGAGGGTCGCCAAGATGGCCCGGGAGATAGCGAGCCTGAAGAGGTATCTCATGGATGTCCCGTTGGTGGTCAACGGGGCCTTGGACGACGATAAGAGCGTCCTCGTGGAGGGGACCCAGGGCACATTCATCAGTCTCTACCATGGCCAGTACCCCTACGTGACGTCGAAGGATGTCTGCGCATCCGCGGCATGCAGCGACGTCGGCGTAGGCCCCACGAGGGTCGACGAGGTCGTCCTCGTCTGCAAATCCTATGTAACAAGGGTTGGCGCAGGGGACCTCGAGGGGGAGATCGGCTCAGATGAGGCCAAGAGGCGGGGGTGGGATGAATACGGGACCGTTACGGGCAGGCAGAGGAGGGCAGCCCCATTCAATTACAGTCTCGCTAAGAGGGCGGCGATGATCAACGGTGCGACCCAACTAGCCGTAACAAAGCTCGACGTCCTCTTTCCCGAGTGCAAAGGCTCCAACAGCTACGATGACCTGGGAATCGAGGCGAAGGCATTCGTCGACAGGATCGAGGAGCAGGTCTGCCTACCGGTAACACTGATAGGTACGGGCCCAAACTACAACGAGATCATAGACAGACGGTAAGGTTCAGCGACCCCACCAGGATTTCGTGCCAGAGTCCTTCTCGAGTTCCTCGCCGAGCTCCTCTACGAGTTCGCGCTGCCTCTTGCTCAGCTTCTCGGGTACCCTGACGGTTATGTGGACGAGCTGATCCCCTGTACCGCGACGGCTCTTTATCCCCTGCCCCCTCATCCTGAGGATTGCACCGTTCTGGACACCAGCCGGTATCTTGAGTTTCGACTCCCCTCCGAGGACGGGCACTACGATCTCTGCTCCAAGAGCGGCTTGTGCGAAGTTCACCTCGGCCTCGTAGATGATGTCAAGCTCGCGCCTTAAGAGGTAGGGGTGAGGCTTGATCCTCACGCCGACGTAGAGGTCACCGGTCGGGCCACCATAGAGCCCAGCGTCTCCCTGGCCGCGGAGGGTTAGATACATGTCGTCCTCGACGCCTGCGGGGACCTTCACGTTGATCTTCCTCCTGTTCTGCTCTACGCCGTCACCCTTGCACTTGACGCATGGATTCTTGGGGACTTGGCCCCGCCCCTGGCACCTGTCGCAGGTCGTTATGCTTATCATCTGGCCGAAGACGGATCTCGTCCTCGTCTGGATCTGGCCTGCGCCGCCGCACTTGGGGCATGAGATGAGGCTCGACCCCGGCTCAGCGCCTCTTCCTCCGCAGCGTGAGCATGGCTCAAGCCTGTTGAGTGTGAGCTCGACTTCGGCGCCTTGTGCGGCCTGCTCCAGGGTGATCTCCACGGCTGTCTCGAGGTCCCTTCCCCTCCTAGGCCCAGTCTGCACCCTCTGGAACCCGAATCCGCCGAAGCCTCCGCCGCCGAAGAACCTGCTCAGGATGTCCTCGAAGTTGAAGCCCATCTCGCCGAAGATGTCGCGGAAGTCAGCGCCCCTGAAGATGTCCTCCTGCGTGTATCTGCCACTGATGCCCGCGTGGCCGAACATGTCGTACTGCTGTTTCTTCTCAGGGTCGCTGAGGACGGCGTACGCCTCGCTTATCTCCTTGAACTTCTCCTCCGCGTCGGACTCCTTATTCCTGTCGGGATGGTACCTGAAGGCGAGCTTCCTGAACGCCTTCTTAATATCATCCTGTGATGCGTTCCTGTCGACGCCCAAGACCTCGTAGTAGTCCCTCTTCTCGGTCACCTGACTCACCGTAGACCTTTGTCGGGTGTCAACGTAGGGCGCCCGGCGGGCGCATCCCAGGCACACGCCTCAAGGTGTACGAAAACTCATCCGAGGAAGTGGGCTTAAAAAGGTTACCTAGGTCGCCCCTTAGGTGGCTGCTCACGACGCCCCAACTGCTTTTTCTTCGGCTTCATGACCTTCGCCTCCGTCCTGAGTGCCTCCAGCCTCGTCACTGTGTCTGTGAGTCTATTCAACTGCTCCTCGAGACTGGCGGAGATGAGGTCGAGGCTCTTCTCGTGCTCCTTTAGGACGGAGATGAGGAGGTCGAGCGCGTCCATCTTCGTCGGCTCCTCCCTGTCCTCACCCATACAAGCTGACCTCTCCGCCGCTTCGACGGTTCTGTATTGAAGGGCATGGGTTAAGCGGAAAATATGCTGTCACTTTCACTTATGAGGCTACGTGACAAGGCTGAGGGTGGCTACTTCTTCTTCTCCTCTTCGTCGACTACCTTGTACTCAGCGTCTACTGTCTTCTTGCCCTGCTCCTGATCGCCGCCCGGAGGCGGGGGCGCCTGCTGCGACGCCTGCTGCTGTGCCTGTTGAGCCTGGGCCTGCTTGTAGATCTCGGCACCGGCCTCCTGCACAACCTTCGTCAGAGCCTCCGTCTTCGCCTTTACCTCATCGATGGTGCCTTCCTTGGCCGCTTTCTTCAGCTCGTCGAGGCTGCCCTGTATTCGGCTTTTCAGTTCCGAAGACAGCTTGTCCCCGACCTCGCTGAGGGTCTTCTCGGTGGTGTAGATGAGGCTGTCAGCCGTGTTGCGGGTCTCCGCTTCCTCCTTGGCTTTCTTGTCCTGCTCCGCGAACTGCTCAGCCTCCCTGACCATCCTGTCCTTCTCGTTCTGGCTCAGCTTCGTCGACGCGGTTATCGTGATCCCCATCTGCTTACCCGTGCCAAGGTCCTTCGCGGAGACGTTGAGGACGCCGTCGGCGTTTATGTCGAAGGTGACCTCTATCTGGGGGACTCCTCGGGGCGCCGGCGGGATGCCGGTCAGGTCGAAGCGGCCTAGGCTTGTGTTGTCCCTCGCCATCGCCCGCTCCCCCTGTAGGACATGGATGGTGACGGCGGTCTGCATATCCGCCGCCGTAGTGAAGGTTTGGGTCTGCTTCGTCGGTATCGTCGTGTTCTTCTCCAAGACCTTGGTCAAGACGCCCCCTAGTGTCTCGACTCCTAGGCTGAGCGGCGTCACGTCTAGGAGGACGATGTCGCTTATCTCCCCGGCAAGGATCGCACCCTGTATGCTAGCGCCTATTGCCACGCACTCCATCGGGTCTATGCCCCTCTCAGGCTTCTTGCCGATGGTCTCCTCGACGACCTGCTGGACCATCGGCATCTTCGTCATCCCGCCGAAGAGGATCACCTTGTCTATCTGCGCCGGGGTGATCTTGGCGTCGCTTATCGTCTTCATGATCGGCTGCCTGATCTTGTCGACGATTGGACGGGCTATCTGCTCAAGCCTCGCCCTCGTAAGGGTTATGTGGAGGTTCTTCGGGCCATCCCGGCTCATGGCGATGTAGGGCAGGTCGATGTCCGTGTTGAGGACGCTTGAGAGCTCTATCTTCGCCTTCTCTGACGCCTCCTTCAGTCGAGCCATCGCCTTCAGGTCGGAGGTGAGGTCTATGCCGGTCTCCCTCTTGAACTCCGAGACAAGGTATTCCATCACAACCTTGTCCACGTCCGCCCCGCCGGTCTGGGTGTCACCGCTCGTGGACAGGACCTCGAAGACGCCTCCTCCGAAGTCCATCATCGTCGTGTCGTTCGTGCCGCCTCCGAAGCTGAAGACGAGTATCTTCAGCTCCTGATCCGCCTTGTCGAGGCCATAGGCGAGGGCGGCGGCCGTGGGCTCGTTGACGATCCTCGTCACCTTGAGGCCGGCTATCTCTCCAGCGTCTATCGTCGCCTGCCGCTGGTTATCGTTGAAGTGAGCGGGCACGGTGATGACGGCCTTAGTCACCTTCTCCCCGAGGAACGTCTCGGCGTCGCGGAGTATCTTCTGGAGGATGTAGGCGCTTATCTGCTGGGGCGTGTAAGTCTTGCCGAGGAGGGGGATGGTCTTGCCAGTCCCCATCAACCTCTTCGCCTCCATCACAGTGCCCTCAGGGTTGGTCACGGCCTGCCTCCTCGCCGGCTCGCCCACGAGAAGCTGGCCGTCCCTCGTGAAGGCGACCACGGACGGGAACATCTTCCCTGCGACCGTCGGCCCCTCCGCGCTCGGGATCACCGTCGGCTTTCCGCCCATTACAACCGCCGCCGCGGAGTTCGTAGTGCCTAGGTCTATCCCTATGATTTTTTCACGTTTCCCTTCGCTCATGTCATGTCACTAACCTTTTTTCACCTGATTCCGGGCTCCGAGCCACCTTGACCATGCTCGCCCTGAGCACCCTACCCTTGTAAGTGTAACCGCGCCTTATCTCTTCGATCACATAGCCATCTGGCTCCTCGGTGGTCTCGACCTCGGCGATAGCCTCGTGTTTGTATGGGTCGAATGGAGTGCCCAGGGCTTCTATCGGCATGACACCCTCAGCCTTGAGGAGCTTCGAGAGCTTCCCACTCACCATCGCCAACCCCTCGGTCAGCTTGGCGTCCCTTGCCTCGCTTGAGCAGGCCACTATCGTCAGCTCGTCGAGTACTGTGAGGAGCTCCTGGATCAGCCTGCCGTTCGCCCTCTCGGCCGCCTCGTCTGCGTGTCGTTGTGTCTGCTTCTGCAGGTTGTCGAGGTCCGCCCTCGCGTACCTGAGCTGGTTCAGGTAACCGTCAGCCTTCCTGTTAGCCTCCGCTAGGGCCGCCTCGAGCTCCGCGGTGCGTTCATCTGCCTTCTTCCTCTGCTTCGTCGTCCTGACTGGTGGCTCCAAGCTCCTTTCGTTGACTATGAATGGGAAGATGCCTCATATTCTTTACGGAAACCAGGGGCAAAAATCCGGGTAGCTAACCCTCGGCTACGTCGACGACGGTGTATTCGAAGACCATTGCGAGGTCCTGGAAAGCCATGTCTATCCCGTAGAGGTGATTTCCTGATCCGAAGTTGACCCTCTTCTTCTCGGTCACCCGCCTATCGATGTATACCGGGATCTTCAGTAAAAGCGGGCAGACGGCGCCGGGTTCAACCCCCGTCGCCTCCTTCACTTCACGGGGGTTGGCGATGCTGAGCTTCGAGCCTATGACTTTTCCTGCCTTGGCGAAATCGACTCTGTCATTGCCCAGGAGTAAGATGGCGTACTTCTTCCCATCCCTGTCCTTGACGATTATGGTTTTGCATATCTCGTCAACCATCAGTGGCTCTTTCGAGAACCTGATTACATCATCGATGGACAGGGCTCTGTCGCTCAACTCGATGACCCTGTAGCTTATTCCCCGCTCTTCGAGGATCCTCGCGGCGTAGAGCTTCATGTAGGCACTTCTCGGAGGCGTTTCCTAAGGGTCGCGACGACCCTGTCGACCTGGGCTACGGCGGTGCCTAAGTAGCTCCTCGGATTCAGCCAGTCGTCGAGTTCCAGGGTCGTCACGAGCTTCCTTGCCTGAGCGTCCTCAAGAATAATCTCCTTGAGGTTCCGCTTCTCCTTCCAGCATTTCATGGCGAGCCTGCGCATCATCTCATGGGCCTCTTGTCTCCCGACGCCCTTGCCTACGAGTTCCAGCATGACTCTCTCGGTGAGGCAGAGGCCGAGAGTCATATTCAGGTTCCGCTCAATGTTCTCCTCATCGAAGGATAACTCCTTTAGAATCTGGGTCATCTGCCTCAGCATGTAGTCGGTGAGGATGAAGCCCTCGGGGATGTTGATGCGTTCGAGGCTGCTGTTGCTTATGTCACGCTCATGTTCCAGTGCTATGGATTCGAGGCTGGAGACCACGCTCCCTCGAACCACGCGAGCGAGGCCACAGACGCGCTCGGTATTAGACGGGTTTCTCTTCTGCGGCATGGTTGAGGAGGGGCTGCGCGCCTCCTCCGAGATCTCCGCTATCTCGGTGCGCTGGAGGTTCCTGAGCTCCCTACCGATCTTATCGAGGGTGCCGGCTGTCAGGCCGAGGAAGCACTGGAGCTCCGCGTGCCTGTCCCTCTGTATGATCTGGTTGGTGATCATCGCCGGCTCAAGGCCTAAGCGTTCCATAGTTAGCCGCTGGACGTCAAAGCCTTTGTCGCCAAAGCTCGCCATGGTGCCGACCGCGCCGCTCATCTTCCCTACGAGAATCCTCTTTCTAACCTCGTCGAGCCTGTCGAGGTGCCGCGAGACCTCAGCCGCCCAGAGGGCGAACTTCATCCCATAAGTCATGGGTAAAGCGTGCTGGCCGTGTGTCCTGCCGATGCATACAGTCTCACGGTGGGTCTCAGCCTTGTCGAGGAGCACGCCGAGCAGCGCCTTGAGGTCGCCTTCGAGGACATCCGTCGCTTTCCTGAGTTGGAGGGCGAGGGCCGTGTCCTCTATGTCATAACTTGTAGCGCCGAGGTGGATGTATCCACCCGCGTCATCTTCGCAGACCTCCTGGAGGGCGTAGACCATGGCGAGGAGGTCGTGCCGCGTCTCCTCCTCGATCTCCTTCACCCTCTCCACCTTTATGATGCCCACCTTAGCCTTCCTGGCGATCTCCTCGGCGGCGGCCCGAGGGATTGTGCCTAGCTTCGCGTGAGCCCAAGCGAGTGCAGCCTCGACCTCGAGCCAGTACTGGAGCTTCGTCTCCTCGGTGAATATGCAATACATCTCGGGGAAGGAGTACCTGAACTCAATGGGGTGGACGGGCATGCAGCATCAGCTAACCTGAGTTTTCTCCGCTGATAAGCCTTGAGACCCCTCGGACCCTTTTTTTTAAATATGAGGTATTACGGCTTTCATGTAATACGCGAAGGTTGACGGCTGATGGGTACGGGCTTGAACATCATTGTCTGCATCAAGCAGGTTCCCGAGACCACCGAGGTGGAGTTCGACGAGGCGACCGGCAGGCTGAAGCGCGAGGGGGTCGCCGCCGTCATCAACCCTTTCGACGAGTACGCCATAGAAGCCGGGCTGAGGCTCAGGGAGAAGTACGGCGGAGTCGTCAGGGCCCTGAGCATGGGTCCCCCGATGGCGGAACAGGCCCTCAGGGACGCCATTGCTATGGGTGCGGATGAGGGCTGGCTGGCGACGGACAGGGTCTTCGGCGGCGCTGACACCTGGGCGACGAGCCTCACCCTCGCACTCTGCATCCAGAAGATTGGCCCATTCGACATCGTCATCTGTGGGCTGAAGACTACGGACGGCGACACGGGGCAGACCGGCCCTGAGATGGCCGAGCACCTAAATGTCCCGCATGTCAGCTACGTGAACGAGATCGGGGAGGTCAGGGACGGGAAGGTGAGGCTGAGGAGGAACCTCGACGACGGCATTGAAACCCTCGAGGCGCCTCTGCCGCTGATAATCACAGTGTCGAAGGATATCAACCAGCCCAGGCTCGCAACCCTGCGAGGGAGGCTGATGGCGAAGAAGGCGGAGATCAAGAAGATTACGAACCAGGAGCTCGGTAAGGACCCAAAGGATCTCGGCCTCGATGGTTCCTTCACGAGGGTCGTCAAGATATTCACTCCTCCACCACCCCTGGGCGGTGAGGTGATCGAGGGCAGCCCCGATGAGCTCGCGGAGGCCATCTTCAGGAAGCTGAAGGAGGAGAAGGTGATCTAGGATGACGGGTGAGGCTCCCGTAACGGTTAAGGACTCCTGTACTGGCTGCGGCGTCTGCGTCTCCTCCTGCCCCTTCGGCGCCATCACCATCGAGGCCGGGAGGGCTATAATAGGGGATAGTTGCAGGGTCTGCGGCGCGTGCGTCGACGCCTGCCCTTCGGGCGCCATAGAGGTGGCGAAAGTAGGGGTAATCGACCTCACATCCTGGAGAGGTGTCCTCGTCTTCGCGGAGCAGCACGGCTCCGTGATCCATCCGGTAGCATACGAACTCCTCGGTAAGGGGAGGGAGCTGGCTGACCGCCTCTCAGAGCCTCTCTACGCCGTGGTCCTCGGGAAAGACGTGAAGCCCAAGACGAAGGAACTCGTATCGAGGGGCGCCGACAGGGTCTTCGTCTATGACGATCCCTCCCTTGAGAGCTTCAGGGACGACCCCTACACCGATGTACTCGCCGGTGCGTGCAGAGAGATAAAGCCGAGTATCTTCCTGATAGGTGCCACATCAATTGGGAGGTCACTTGGTCCACGCGTCGCGGCGAGGCTTAAAACTGGGCTGACGGCTGACTGCACCGGACTTGACATCGACCCGGAGACCAAGCTCCTACGCCAGACGCGGCCAGCCTATGGTGGCAACATCATGGCGACCATCATAACCCCTAATGGCAGGCCGCAGATGGCGACGGTCAGGTACAAGGTGATGAACGAGGCGAAGCCGGACCCCGGTCGGAAAGGCGAAATCGTTGAGAAGTCCGTGAACAGGAAGGCGATCACTGACAGGATCGGTATTGTCAACTTCGAGCCCGCCGCCGACCAGGTGAGCATAACGGACGCCGACATCGTCGTCTCAGGCGGGAAAGGTTTAGGCGATGCGAAGGGCTTCGAGTTGATCCGTGGTCTCGCAAACGTCCTCGGCGGCGCCGTCGGCGCCAGCAGGCCGACCGTCGACGAGGGCTGGATCGAGTACAGGCACCAGGTCGGTCTCAGTGGCAGAACCGTGAGGCCGAAGCTTTACATCGCCTGCGGCATCTCAGGCTCGGTCCAGCACCAGGCCGGCATGAGGACCTCGGATATAATAATCGCCATAAACGAAGATAAGGAGGCGCCGATATGCAGGATATCGAGCCTAGCCGCCGTTGGCGACCTCTACGAGGTCGTGCCGCGGCTCATGGAGAAGATCAAGGAGTACAAGACGCGTGACTGACTACGGAAAGTTCACACCTGAGGTCTTCAGCAGCCTAGAGGAGATAGTGGGCCCCAAGAACCTCATCTCCTCCGGCGAGGAGCTTGAGAAGTACGCCATCGACGAGAGCCCCCTCGGACCCCACCTGCCCGAAGCCGTCGTTAAGCCGGGCAGCACGGCCGAGGTCTCCGCCGTGATGAAGCTCGCGAGCAGGCTCAGGATACCCGTCACGCCTATGGGCGCCCGCACGGGGCTGAGCGGCGGCTCCCACCCTGTCCGCGGGGGCATAGCCCTCAGCACCGAGCGCATGAACAGGATAATCGAGATCGATCAGGGCAACCTCATGGCAACGGTAGAACCCGGGGTCCTGATCAGCGAGGTTCATGAGGCGACTGAGAAGCTCGGTCTCTACTACCCCCCTGACCCCGGCCAGGATTCTGGCAGCATAGGCGGCAACATCTCCACGAACGCCGGCGGCATGAGGGGCCTCAAGTACGGTGTGACCCGTGACTTCGTCCAAGCGCTGGAGGTCGTCATGCCGAGCGGCGAGGTCATCAATGTCGGGGGCAAGAACGTCAAGGACTCGACGGGGTACAGCCTCATAGACCTCATCATCGGCTCGGAGGGGACCCTCTGCATAGTCACCAAGGCGACGCTCAGGCTGATACCTAAGCCCAGATACACGGCTGTGATCTACGCCCCCTATAACTCCGTCAGCGACGCCGCGAGGACTGTCTCAGAGATCATAAGGCGTAAGATAGTGCCCTTTGGCCTCGAGTATATGCCGAGGCACGCAGTCGAGACCGTGGAGAAGCATCTTGAGAAGAAGATGCCCGAAGACACCCACTCGGCCTACCTCATCATCGGCGTCGAGGCTAACAGCCAGGAAGAGCTGAGCCGTGAGCTGGAGGAGGCCGGTGAGGTCTGCCTTGAGCTCGGCGCCGTCGACGCCTACATCGCGGATACTGCCGAGAAGCAGAGGCAGATATGGGAGGGCAGGAAGGCCGTCTTCGACGCCTACCTGGCCCTCTACGACGTAGACGAGGCGGACATCTGCGTCCCGAGGAGCGCCATCCCGGACTTCATCGGGAAGGCCGAGGAGATCAGCGCGAAAAACGGGGTCTTAGTCGTCCCAGTCGGACATGCCGGCGACGGGAACATCCACTGCTTCATCGTCAGGCTCAAGCAGAGCGACGAGGAGTGGCCCGTGATCCTCGAGGCGACGATAGCCGATCTCATATACCTGAGCCTCTCGATGGGGGGCACGGTCTCGGGGGAGCATGGCTTAGGCTACACGAAGAGGCAATACCTCGTGAAGAGGGTCGGTCGAACCCCCGTCGAGGTTATGAAGGCGGTGAAGGGGGCCTTCGACCCCTTGAACATCCTGAACCCTGACAAGGTCTGGGAGTGAGGAGAAGCCGCCTCATATCTTCAGCAGCTTCTCGGCGTTCCCCGTGAGCATCTTTTCCTTCGATTTCTCGTCGATGTCCAGTTTCCTTATCCTATCTATCGCCTCGTCGATGTCCCCGATCTGGTGGGGGTGGTCGCTGCCGAGGACGATCTTCCCGTCGCCGAGGAATGCGAGCGTCGACAGAAGCACGTCGTTGTCGTAGATTATCGAGTCGACCCAGACATTCTTCAGGTACTCGGACGGGGGCTTCTTGATCTTCACCTTGCACTCTGGGTAGGCTTTGTAGCCGATGTCTATCCTGCCCCTCAGGTAGGGGTAGACGCCGCCGAGGTGTGAGGCGACCAGCTTGAGGCGCGGCAGCCTCTCGAAGAGGCCGCTGAAGACCATCCTGAGCACGGAGACGGAGGTGTCGACGCCGAAACCTATTATCGGCACGAGCCTGTACTCGCCCATCGCCACGCTGTTCATCGGCGAGGTCGGGTGGATGAAGAGAGGGACGTCCAGCTTCACCGCCCTCTCGTAGACGGGCATCAACTCAGGCGAGTCGAGGGGTTTACCGTTAGCGTTGGTCATCAGGGTCCCCCCGGACAGCCCAAGTTCATTCACAGCCCTCTCGAGCTCCTCCGCGGCATCAACGGGGGACTGGAGGGGGAGCGCCGCCAGGGCCGAGAACCTATCAGGATGCTTACCGCAGATCTCGGCGAAGCCGTCGTTGGCGAGCTCCGCGAGTTTCACGCCCCTCTTCGGGGTCTCTCGCTCTACGCATGGCGTCGTCAGGCTCAGGACGTGCCTCTCGACGCCGCACCTGTCCATATCCCTGAGCCTGTCCCCCAGGTCGATGTGAGGGCCGACGATGACGTTGTAGTCGCCCTCGTAGTGGACTAGCAACCTCCCCTCCGCGTCTTTCTCTACCCTGGCGTAGCCGCCGGGTTTGCTTAGCTCCTCGAGGTACTTCGAGGGGTAGAAGTGGTTATGGAAGTCTATAGCCAACCAGACACCTGCTCTTATACTCCGGGTTTCTGATAAAAAATATGTGGGCAGCTTGGCCTGCCCTGTCTGTCCATCAATATTTCCTGTATGCCTCTGCTAGGGGGTGATCTATGCATGTGAGGGTGAAGGCCTTGTACCAGCCAAAGGGGCTCCTGTGGTCCTCGTATCCATGTTGCTGTAGATGCTCATGGGGCCTCTTAATAAACTCCTTCGCCTGCCTCTGTGAGCCAAGGTTCTTCGAGAGATGGGCGTATGGGTAGAGAAGCACACGCTTTGCGCCCAGCCTGTATGAGTCGATTTTTACATTGTCAGAGTAGGCCTTGACGAGCTCTTCGATTCGTCCTTCGTCGTGCTTCTCGAAGCTTGTGAGGCAGACGAGTACAACCTCGAGCTTCGCCTCCTTGTGGTAGGGGACTGCTCTGCGACAGGCGTCTCCTTCTTCACTTGGTAACTGAACTCCGAGCAGTGTAGGTGTAGGACCCTCATGGACTAGGATTCGGAGCATAAACCATTTAGATGTTTGACTTATTCAGCCTTTTTTGCACGAATTCTTTATAAAGGGAACGCGTTTTGGGGTCGGATCGGTTCTTGAACAACTTGGTTAAGTCCCCTTTCGTTGTTCGGAGCTTTTTACGTTGAGATCGACTAGACCTCCCTCCCTTATTTTTATCTTGGGGGCGGCTTCTCCCCGCCGTCGAGAGAAAGGGAAAGAGACAGCTGATCAGAAAAAAATTTCCAATATGTACAGTCACCGTACATGTCTCGAACTCTCTATAAGCCCGAGTAGTGTAGGCTGAACCATGCGCGTCGCGGCTCTCTTCTCAGGTGGAAAAGATAGTACTTATGCCGCATATTTAGCCGAGGAGCATGGCCAAGATGTCGCCTTCTTGGTTTCCATGGAGCCTGAGAGGTCAGATAGTTGGATGTTTCACTCCGTCAACATCCACCTCACCCCCCTCCTTGCGGAGGCCATGGACAAGAGGCATGTCTCCGCCACAACACGTGGGGAGAAGGAGGGAGAGCTTGACGACCTCGCCGCCGCGCTGGGTGGACTGGGCGTCGAGGGCGTCGTCTCCGGCGCCGTGGCCTCTACCTATCAGCGTGAGCGGGTCGACGCGATATGCAGGCGGTTAGGCCTCACACACGTCGCTCCGCTTTGGGGGAGGCGGCAGGATGAGGTCCTCGCTGAGGAGGTGGCGGCAGGCATGGAGATCGTCATCACCGCCGTCGCCGCGAGGGGGCTCGACAGGAGCTGGCTCGGAAGAACACTCGATGAGGAGGCCATAGGCGAACTCGCCGACCTGGGCAGGAAGTATAGCCTAAACGTCTGCGGCGAGGGCGGAGAATACGAGAGCCTCGTCCTAGACGCCCCATGGTTCCGCTCGAGGCTGGAGATAATCGAGGCGATCACGGAGTGGGATGACTCGAGCGGCGTGTACCGTGTTAAGCGGGCGAGACTGGTACCGAAGCTACATAAAAAGGGCTAAAAGCCTCAACCCAGGTCCGCGTCGTCCCTTCCGGCGGGGACTTCCACATTCTTGGAAGGTGGCTGACGAGATCGAGTCGAAGATGATCGGGGTAGACGTTGACAACAGGGACGAGACGGTCGGCAAGAAGATCAGGGACGCCGAGAAGGAGATCCCCTATATCATCGTCCTAGGCGAGAAGGAGGCAGGCGCCGAGAAGTTCCCAGTGAGGGTACGGGCAGACGGCAAGCTACACGAGATGGCGGTGAAGGACCTGATCGCCGAGATCGAGGATAAGACTGGTGGTGAACTCTTCAAGCCGCTGCCGACGCCGTTGTGTCCGAGGAACGGGCTGAGCCGCGTCGGTTAGATGCCATGGCGCCACTTCTCTATCTGGTCGGTCTTCCTGTTGCCCTTCTTGAACTGCTTGTAGTGTTCTTCGCAGACGTAGGCTTTCCTGCCCTCGACGTCGAGGCCCGCCGCCTTCGCCTTTGCCACGTTGACTGAACGTATAGCGTCCTTGCCGCAGTTCCTGACCGTGCACTTCTGGCCCTTGCCGATCCTGCCCAAGGCGGTTCCCCAACTACTCCCCTGAGGAGTTGCGTATAAAAGTAGCTCCTTCCCCTTAACGATCAGTCTCGAGAAGTCACTCCCGTGCCTTGCCCCCGATGGCGGTGATCATCTGCCTCGACAGAGCAAGATTACAGGTGGCTTAGAGGAACTGTCTGCCTCTAAAAAGGGGGTCGGGGCGGCTCACTTCGTCTCTATGTTGAATGGTATGAGTGCTCTGGCGACGACGCCGCCCCCCTCTATCTCATAGGCGAAGTAGATCTTCACCGTGTAGCCGGTGAACGCCTTCTCCGCGGCGAGCGTCTTGAGGTTCACCGATGAGCCGACGCTATACGGGTCGCCGTCGAATAGATCCCTTGAGGTCACGTTGGTGCCGCCCACCACCCACTTGGGGGGGATGACGAGGTTGGCTTCGCCTGAGGAGGTCTCGATCACGAGGATGCGGGGACCCGCGAATGTTACGGTCCCCTGGACCTCGACGGCCGAGCCGTTCTTGATGATGTAGGACATCACCGCGTTTCTCAACCGGAGGGCCTTGAGCCCC
>Ga0315280_10005768_pt1 | contig 17478 bp, 11 predicted proteins | sample YL17G06_40_MG_FD_203697 | JGI IMG/M metagenome (GOLD analysis project Ga0315280, IMG submission 203697) | Sediment microbial communities from Yellowstone Lake, YNP, Wyoming, USA - YL17G06_40 | ecosystem: Environmental > Aquatic > Freshwater > Lake > Sediment | place: USA: Wyoming | collected...
AGGCCCACGGGGCCGCCATCCCGGCCTTCAGGCCTAGGGACCGCCATGGCGGTCGCCGAGAGCGACTCAGCCACTCCGCGCTCGCTCAGAATGACAGCAGCGGCTGACCCAGCCTCCGGGGGTCACACCCTGAACCCTCACGATCTTGACGGGGCCAGGAGCGGGTGGTACCATCGAATGCGGCCGGGAAGGGCGTGACGGTCGCGATGGACGGCGGGCGGGTGCCCGAGCTGGACAAAGGGAGCAGACTGTAAATCTGCCGGCGAAGCCTACGGAGGTTCGAATCCTTCCCCGCCCACCAATGAGAGGCCGCAGGACGGGCCGCTGCCCGAGCGAACAGAATCAGGGAGCCCGCAGTCGGGCTCCCCTGTATGTTGCCCCTCGCCGCGGGCCCACATAGCTCAGTCGGCAGAGCGTATCCTTGGTAAGGATAAGGTCCCCGGTTCGATCCCGGGTGTGGGCTCCAATTCACGGCCGTACATCCACGCATTTCCCCCACAGGAGCGCCACCATGCGGCACCGCACGAACGATGTTCCTTCGGAGTAGACGTGTCCGAGAGGATCGGGAAGGCCGCTGAGGTGTTCGAGGCGCGCGGGTAGGAGGATGGCAGTCGGCGCGACGTCAGTGCGGGGTTCTCGCGCGGAGCAGGTCGGCCACCTCCGCGTTCCCCTGCTCCTCCGTGAGCATTCGCGGTGTTCTGCCCTGACGGTCGCGGACGTTGATGTCGGCCCCGCGGGATATGAGCAGCCTGGCCGCCTCGGCCTGACCCCACAATGCGGCCAGATGAAGCGGCGTGCGGCCCTCGCCGTCACGAGAGGTCACGTCGGCACCTCTGTCGAGCGCCAGTCGCACCACCGGGCCGAGACCCCGCGCTGCCGCTCCGTGCAGAATCGTCCACCCCCGGGGGTCTCGCGCGTCGAGGTCCGCGCCGTGGTCGAGTAGGAGTGTTAGTATCCGCACGTGGCCGATGACGGCCGCCGTCTGGAGCGGCGTGAACCCCTGCTGATCGCGAGCTTTCACGTCCGCGCCGCGCGAGATCAGGAGCTTCGCCACCTCCAGATGTCCCGCCCAGGCGGCGCCGTGAAGAGGCGTGCGGCCGCGCACATCGCGCGCGCCGACATCGGCGCCGTGGTCGAGCAACACCTCGGCGACGTCCTCGTACCCACCGAACGCGGCCTCGTACAGCGGAGTCCATTCGAGGGCCGAGTCGCTGCGCGCATTGACATCTGCCCCGTGCTCCAGCAGCAGCGCGACCTCCTCAGCGTCACCCGTGAACGCGGCCTCGTGGAGCGCTGTCCAGCCGGGCAGAGTCCCGACTCGCGCCCGGCGCTTGAGGATCACTGCCAGGCGCCTGCTGGCCGACGCGGAGGCGGAGGCGCGCTCGCCTGCCGTTCGCGCCGCCGCGCCCCAGACTGTCGCCAGAACCGCGACAGCAGCAATGAGAAGGACTGTGGCGGTGGCCGCGCGCCTCATGGCCGGCCTCCCCTCTTCCGAGGCCTTCGCTTCGGCGCCGCGGAGGTGAGTGCTGCTGTCGAGGCCGCGCCGACCAGACTGCCGGCGCGCAGCATGCTCGCGCCCACAGCCGCGTAGATGGCAGCAGCCGTGAGCAGGCACGCGTTGAAGCCGACTAGCTTCGCAGTCGCGACGGCGAGGCCACTGCCCACGAGTGACATCAGCCCGTTCACCCCCCACATCCAGGGTATCTCGGCCTGCCAGTCGCGGGACATCAGCCGCAGCCCACTCGGGAAGGGAATGCCCAGGGCAAGGCCGACCGGCAGGGCGAACAGGCCAAGCAGGATCAGCTTCGCGAAGAGCGGCAATGGCAGCGCAGCGTTCACCACGGAGCCAAGCGCCGCGGAGTAGAGCAGCACCAGAGTGCAGATGACGAGCCCGGTGACACCCACGCGACGATGCAGCCCATCCAGCGGCCAGGACTGGCTGATCCTGCTGCCGACGCTCGCACCGATCAGCAGGTAGAACAGGATGGCGGTGAGGCTGAGTATCGGGCGGCCCAGCAAGAGGATGAGCTTCTGGATGAGCGGGATCTCGACCAACATGAAACCGACGCCGAGGGCAGCGAAGTACAAGACCCACCCGGGTGGCTTTTCGCGCCTCCGGCCTCGGCGCGCCAGCAACGCAGCACTGTATACGGCAGCTGCTCCGAAGCTGACCACAACGAACCACAGCAGCATCCCTGGGACGCCCGGAGTCAGGTCGAGGAAGAACGGCCGGTCGTCGGTGGCGGGACGGATGCTGACCGGAAATCCATCCTCTGTCACTCGCACGGAGAGCGCCTGCGCAGGCGTCATCTCACCGCGCGCGATGTCGGCGAGCATGGAGTCGCTCGGCACTCCCGGCAGGTAGATCGGGGTGACAGTTCCCATCCGCGCGGCCCTCAAGAGCGGGGCGAGGTCCGCCGCTGTTACCGGCGACTTCTTCCAGATCAGCAGGTACCGGTACGGGCTCGGCAGCGTATCCGCGTTCGGGACCGCCGCCGCAATTAGGTGGCCGCATGCTTCCGTGGCCGAGATACCGTTGGCCTGCATGACCGCGATGGCCGTCAACGCGGCGCGCATGAGCAGCGGCTGCCGCTGAGCGACGATGGCGTAGCGGCCATTCGGCGTGAGATGACGGTAGTAGTCCTCGAAGGCCTGCTGCGTGTGGATATAAGACTCCACCAGCGACAGGCCCACGGTGGAGGTTGTGGCTGTCTGCGTCAGCGACGAGCTGATCAGGTCGTACTGCCGGTTTGTGCGCCTGACAAAGCTGCGCCCGTCTTCGATGGCGACGCTGATGCCTGGCTGGTGGTACAGGTCGCCGTTGATCCTGCGGTAGCGATCCATGAGCCGCGCGACCGAGTCGTTGATCTCTACCCCCTGGATGTCGCCGAAGCCCGCCAGCTTCCCCCACAGGAGGTCCATGCCGCCGCCCGGCCCGATGGACAGCAGGCTCCCGTGAGGCGACAGGTCGAAAGCGAGGTACGGGAGGTCGGCCTTCAGGAATACAACCTGCCCGAGGTCGCCCTTGAACGGCACCATGGTCGAGGGAGTCCCGCCGTCGGTGTACAACTGCAGATCGTATATGCCCTCGTCAGCCAGGTCGTAGCGGATGAAGTCGGTTCGAGCATAGGCGGTCCACTCGGTGTCCACGACCAGCGACGTCCTGGTGTCCGCGAGCTGCCGCACCAGGTCTTTCTCGATGTCCTCCGCCGGTCGGAGCAGCGGCCTCAGTTGCAGCACCCCAGTGCCCGCGCTCAGCGGCCAGGCGATGAACAGGAGGAGAGACGTGACAGCGCTGGCCATCAGCAGGACGCCATGCCTCTGCACCAGGCCCCATGCGACTGCCGCGAGCGCGGCAACGGCGCCCAGCGCGAATACGACGTACAGCGCGCCACCGAACCCGATCAGGGGAACGACCACCACCGCGGCGATGGCGGCGCCGGCGAGGTCGGCCTGGTAGAGCCGCCCACTGTCCGACGCGCGCTGTCGGAACGCCTCGGCCAGGAATGCCCCGGCACAGGCGAACGGCACGAGGACGATCAGGGACGCCCAAGGGCTCAGCGAGAGCAGGCTGGCCGCGCCGAACAGCGTGACGATGCTCGCCGGCATGAGCAAGGCAAAGCCGAGCGCAGCCCACCCCGCGTTCAGTGATTCGCGCCGCACCCAGAGACCGAGCATGTGCCAGCCGAATCCGCCTACGCCGAGCCCACAGATGGCGCCGGAGACCGCCAGAAACACGAAGTGGTAGCTGAACAGAACCGAGAAAATGCGAGTGAGCGCGACCTCGAAGGCCAGGACGGCAAACGAGATGAGGAATACGCTGGCGTAGACCGGCCAGGGGGGCCGCGCGGGGTCAGCACTCATATCGGCAGCATTGTAAGCAGTCGCGCGCGGCGGTGTCAATGCGCGGCCGCGTCAAGGGCATGCTCCCGGTCGGCAGCAACCGCGCTACGCCCTATATGCGATCTTCCCCATGACGATGGTCGCCACCACCTGGAGGTCAGGCGACAGCAAGACGATATCCGCGTCCTTGCCCGGCTCGAGGCTCCCTTTGCGGTTGGCCACCCCGATGGAGCGTGCAGGGGTGAGCGTCGCCATCTGAATGCACTCGCGCAGCGGCGCTCCGCTGAACGCAGCGATATTGCGCACGCCGCGGTCCATGGTGAGCGTACTGCCGGCGAGCGTTCCGTCCTTCAGTCGCACCGCGCCGTCCTTGACGGTGACCGGTTGGCCGCCCAGCTCATACTCGCCGTCCGGCATCCCCGCGCCCCGAATGGCGTCGGTGATCAGGGTCGCGCGCTCGGGGCCCTTCAGCCGAACGATCATCTTGACGATCGCCGGGTGCAAGTGCACGCCATCGGCGATGAACTGCGCGTATATGTCGTCCAACATGAGCGCCGCGCCGACCGCGCCCGGCTTGCGGTGATGGATCGCCTCCATCTGGTTGAAGGTGTGCGTGGACTGATTCACGCCCAGCCTCACCGCCTCCACCACCTGCTCGAAGCTGGCCGATGAGTGGCCGACCGCAACCGCCGCGCCCCTGGTGCGAGCGTACCCGATCAGCGCCCTGTTGTCATCAATCTCCGGCGCCAGGCTGATCATCCGGACGTTGCCGAGGGAGAAGAAACCCTGGTAGTCGAGGTCGGCAGCCGTGCGCACGTGCTGTACGGGCTGAGCGCCCTTCTTCGCGGAGTCGATGTACGGCCCCTCGAGGTGCACGCCCAGCGGCTGCGCGCCGGCCACCGGGTTCTGCTGGCACTCGTGCACCGCGCGAATCGCGGCCATGATGTCCTCGGCGGCCATAGTGAGCGTGGTGGGCAGGAAGGACGCGACCCCGTGCTTCACGAAGTGGTCTGCCATCCCCTCGATGGCCTCACGCGTGCCGTCCATGGTGTCGTGGCCGGCGCTGCCGTGGACATGGATATCCACGAAGCCAGGGGCGATGACGTGGCCCGCGGCGTCAATCGTCTCGCAGTGCTCACCGGCCGCGACCCCCGGCCCGACGGCCACAATTGCGCTGTCTTCGATCAGCACGTCAGCCTGCTCGAAGACCTCGAGAGGAGTGACAACCTTCCCGCCCTTGATTGCAGTCTTCACGTTCGCCAAGCTCCTTCTCCGCGGCCGCCCCCGGAGGCCGCGTTCATCTTACCCGCCGGTCCTGCGCGCCAGTTCGCTGCCGACCCCGTCGCTCACCTTGCTTCGGCTGGCCATTCCACCCGCACGACTGCGGTGTCCCCCGCCGCGACCGAGATCGGGATCGCGAGCTTGCTCACCGATCGGCGGTACTCGAGCGGCTTGCCGCTCAGGGCGTCGAGGACGCGGACGTCAGCATTCACGGGGCGCCCAAAGCCGGACACCTCCACGGCGAGCGCGGTGGACTGAGGCGTGTCGCTCGGGTTGCGCACCGCGAAGTACGTTCGTCCGCCCTGGCCCGGCCCATAGCGCTCCACCCACAGCGGGGAGCCCTCCGTCGTCGCCCAGGGCACGGGTTCCCACCCGGCATTACCCATCTCCTGCATCAGGGGCATGTAGCACCGGTAGAGCGGCCGCGCACGCTCCAGGGATTCGGCGCCGGAGAAGAAAATCCCCGGGAAGACCTGATAGAACAGCAGCAGCCTGAACCGGCGCTCCTCTTCCTCGGGGTCGGCCGACAGCATGCCGGAGTTGCCGAAGCTGACGCTCTTGCGGAATGCGACCGCCCTGTCGTGGCTCAGTGCCTCATCGGATGCGGCGTCGTCCCCGAAGTTCTCGCCAGCGCCAATCATGTCGAGGTAGGGCGCCGCGTAGCCGGCATACGTGTTGTCGGAGTTCGCCATGGTGACGTAGCCCTTCTGCCGGATGAAATCCATGTACTCCGACATCGCCGCAAGCCCGGAGATCACTGGCATACCCGTGGCGTAGCCGAACGTCAGCGGCGTCGAAGTGAAGGGGAAATGCTCCGCGCGGTGGTCTTCTGCCGAAATGTCCGACCAATCCCCCACCGAATCGAAGTACACGCCATCCAGCTTCGCCCCGCCGGCGGCGCAGCGCTTCGCGTCCTCCAGTGTCTCGTACTGGTACGAGAGCAGGCCGCGGTTCATGTCGCCCCACTGCCTGCTGCGGATGCGCGGCAGACAGGAGGTGTTCATCTCGATGAAGGTGCCGGAGTAGGTACGCGCCGCGTTCTCCAGATGCCTGCCGTCCGTCCCGTATGAGGCGGAGTTCAGGAATGCGCGCGCCGACTCGCGCCTCGGCGCGGGCCAGTAGTCGTGGCTGTCCATGACCGACGGCGGCAGGCTGGCATCCCGCTCGATCCCCGGGAGGTACGAACTGACAGGCTGCGCGAGCGCGAGGTTTACATGCTCGCTCACAAGTACCCGCCACATCCAGGGCTCACTGTACGAGCAGGTGTAAATCCCCATCTCGTCGTTCGCCTTGGTTGGCTCGGGCCTGGCGAAGTGAGCTTCAGCGTACTGAAGGCCGAAATCCTGGAGGTTCGTGAGCGTGTCGCTCGGCCCGATCCACCAGCCGCCTCGCTTGGCCGTGCTGGCGAACAGCTCGGGATACCGCACGTAATATGCAGCCAGAGCTGCACGGTAGCCCCATCTCGGCTCGAAGCGAGCGATATCGAACGAGAGGCTCACCTCCTCGGTCGCTCCCTGCCCGCGATCCGCGAGTGCGATATCGAACTCCGCGCAGAGATAGCCGTCGGAGTCATAGCGGAATCGGTCGAGGAGCACCGGCTTGAGCGGCGCCATCAACGCGATGCCATGGGTGGAGCCGGCGACCGGAGCCATCGGGAAGGACGACACCTCTCGAAACTGACGCCGCCCGATGAGCTGGTAGTGGGAGTAGCTCGTCCCGGGCTCGATGGGGCGCTCCTGGCGGAGGTAGTCCCCCCACCGCCAGCCGATCGCGTGCAGGGGAAGTCTGAAGCTCACAATCATCGCGGTCGGATGGCCCTTCAGCCACGATGATGGCGCCGACAGGGTGGCGCGAACCGTCAGGCTGCTCATCAGGGCCGCGGTCCCTGCGCGCAGTACCACCGACGTTCCTGGTACCGTGCCTGTGAAGCTGGGCCTGACGCCGTCGGTCCACGTGCCCGCGACTGGCATTGCCGGCCGTGGCTTCACCTCTGCAACGGTTATCTCGCTGATCCAGAACTGCCCTGTGCCGTCGGGATGGTGCAGCATGAACGCGAAGCTCGCGGCGCGCTCGACGGCCGGAACGGCGATCATCTCCTCCTTCCAGTCGTATGTACCCGCGAGCAGGTCCACATTGAGCTGCTGGGCCGCCGGTCGCCCTTCCTGATCCAACTGCCTGATGTGCAGGATCGGCGGGTACCCACCTGCGAGCTGCTCCCCGCGGTGTGCGAACCGCACCAGGTAAACGCGATGCGGCGTAACCCGATCGACATGCAAGTCCAGCTCGCCCGAATCCTCGGGCTGAGTCTTGGGCAGCTTGATAGTCACCGTGGGTCTGCCGCGCCACACCACCGTGGCGTCAATGGCAAATGCCTTCGGCAATGGCCGAGGAATGCCGGCGAGGCCGCGTTCTCGGAGCAGGTCCTGGCCGGTGACTGCCTTGTATGGCTGGACATAGAAGCCGCCCACTCCTTGAGCCGGCAGGCTCTCGCCGCCGACGCGAATGCCCACGAGCTGTCCCGCCTGAACCCGCAGGGAGACAGGGTCGGTCGGGCCGCTGGGCGCAGCCGGGGCCTGCGAGAGGCCGATCGCGCCCGCCATGAGCACACATGCCAGACTCGTCAGGGCGCTCAGTCGAAGCATCGCCTGTCCTCCCCCCTGTCGTGAGCGACCCGGTGGCGCGCGGACGGATATGGCCATGCCGCCGCAATCGCTCCACCTGGGCCCGAGCTTCGGCGCCTAAGCCGTCGGCGCCTTCGGCTTCTTCTCGTCCAGCGGCCCGACGCCCGAGTAGACGGAGAAGCCACCGTCAATGGCTATCGTGGTTCCGTGGAGGAAGCTGCCCGCGTCGGAGATGAGCAGAAGCACGGGGCCAAGCAGTTCCCGCGGGTCGCCGAAGCGCCCGAAGGGGGTCTTGGCGATGATAGAGTGTCCGCGCGGGGTAAGCGTCTTGTCGTCTTCCTCAAAGAGCAAGCGGTGGTTCTGGGTCGTGTCGAGGAATCCCGGCGCGATCTCGTTGACCCGGATCTCCGCCTCCGGGAAGTCAACCTTGGTCTGCACCGCCAGCCACTGGGTGAAGTTCGTCACCGCGGCCTTGGCATTGGAGTAGCCCGGCACATTCGTGAGCGGCGCGATCGCCGACATGGAGGAAGTGTTGACCACGATTCCCTTGCCGCGCTCCGCGAAATACTTGCAGAAGACCTGCGTCGGAAGGAACGTGCCCTTGTAATTGAGCGCGAAGACCTTGTCAACTTCATCCAGCGCCAGGTCGGTGAACTTGCCATCGCGCGGAACGGTCGCGCCCGCGCGGTTCCCACCCGCGCCGTTGATAAGAACATCCACGCGGCCGAACGCCTTGATGATGCCGTCGAGCGCGGTCTGGATGCTCGCGGGGTCGAGCACGTTGCAGGGGAGAGCGATGGCCTCGCCGCCTTTGGCCTTGATGGCATCGGCGGCCCCCTGCGCTTTGTCGGCCAACAGGTCCAGCAGAGCAACCTTGGCGCCGCGTTCGGCAAGGCCCGCCGCGATCGTTCCGTAGATCACGCCGGCGGCGCCGGTGATAGCGACGACCTTGCCCGTGATATCGAAGAGATGGTCAGTTGGTTTGCACACGACACGGCCTTTCAACGAGTTTCTGGGCAGGAGGCGAGCTCCTGCCCCGCCCAGTTATGCCCGACTCGATCACGCCTGATACGGCTTAAACTTCCCCTTGAACTCCGCGAGCGACCTGCGGATAGTGTCCACGTCGCCCGGCTTCTTCTCTTTCGCAACCAGGGCTAGCGGCGCTGACATCCCGAGCACCGGGAAGTAGCCGCGCTTGCTGATGCTTTCCTGATACTGGGGGCCGGTCTCGTTGTTGACACCACCGGTGGGCATGATGATGCGGCCCTTGTGGCGATCGCGCACGTACGGCGCGAGCAGATCGGCGACGCCGCTGGGGCCATGGACGCCTGCGGGGAAGATCTTCACACAGTCCGGCTCCAGGCCGTCACTGCGCTCGATGAAGTACTGCAGCTCGGTCGGTGACAGGATCGCCGGCGCGCTGAAGACATTGGCCGCGCGGGCAGTGCGGATGAACTCGGCGCCTTCGCCGTAGCCACCCATGACGTTGGCGGGGGCGACAATCATGTCGAAGCCCATATCGACAGCGGCCTCGAGCTCCTTGGGGTTGATGACGCTGCCCACGCCGAGCACGAAAGGCTTGTCCGCGGGCGCCTGCGCGCGCCGCTTCACCAGCTCCTGCATGGCCTCTTTGATGATGGCCTCGTCGATGCGGAAGGTGCATTCGGCAACGAGGCCGGCTCGATACACCTCCCACATCGTTACGACCAGGTCCTCGGGCTTCTTCACGTGGTCGCGGTTCATCACCACTACGACACCGGACTTCCTCAGCGCCGCGCCAACGCGGGCGCGGTCACGCGTGTAGTCAGCCATGTTTCTCCTCCAAAGGCAACGACGGGATTCTTCGCTGCGTGGCTAAATCCGCCTCTGGCGGACCGCCATGGCGGCATTCCTGGATGCCTAGCCACTCAGAATGACAGTCCGGGAACTACCGCAGAGCGCTCACTCCTCCGCCCTTCTGCGCCCGGGCGACTTCCGCCTCCACTTCCTTCTGCGTCACCATGGTGGTGTCGCCCGGGGTCTCCTGCACCAGGATGCCGTGCGCCGCGCCCCACTCGACAGCCACCTCCGGGCCGTTCCCCTTCATCAGCGCCGCGGCCACACCGGACATGAATGAATCGCCGCCGCCAGTGCGGTCGGCGATCTCGACGTTCTCACGCACCGACGCCTGGTGCATCTTGTCCTCGACGACATCATAGAGCACAGCGCCCCAACTGATCCGGTCTGCGGTGATGGCGGCGCGCAACTGGGTGCCGATGATCTTCAGGTTCGGGTAGTCCTTCGCGACCTGTCTCAGCATCTCTTGGTAGGCGGCGAGCCAGACATCGAACGAGTCCGTGGTGGCCACCTTGCGGCTCTCGTAGCCGAGCGCGTCGAAGAAGTCGCTCTGATTGCCGACCAGGAAATCCGTGTGCGGCACGATACCGCGGTTGATCTCGCGGGCGCGCTCCTTGTTGGGCTCGACCTTCGAGCGGTAATTCAGGTCGAAGGAGCGAAAGACCCCGTGCTCCCCGGCGGCCTTCATCGCCTCCAGCGCCAACTGGGAGGAGGTCGGCGAGATCAGCGTGTAGATGCCGCCGGTGTGGAACCAGCGAACACCGGCGCCGAAGATGCTCTTCCAATCCACATCGCCTGGCTTCAGCTCACGCACCGGGGTGTGTGCGCGGTAGTACTCGGTGAGCGACGGCAGCATGCCTTTTCCGGCCCAGGTGAAGTTGATGCCATTGTGCAGCGTCCCCTTGCCGTCCGTGGCGTACTTTCCCTTCCCGCTCGTGCTGAACCAGATGATGTGGGAGGTATCGACGCCGGCCTCGCGCAGTTGGAGCTCGATGCTGCGCCCGATGCCGTCGTCCACCAACGCGGTGATGACGGCCGTCTTCAGCCCGAAACAGGCGCTCAGCCCCTCGGCGACATTGGTCTCGCCCCCGCCGTGCCAAATGCGAGCGTACCGCGCCCGGCGGGTGGGCACATCGCCTGGATCAATGCGCATCATGACTTCGCCCAGCGCGACGGCGTCCAGTCCTCCGCCAGTGGGCTTGATGGAGAGATTGCCCATAACTCTTTCCTCTGAGGATGATAGATGCTCTTTCGACCGCGCGCCGGGCATCTCCTCCCCTGGTCTGTCCCCATGCACAGGCGCGAGGTCTAGCCGCTGCCGAGCCCGAAATGCTATCATGAGCTGGTTCCCCGCCAGGTGCGCACGGAGCTTCGCGCGCCTGTTTCTTATTCGCGGCGGCACCACGAAGGAGAGCCGATCAGACCATGAGCAACGCCACTTCAGACCCGCGTCTCGCCCTGACCATTGCAGGGGTCACGTTCAAGAACCCCTTCTTCCTTGCCTCCGGCCCGACCACCCACTCCGCGGACCAGCTTGCCCGCGGGTGCGAGCTGGGCTGGTCAGGCGCCTCTATCAAGCTGGCGTTCGACCCCCCGCCGTACATCAACCGTGAGCCGCGGTACGGCTACTTCGAGCCGCAAGGCTTCCTCTCGTTCACAGCCGAGAAGCGCCTCGCACTCGACCAGGCGGTGCAGCTAGTCCAGGACTCGCTGCCGCGGGTGAGCGAAGACTTCGTCATCATGGCCAACTACAGCTACACTGGCGAGAAGGGCGTGGAGGGCTGGGTGAACATGGCGAAGGTGTTCGAGCAGGCAGGATGCCACGTGCTCGAACTCAACATGGGCTGCCCGAACATGTCCTTCAATCTGGCGCTCACCGGCGAGGGGCACGAGGACGGGCCCATAAGCGGCGCCTCGCTGGGCATGATCCCCGAGGCCGTCGCCGAGATCGTCCGGGCGACAGTCGGGGCAGTCTCCATCCCCGTCTTCGTGAAGCTCAGCCCGGAAGGCAGCAAGCTGCCGTTCTCTGCGAAGGCGGCCTATGATGCCGGCGCGGTGGCCGTGGGCTCAAACGCGAACCGCCTCGCCATCCCCCCAGTGGACATCTGGAACCCGAAGAAGGTCGTGTACCACCTGCAGGAACAGGTTTCGCTGAGCTGCATGTCCGGTCCGTGGGCGAAGCCGCTGGCTCTGCGCGACATCTTCGAGATCAGAAAACGCGGCGGGCCCGACGTACGGGCGATCGCGACCGGCGGAGTGGAGACATGGCAAGACGCGGTCGAGATGGCCTTCTACGGTGCCGACCTGATCGGCATCTGCACCGGGGTCCTGGCCCATGGCTATGGCATCGTGAAAGACATCGCCGAGGGCGTCGTTCAGTACCTGGACAAGATGGGCTTTGCCGACTGGGGCGCGATGCGCGACCTGCTGGTCGGAGAGATCACCTCTTCCGAAAAGCTCACGCTCTACCCGGGTCACGGCCGCATCAAGAACCCGCAGCTTTCCGCGCCATGCAAGTTCGCCTGCCCGGACCAGGTGCCGGCCCAGGGGTACGTCCAGAAGGTCGCCGAGCGGGATTTCCAGGGAGCCTTCCGGCTGATTACCAGTCGGAACCCGCTCCAATCGGTGTGCGGCTACATCTGCGCCCACCCCTGCGAGACCGCGTGCACTCGCGGCGACGTTGACGAGCCCATTCGCATTCGCGACATCAAGCGCTTCGTGCTCGAGCACGCGGCGCAGCAGGGCTGGAGGCCCGAAGTGGACCTCCTGCCCAAAAGCGGCAAGACAGTGGCGGTTATCGGCTCCGGTCCGGCCGGTATCTCCTGCGCCTGGGATCTCGCCCGCGCCGGGCACGCGGTCACGGTCTTTGAGGCGGAGAAGAAGCCAGGCGGCATGATGCGCTACGGCATACCGAGCTTCCGCCTGCCGGAGAGCGTGCTGGACGCCGAGGTCGGCGCGCTCAAGTCGCTGGGGGTGAAGGTCAAGTGCAACTCCAGGCTGGGCAAGGGCTTCACCCTCTCGAGCCTGAGGCAGGACGGCTTCGACGCCGTCTTCCTTGGCCTCGGCACGTGGGCGGGCCGGAGGCTGGGCGTGCCCGGCGAGGATGCGAAGGGCGTGGTGCCGGCCGTTGATCTCCTCACCGCGTACCGGCGCGGCCGCAAGGTGTCGGTCGGCGAGCGCGTGGCTGTCATCGGGGGCGGCTTTACGGCGATTGACGCGGCTCGAACTGCGCTCCGGCTCGGCGCGAAGGAAGTCTTCCTGTGCTACCGCCGGACGCGCGACGAGATGCCGGCCGAATCCGATGAGGTGTGGGAGACCGAAGAAGAGGGAGTGCGCATCATCTATCTGGTGGCCCCGATCGCGATCAACAAGAAGCGGAACCGGGTCGTCGGGATCAGCATGCGGATCCACACTCTTGGTGAGCCAGACTCCTCAGGTCGCCGCCGGCCGGACCCGGTCACCGAGACAGAGTTCACGCTCCCCTGCGATATGGCCATCAACGCGATCAGCCAGGAGGTGAGCGCTGACCTCGAGGGTATCTCCGTCAATCCCGACGGAACGCTCGCCTGCGACCTGGACACAGGCGCCACCGCGATCGCGGGTGTCTTCGCTGGCGGCGACGCCGCCACCGGCCCCGATACCGTGATCGCTGCGGTAGCCTCCGGCCGCCGGGCGGCCGCCTCCATTGACAGCTACCTGAGTGGCGGGGAGCCGTTTCTGAGCTACGACCCGGAGCTGACCGAAGTCTCGAAGAAGCAGGTGCTGGCTCGCCAGAAGGGTCTGGACCTGGAGCCGCGCGTACCTCTCCCACTGCGCTCCTCGTCCGAAAGGCGGGGCGACTTCGAACCCTACCGTCCGGCCTTGACAGAAGACGAAGCGGTCCGCGAGGCGAGCCGCTGCCTGGTGTGCGGGTGCGGAGAAGGCTGCGGGCTGTGCTTCCGCATCTGCTCCTCATTTGCAATAGAGCGACAGGGAAGCGATCGCTTCCGCATCGACGAGGATAAGTGCGTGGCCTGTGGAATGTGTTTCCGCCGGTGCCCGAACCAGAACATCGAGATGGTGCAGCTCGAGGGGACAGTGTAGCCAGCGGAGAGTGCCAGGCAGCAGCTTCACTTCCGCTTTGCGCGCGAGGAGAGCAGCAGATGAAGGTTATGATCACCGCGACGTCATTCAGCGAGGTGAGCCGGGAGCCGGAAGACCGGCTGGTCGCGGCGGGCTATGAACTCGTGCACAATCCCTACGGGCGCCCGATGACTCCGGAGGAATTGCGCCCGCTGCTGAAGGGCATAGACGGGGTCGCAGCCGGCGTGGACCAATGGTTCCCGCCGGCCTTCGACGAGGCAGACCGACTGAAGGTTCTGGCGCGACACGGTGCTGGCATGGATTGCGTGGACGTCGCCGAGTGCACGAAGCACGGCATCGTGGTCGCGAATATCCCCGGCGCCAACGCGGAAGCGGTCGCCGACATGAGCTTCGCGCTCATGCTCGCGGTGGCTCGACACGTACCCGAGGGGGATCGCACCACGAAGGCCGGGCAGTGGATCAACACCTACGGTGTGGACGTCTACGGCGCCACCCTCGGGCTGTTCGCGATGGGCCGGATCGGCAGAGGAGTGGCGCGCCGGGGCCGGGGCTTCAACATGCGCATCCTGGCCTACGACCCCTACTTCGATGAGCGGTTCGCCGCCCAAGTCGGCGTCGAGCGCGCCGCCTCCCTCGAGCAGGTCATGCGAGAGGCCGACTTCGTCTCCATCCATGCCCCCCTCAGCGACCAGACCCGGAAGATCATCAATGCTGACAGGATCGGGCTGATGAAGCCCACAGCGGTTCTCGTGAACACCGCCCGCGGCGCGATCATTGATGAGGAGGCCCTCGCCGATGCGCTCGAGGCCGGTCGCATCTTCGGCGCCGGCCTGGATGTCTACGCCGCCGAGCCGCCAACTCAGAGCCGCCTGCTGAAGTGCCAGCGCGCCGTCACCATGCCCCATAACTCGTCCAATACGCCGGGCGCGCTGCGAGCGATGGGTGATGGGGTTGTGGACGCGATTATCGCTGTCTTCGAGGGCCGGCGGCCGCAGTACTGCGTGAACCCTGAGGTCTACGAACGAAAGTAGGGGCGACCCTCTGCGGTCGCTCGATCAACCATACCGGAGGTCCAGTCTCATGCCCCCAGTCCGCATCGGCATGGCGGGTGCCGGGTTCTCCGCGAGCCTGCACATTCACGGATACAAGCAGATCGCCCCTGAGCGATGCCAGGTGGCGGCCGTCTGCGCCATCCCCAAATCCGACGCCGAGGCGTTCGCAGCCAAGCACGGCATCCCGGCAGTCTACGGCGATTTCTCAGAGATGTTGGCGAAGGCCGATGTTGAGGCGGTAGACCTGGCAGTGCCCAACTACCTGCACGCGCCGTTCATCATCGAGGCCGCGAAGGCCGGCAAGCACATCTTCTGCGAGAAGCCGCTGACCGGCTACTTCGGCGAGGACCGCCCGAAGGACGGGCTGGTCGGCAAGACGGTCTCGAGACAGAGGATGCTGGAGCACGTGATCGCCCGCTGCGATGAGGTGATGGACGCGGTCAAGGCCTCCGGCACCAAGTTCGGCTACGCGGAGAACTGGGTGTACGCGCCATCCTACGTCAAGCTCTGGCGCCTGGCGAAGACGGCGCAGGGCACGATCCTGCGCATCGAGGCTGAGGAGTCGCACTCCGGCTCCCACGCCGACTACGCAAAGCAGTGGCGAACCTCGGGCGGCGGGTCTCTCATGGTGAAGGGCTCGCACCCCCTGGGCGCAGCGCTCCAACTGAAGCATTGGGAGGGCGAAGCGAAGTCCGGGAAGCCGATCCGGCCTGCATCGGTGTTCTGCGAAGTGGGCCACCTCACGTGGATCGCCGAGTTCGAGAAGGAGAAGAAGCGGTACCTGCGCACTGGCTGGAAGGATGTCGAGGACTGGGGCATTATCATCGTCAAGTTCGACGACGGCTCTGTCGCGGAGGTGAAGGCGGCCGACACTACCCTCGGCGGCGTCCACAACTACCTCGAGGCCTACCTGTCGAATGCCCGCCTCCGCGCGAACATCAACCCGACGGATGCATGCGTGGCCTATGCCCCGGAGGCGGACATCTTCGGCGACGAGTACATTGTCGAGAAGATCGAGACCAAGGGCGGCTGGTCGCTCCCCTCGCCGGACGAGGACTGGAACCAGGGGTATCCCCAGGAGATCGCCGACTTTGTCGCAGCAGTTGCGGAGGACCGCCAACCCGTATCCGGCGCGCGCTTGGCGCGCGATGTGACCATCGTGCTGTACGCTGCATACGTCAGCGCTGAGGAGGGGCGGCGAGTGGACGTGAGATCGCTGTTGGGCTGAAACGCGAGGGTCTGCTTATGCCGAAGGTGCGCGTGGGACTGGTCGGTCACGGCTACGCCGCCGGCCTGCATATGCCGGGCTTTCAGGCGCTCGGCCCCGATCGCTGTGAGGTGGTCGCGGTCTGCGGCCGCAGCAAGCGCCGCGCGCAGGGTTTCGCCGACAGGTATGGCATCCCGCGTGCCTTCGAGAGCTTCCAGGAGATGGCCGAGGGCGTTGACTTCGAGGTCGCCGACCTCGCTGTCCCCAACCACCTGCACACGCGGTTCGCGCTTGAAGCCGCGCGCGCCGGCAAGCACATCATCTGCGAAAAGCACCTCACCGGCTACTTCGGCGAACCACGCGGGATCGGTGGTAGGGGCGTGATTCATCACGCCCAGGGCGCAATGGATTGCACCCCTACGGGTGAGCTGATCGGCAAGACGGTGCCCAAGCAGCGGATGCTGGAGCGCGTGGTCGAGGAGTGCAACCAGATCGGTGACGCCATCACCTCCGCTGGAGTGCGCTTCGGCTATGCCGAGAACTGGGTCTATGCACCCTCCTTCGTGAAGCTCCGCCGTCTGGCCGATGCGGCCGGCGGGACCATCATGAGGATCGAGGCGGAGGAGTCTCACTCCGGCTCGCCCTCGGTCTATGCGAAGCGATGGCAGACCGCGGGCGGGGGCTCGTTGGTGTTGAAAGGGGCTCACCCGCTGGGCGCAGTCCTCCAGCTGAAGCAGTGGGAGGGTGAGCGGAAGTTCAACCGGCCCATCCGCCCCAAGTCCGTCGTCTGCGAGGTCGGCAATCTCACCTGGATCGAGGCATTCAAGGCAGAGCCCAAGCACTACCTCAAGACCGATTGGCAGGACGTCGAGGACTGGGGCATCATGGTCCTCACCTTCGAGGATGGCTCGGTAGCGGAGATCAAAGCCGGCGATACCACCCTCGGGGGAGTCCACAACTACCTCGAAGCCTACCTGTCGAACGCGCGCATCCGCGCCAACATGAACCCGAACAACGCCTGCGTCGCCTATGCTCCCTCATCGGACATCTTCGCAGACGAATACATCAGCGAGAAGATCGAGACCAAGGGCGGATGGACGTTCCCGTCGCCCGATGAGCATTGGGCGCAAGGCTACCTGCAGGAGATCGCCGACATCATCACCGCCATCGCCGAGAACCGGGAGCCGATCTCCGGATTCCCGCTGGCGAGAGACACCGCGGTAGTTCTGTACGCGGCGTATGTCAGCGCCGAGGAGGGACGTCGGGTGGATGTGGGAGCGGCGCTTGCCTGACAACCGGGCCGCGGGCCGGGATGGCAGGTTGGCCTTGCCCGCCGACTTGAGCCGCGCCGCGCGTCGCTTCTGGATCGCCCTCCTGTTCCTCGCGCTGCTGATGATCTTCGCGGCCGCGGTCTACGTCAACATCGAGAGCCGAGCCAGCGGCGTCCAGTGGACCATCATTGACGCCGTGTATATGGCCGTCATCACCATCGCCACCATCGGCTTCGCGGAAGTGCATCCCCTCAGCCAGTTCGGCCGTGCCTTCACCACAGGGT
>Ga0315280_10005770_pt1 | contig 17473 bp, 13 predicted proteins | sample YL17G06_40_MG_FD_203697 | JGI IMG/M metagenome (GOLD analysis project Ga0315280, IMG submission 203697) | Sediment microbial communities from Yellowstone Lake, YNP, Wyoming, USA - YL17G06_40 | ecosystem: Environmental > Aquatic > Freshwater > Lake > Sediment | place: USA: Wyoming | collected...
GACCTCCACGACATCCTCCAACGCATCGCGGATGCCGAGAGCCGACTGCGACGACGCGACCTCGGCCTCGGCTTCATCGAACACTCCGGACTCATCTCCAAACAGCACCTACATTATTTGCGAAAGGTTCATTAGGAGACCCGTCGCGGAGGATCACCGCCCCGGTGACAAGGACGGCCAGAACGCCCGTGCCACCTAGGACCCATCCCAGACTGCTTGCCCGCATTTCCGATCAACCCCAAGCTACGGAGGCTCGTCCGACGCGCCGCACGCTAGTTCCAGAAGCCCGTCCTCGGGTCCTGAGTGCCCGGTGCTTGGATCGCCGGCTGATCGGGTTGAGTCGGCTCGTTGACTAGGCCACCCCCCGGGCCGGCAGGCCTCGGCGTGACCGGGGGCGCCTTGTGCACCGACCAGAGGAGACCCCAACGCGCTAGCTTCTTGCAGCATTCCTCGCAAGAGGTGAAGCACCGCCAGCGCCATCCGATGAGCGCCGTCAACGCCGCGCCAAGAGAGGAACCACACAGCAGTGCTCCACTGATGCTCGTGTTGAGATGGTCCTTGACCGTGTCCTCAAGACCGTTGCCCGTTGACAGACCCTTGTCCTTCAGGCGCTTCGCGGCTGTGTACAGCTCATATAGCCACGACATAGTGATGCCTGATGTGACGCCACAGAGCCTTGCGATGTAGCACCCCATCATGCAGTGTGCTATCGGGTGGTTGAGTGTCGGGTCATGTTCCTCGTATAGCCTACGTTCGAGTTCCCTCATGTACCGCCGGACCTTGGTGGCGCATAGGGCGAGTGAGATGATGCCCAAGAAAGGCAACGGTGGCGTTTCGCGTCCGGAAGGGTCCACCATAACCGTGGCCAGCCCCCCCACATACCCGTACGGCGGCTGGCTGAGAATCGGATCCCTGCTGACGAACATCCCCCTCGTCGGCGCGTAGTAGCGGATGCTGAGGAGGGGCAGCGCCAGGTCGGGGTCGCGGTAGTAGCCCAGCGCGCCGACGTAGCCGAAGGGGCCGGGGAGGGTACCGGTAGAGGCGAGCTCCGGGCCGAACGCGTCGCGAAGGGCGCTGCCCGAGAGCGTCTCGTTTGCGGCCGCGAAGCTGTGGACCGTGCCGAGCATGTCAAACAGCGGCCACTTCGTCGCGCCGCCGCGGCGGTCCGAGAGAAGCGCGGAGTATGGGCTCGGACCCTCGTTCGCGTAACGCGCGCTCAGAACCCCGCCCGACGTGCGTTCCGTCCCTCCGCCGGCAAGGACGCCTGCGCCACTGTGTACACGAGTCGACTCCGCCCCTGCGGGGCAAGCGACGGGCAGGCCTAAGCGTAGTGAACGTCTCCGCCCCCATGATCGCGCTCCGTTCAGAGCATCGCTGGTGGCATTCGCCCGGCCTGAGACCGCACCTCCTCCCCAGCGGCCGCTGCAAGCCGGCAGGGAGTCTCACACCCATCCCGGCGCTGAGTCGTCCGGCGTGCAGTAGGCCGACAGGACCTTGTCGATGCCCTCGGCTACGTGCGCGCAGTCCTCCTCGCTGTACCACTGGTTCAGAGACACTGTGATCATCCGGTCATACAGATCGTCCGCTACCGGGCAGTCCCCCAAGCTGTACTTGATGTGGCCGCCACGAGCGCGGTAGACCGGGCACCGGAATGGGCAGCCGTCCGCGGTCGGCGTCCCCTGAAGCGTGACGGGGTACATGTCGTGGTAGACGTGCCAGTCCGGCGGGGCGCCCTTGCCTCTCATGCCACAGGAGACGCCCTCCGCGCTGAGCGCCTCCACGATCCGAGCACCGAGTTCGATCGTCTCCGGGTAGAACCGCAGCATATAGCCGACCTCGCCGTCGGGGTCGTTGAGCACCTGCGGCTGGACCTCCCGAAAGCGCCCAAGCTGTCGGAGGATGCTCACCTTCGCGCTGTGGAAGCGCGCCACGGTCTCGGGCATCTTGGAGAGCTGCACGACATCGATGGCCGCCTCGAGCTCGGACATGCGGTAGTTCGTGCCTGAGAAGAGCTCGCCGTCGTAGCGGGGTGGTGCGAACCGATCCGGCCGCCACAGCCCGCCGCACTCGGCGAGGCCGTTCGCCCTCTCCCACAGTCGCTCATCGTCCGTGACGACGAGCCCGCCCTCGCCTCCCCCGACGATCTTGTAGGCCGAGATGCTGAAGCAGCCCAGGTCGCCCCACGTGCCGACGTACCGGCCCTTGAACTTGCCGCCGCAGGACTGCGCGCAGTCCTCTATCACCCGCAGCTTGTGCTTCTTGGCTATCTCGACGATCGCTGCCATGTTGCAGACCGAGCCCATGACGTGGGTCACGGCAATGGCGACCGTGCGCGGCGTGATGAGCGCCTCTATCTTGGTCGGGTCCATCCCAAGCGACAGATCCGCGTCGCAGAACACGGGCACCCCGCGTGACTCGACTATCGCCGCCGCGGTCGCGTAGAAGCCGATCGCCGACGTGATGACCTCGGTCCCTGCCCCGGCGCCGGCGGCAACGAAGGCCGAGTGGAGCGCCGCCGTCCCTGACGTCACGCCCATGGCGTACTTCACGCCGAACGTCTCACGCGCGACGCGCTCGAAGGCCTGGACCTTGGTCTCAGGCAGATCGGAGTAGTAGTTCGCGAGGAAGGGCCCGGCGCCCGCGTCCTCGGCCTCGACGGCCTCGCGGATCTTCGAGAGTGTGTCCGCCGAGAAGCCGAAGCGCTCGGAAACCGACATGAACTCGTCGACGCCGATCTTCGGCTTGCCCTTGCCTTGGATGGTGGAGACGGCCTTCATGCCGCCCTGCAACGCGAGTTGCTGCCTTGCGCGCTCATCCGACATCGGTACGGGGTCCCTTCCGGCCGCCCGGTCGGCTGCTTCCCGGCCCGCGCGACCGCTACCTGCAGGGCGCCTACGCCGGCGCCACCCCTCGCTGCCTGAGCTCCGCGAGGATCTCCTCAGCGGGATCGCACTCGGACACGTCGAGCCAGTGGATCCGCCCGTCGGTCTTGAACCAGGTGAGCTGGCGCTTCACGTAGCGCCGTGTGTTGCGTTTGAACGTCTCGACCGCCTCCGGGAAGCCGATCTCGCGCCTCAGGAAGGCCGCCACCTCCTGGTATCCGATCGCCTGCATGGACTGAAGGCCAGGGGAGTAGCCCCGCGACAGGAGCTCCTGCACCTCGGCCAGGAGCCCCGAGTTGACCATCCGGTCGCAGCGCTCCTCAACGCGTCGGTAGAGCTCCTCGCGATTGCATGTGAGCCCGAACATCAGGCACTCGTAGCGGTCGGTCGGCTCGGGCTTGCTGCGGTACTCCTCGGAGATGGCTCGACCGGTCCGCTCGTAGACCTCCAGCGCCCGGATGACCTTCTTCACGTCTTTCGGGTGGATCCGCCCGGCCGAGGCGGGGTCCACCGCCGCGAGGCGCGCGTGGAGAAACTCGGGGCCCTGAGCCTTCGCGGTCTCGTGCAGCCGCCGTCGCAACGTATCGTCGGGCTCGGCGATGGGCAGGTCGAGCTTGCATGAGAGAGCGCGAACGTAGAGCCCCGACCCGCCCACTACGAGGGGCAGGCGTCCCAGGCGCAGAATACCGTCGATGGCTCGAGTGGCATCGTCATAGAAGCGCGCCACGTTGTACGGCTGGTCGGGGTCCGCGACATCGAGAAGATGGTGCGGGACCTGCTCGCGTTGGGCTGGGCCGGGCTTCGCGGTTCCGACGTCCATGCCGCGGTAGAACTGCATCGAGTCGGCGGAGACGATCTCTCCGCCCACGGCGGCGGCCACCCGCACCGCGGCATCGCTCTTGCCGGTGCCGGTCGGACCGACGATGAACAAGATCATGGGCACTGCGTGCTGTCTCACGAGGTTTCCTTCGCCGTAGAAGGGGCACGGACGATGCATCCGCCCAGCGCACCGGGACCATTCACCGTGCTGATGGTCGATGAGCTGCCGCTCCTGCTCGAGGCGTTCGCGAGGCTCCTCGAGTCGCTCCCAGCGGTGGGGAGAGTCGATCGAGCGCAGTCTCCCCGCGAGGCGCTGCGCGGCGCGCTCCGGTATCAGTACACGTGCGTTGTCTTTCGGGCAGGTGGCGTCGGGGACCTGGACGGGCCGGCGCTGTGCAGGGAGCTTCGTCAGGTGGCGCCGGAGACGGGCGTCGTGATGCTCGCGCGGGACGACGGGCGCGAGCTCGCCGCCGGCGCCCTCGCGAGCGGCGCGAACGGCGTAGTGCCACTCGCCGCGCAGCTCTGCGAGCTTGAGCGGGCGCTGGTGGCGGCCGCCGCTGGGGCGCGTTATGTGCCGCACGAGACCGCGCTCAACCTGATCGGCCCCACGGCAGCGGGCATTCCCGATCTGGAGCTGACGGCTCGCCAGAAGCAGGTCCTGAGAGCCGTGGCGGAGGGGCTCTGTAACCGGGAGATCGCCGACAGGCTGTGTGTCAGCTACTCCACCGTGAAGCGTGAACTGTCCGTGGTCTATGAGCGGCTGGGCGCGACGAGCAGACAGACGGCGCTCATCGCCGCTACTCGCCGCGGGCTGCTGAGCGTCGGGGAGCTGTTCGGGTAGGGGCTGGCGGACGTACTACCGGGCGGAGGAGGCCAAGCGAGTGAACTCGTACTACGCCGACCTTCACATCCACATCGGCCGCACGAGCGACGACAAGCCGGTCAAGATAACTGCTTCACGCGACCTCACATTCGAGAACATCTGCCGCGAGTGTGTGGACCGGAAGGGCATCCAGGTCGCCGGCATCATCGACTGCGCCTCGCCCGGCGTCCTCGCCGACATCGATGCGCTTGTGGCCGATGGCGAGATGCGGCCGCTAGCGGGCGGGGCCCTCCTCTACCGCGAGCTGTTGGTCGTGATCCTCGGATCGGAGCTCGAGACCCAGGAGCGCGCGGGCGGGCTCTCGCATCACATTGCCTACTTCCCGGACCTGGAGTCGATCCGCGCGTTCTCGACGGCGATGTCGAAGCTCGTGAAGAACCTACAGCTCTCATCGCAGCAATGCCAGCTCCCAGCCGAGCAATTCGTGCGCCTCGCGGCCGAGCGGGGCGGCTTCGCTGTTCCGGCTCACGCCTTCACGCCGCACAAGAGCCTGTACGGATCATGCGCTGCGTCGATCGGCGAGCTGTTCTCGGACGCGGCCCTGGAGCACATCCCCGCGGTGGAGCTGGGGCTGTCCGCCGACTCGCACCTCGCCGACCGCATAGCCGAGCTCGGGGGCTACTCGTTCCTCTCGAACTCGGACGCGCACTCGCTCCCGAAGATCGGGCGCGAGTACAACGTGATACGGATGCGCGAGCCGTCGTTCACCAGCCTGCGGGATGCCCTCTACCGTCTGGGCGGCGCCTCGGCGGTGGGCAACTTCGGCCTTGACCCGCGGCTGGGGAAGTACCATCGCACATTCTGCGAGGCGTGCCTCTCCGTCGCCACCGCGCCTCCGCCGGTGTTCGTCTGCCCATCCTGCGGGAGCGATCAAGTGACGCCCGGCGTGCTCGACAGGATCGTGACGATCGCCGACTACGAGCGGCCGGAGCCGCCCGATCACCGCCCGCCGTACAGGCACCAGGTGGCGCTCGAGTTCGTCCCCGGCCTCGGGTCGGTGAAGCTCAACGCGCTGCTCCACAGGTTCGGCACCGAGATGGCGGTGCTCCACAAGGCCGAGGAGTCCGAGCTGCAGCAGGTGGTCGGTGTGGACATAGCGCGCCGGATCATGCAGGCGCGCGACGGCACGCTGCCGCTTCAGGCAGGCGGCGGAGGCCAGTTCGGCAGGGCGCTCGCCAAGGGTTCCGCGGACCAGCTCAGCCTGGGGATCTGACGCCACCGGGCGGTCGAAGCGGAAACGCATCCGGTGCGAACTCCGCGAACTCAGCCCGTAGGCCCGGCGCCAGTGCGCCCAGTTCGCCGTCGATCCCCAGGGCCCGTGCGCCGCACAGCGTCGCCATCAGCAGCACCGTCTCGGGATCGAGCCCGGGGCACCTGTCGAGAGCGCACAGCATCTCCGCGACCATGTCGAGCCCCTCGTTGGAGACGAGGCCGTCCGTGCCGAGGCAGACGTTCACCCCGGCGCGCACCATCGCCGGTGCGGGGTGCGGGTCATGCCCGAAGTGCCGATGGCTGCGCGGGCAGTAGACAACGGACGCCGAACGCCTAACCAAGGTCGCGAAGTCGCGCTCCTCGACGTAGTTCCCGTGGAACAGGATCGCGCGGCCGAGCACGCCCAGCTCCTCCAGACGCTGCACAGGCGACCGCGCGGTGCCGTACTCCTCGATGGGCGCGCCTTGATCGCGCAGCCAGTCGACTAGGGGCCCGGTGCCCCGAGAGATGAACTCCACTTCATCCGGAGTCTCTGCGAGGTGGGATGCGAACAGCACGCCCTCGCGGTCGGCGATCTCGCGGGCCTTGCGCACAAGGTCGGGGTGCACCGTGTACGGGGTGTGCGCCTCGAGGGCGCAGCGCAGCCCGCGGGACGCGTCCGCCGCAACGCGCTCCACGGCCTGCCGGTAGAACGGGCGCTCGTCCTCTCGCGATGAGAACGAGAGGAACTCGTACGCGGGGATGACGAGCGCGTCCGACCGTGCCCGCACACCCCAGAGGGTTGTGTCGAGGATCGCGGCGGTGCCCGTCTCACGAAGCATCCGCGCGCCCTCATCGGCAGCGTCGGCGAACGCCTCCGGCCGCTCTCGGGCGAGGAGCTTACTGTGGTCGGCGACCTCGTCGAGCCAGTCGAACAGCGACCCCTCGAACGCCACGGTTCCGTGGCCGGTTAGCTCTAGATGAGCGTGCGCGTTGACGAGTCCCGGCACCAGCCAGACGTCCCCGTGGTCGCGGATCTCGGCATCGACCGGAAGAGCATCGCGCACGTCGCCCCAACGTCCGACGGCCACGATCCGACCGTCCCGCTCGACCACGCAGCCGCCGTCGATGGGCTCGCGCACGACCGGGTGAACGGCGCGGGCCCTGCTCGCTACCGTCCGACCCATCCGCGCCAGTCCTCTCCCACCACCCCGCGCCTGATGTATCGCTCCATGAGTCGCGAGCAGACACAGGCGCCCGAGTCACGCGGGTGGTGGGACAATGGGCTTAAGCCCATTGTCAAGCCCATTGCCAGTCGCTCGACGATCCCGACGAACCCGTCGACCGCGGCGCGGACCTGTGCGGCCTCTTCGTCGCCGAGCAGCCCCTCGAACAGCACGCCCGGTCTGAACGGTCGCTCGACGATGCCCTCGGCGAGGTTCGTCACGTAGCAGACGGCCGCGTAGCACATCCCCAGCTCGCGGGCGAGGAACACCTCCGGGCAGAGAGTCATCCCGACGAGGTGCCCGCCCAGCAGCCGGAGCTTGCGGATTTGGGCGGGGCTCTCGAGCCTGGGGCCCTCGGTGCAGCAGTAGGTGCCCCCGTCGCGCACCGGGCGTTCCCCCTGCAAACAGGCATCAAGCGCCGCCGCCCTGAGCGTTGGGCAAAAAACCGGGCTCTGCCTGATGAAGCCGACCGTGCCGCCGGTGAAGAACGTGTCCTCACGCGCATGGGTCTCATCGAGCACGTCGTCGGGAACGACGTACTGACCGATCTCGAGGGACGCGTCAATCGCGCCGGGTCCGCTCCACGCAACCACACGCTCGGCCCCGAGGTCGCGGAGCGCATAGACGTTGGCCCGGTAGTTCACGAACCGGGCCGTGGTGCTGTAGCCGCGTTCGCCGTGCCGCGACATGAACAGCACCTCACGGCCGCCGAGGGACACGACGTGCACGGGAGCACTCGGCCCAAACGGCGTCTCGCGCCGCCCGATTGCCGCGTGGACGCTCAGCGCGCCGGCGAGCAGGTCGTACGCTCCGCTGCCTCCGATGATTGCCAGCCCCACCGCTGCCTCCCCATTCGCCGGAGCCTAGCGCCTGATCGCCACTAGAGAACTCCGTGCCGGGCCGTCCAAGGACGCCGTGACGGACGCGACCATCAGCCCGTCCCCACGGCGTTGCTCCACGAACGCCGCAAGCTCGCCGGCCGCGACGTCCGCGATCTGCCTGGTCTCGCGCGGCTTGTCCGCCCACCAGAGGACGCACGCCTGCCGAGCGTCGCCGGCGCCGTACGCCTGAATGCGCGCCGGCCGGAGGCCGTGGCCCGCGCGGGTGCGCACCTCGCCGTCGAGATCCGCCAGTGACACTGACGGCTCCAGTTCGCAGCCTACGGTCGGATCGCGCAGAAGCACGAGGTCGCACAGCCGCGCCTGGTCTTGCCCGTGGAGCGCGAAGCTCTGCGCGTAGTAGCCGACCGACTGCCAAAGTCGAACGCGCTCCGGCGCGTCCGGAAGTGGCACCGAGAGGTCGCAGGCCGACTCCTCGCGCTGGCTGAGCCAGGTGGCCGCGTAGAGCGTCCCGTCGCCGCTGTCGAGGGGCGCAATCGACGCGCGCCTGAAGCCCTGCCTGCGCAGATCGTCGTCGCGCTCGCCGAAGCTGCCCGGGGACTGGCCGACGTACAGGTAGTACGGCAGCCGCAGTCGCATCCACAAGGCGGTGAACGCGCCGCCCTCGTCCGTCTCCGCGCGCGCGCACGAGATGTCGAGAGGGAACAGGCTCTCCTTGGTCCGCTGTCCGAAGCGCTTGAGGAACTCGTCCGACGAAACGGCCGCCTCGACCGACCACTCCACCGGAGGGCGCCGCCAGGCGCTGGGGTAGGTTACCGGCTCGACCCATCTGTTCGTCGTGCCGTAGAGCCCGTCTGGATCGATGAACACCCACTCGCCACGCCACCGCCGCGCGGTGAACATGTGAAGGTGGGCGTTGGGGCTCCCGTCGCCACTGGCGAGGCCCATCCCGCCGGGGCCGGTGTTGCCGGCCCAACCAATGAGATCGCCGACGTTTACGTGGTCGCCCGTCGCCACACGGAGTGTCTGGTCATCGGTGCCCCAGTAGGCCTCGCGGCGGTCGCCGTCGTGGGTATCGAGGTACCGCTGCCACGTGCTCTGCCACTCCTTGCTCCAGCCGGACACATCGGTGTGCGAGGCCCGCTCGTGGTCGGCTGACGGCCCGTTGCGCAGGTGCATCAGTATGACGCGGAGGCCATCCTCGGCCTCGATAACGACCGTGTTGCCGGACCAGTCATCCCAGCCGGCGAATAGCACAGTGCCCGAACACGGCGCGAGCACCTCGAACGTCGGCGCGCCGAGCGGGGTGTAGTCCACCGCATGATGGGGGCCGCCTCCGTGATAGACCCAGCCGCCCGACTCTACTGCGGCTCCCTCGCGCAACGGCGGATCAAGCGACGGCGTCACCGAGTCGAGCCACCCCTCTCGCTCCGTTGGGTCTTCGATCACCCACGGGCCGCGGTACTCGACCTCGTCGCGGTACCCGGCGCCGGAGTCCACGATCCGGTAGGAGTACCGGTTGGCGGGGAACACGGGCTGCGCGGCCGCGCACGGCGCAAGGCCGAGCGAGACAACGATGATGGCGGACAACGCGCACCTCCGGGGGCCCGTTTTCGTCCGGCGGCACGCCGCCACCTTGCCGCGCCCGGGCCGTGCGACTACGATGGTCGCCTGTCAGCAATGAGAAGGATGGAGCTCACAACATGAGAGCATGCATAGTCGCGGTTCTCTCTCTCCTGCTTGCGGGCGCGTGCGCCGCCGCGGAGCGCGTCACGGACGAGGCCACCGGCCTCTGCTTCGACTTGCCCGAAGACGGGTACAAGCTGCAAGATCAGAGCCAAGCCGGGGTCGTCGTGCACATCTGGGCATCCCCGGAGGGGATGACAAAGCGGGTAGTCGTGCTCTCGTTTCCCCACGCGCTCGCTCCGGACGGGCTCGAGACCCGGCGTCAACAGGTTTCGAACATGCTGCACGCGGACTACCGCGAGCTTCGCTTCGAACCGGGCAAGCTAGCGGGCATCGAGGGCACCGTCTGGGAGTACACAGCGCAGAGCGAGCATGTCATCGAGTGCGCCGCCCAGGTCGACGACCGCCTCCTCGTCCTGCAGGTGGCCGCACCCGATGCCGACTGGAAGGACGCGGCAAAGGCGCCCGCCCTGCACGCCGTCATCGACGACGCGACTTTGGGGACCGCGGCCGCTCCCCCCGCACAGGCGGAAGAGGACCTGAGCACCCCTGACGATGTGAGACGCGAGCGGCCCGCGCCGCCTTCGCCCGAATGGCATGTCGCAAGCCACGATGTGAAGGTCACGCTCGATCCCACGAAGGGCACGCTCTCTGTCTCTGACGACCTGGTCGTAGAGGCACTCAAAGACGACGTAGCCACCGTTACCTTGGTCACGAGCGTCGTCACGCTGGACTCGCTGGAGCAGGACGGAGCGCCGCTCGCGGTGGCCACTCGCGACGGCGGCAACGGGAGCAAGCTCCACGGCGTCACGCTCGCGAGTCCGCTCAAGGCCGGCCAGCGCGCGACGCTGCGCTTCTCCGGACATGCCGACGACTACCTTGCGAATGTGCCAAACGACCTGGTAGCCGAGGTGTCGGTCCTGGGGCAGGTACGCGACAAGAGCTCCTACTCCAGTCACATCGTCTACTACCCGCTGGACGACACGAACGACGCCTCGGTGAAGCTCACAGTGACCGTGCCCAAGGGCTACGTCGTTGCGGCCGGTGGGAACCCAGGAGCGGTGACCGAAGCCGGCGGCCAGGTGACATACGAGTTCTCGAACGACCTCGCGGTGCCGCGCATCCTTCCGTTCGGCTGGGCGGTCGCGAAGTACATCCAGCGAAGCGCGCAGACGACGTCTGGCAACGAGCTTGTCTGGTACGGCTACGAGGGTGAGGGGACGCTCATCGAGCAGCGCCTCGCCGTCGCGGAGAAGGCCTACGGCATCTTCGAGAAGATGATGGGCCCGCTTCCGTGGAAGCGCGTCGCCTTCGCCCACGTCAGCCCCGTAGAGCGCGAGATGGGCGTCAGCACCCCGGGCCTCATCATGATCTCCGACGGCTTCTTCCAGGACCTGACCGGGGTGAAGGTAGACGGCGCCAAGCTCGAGGACCCATCAGTCCTCGGCGCACTCGTCGTGGTCGACGAGCTGTCGCACCAGTGGAACGCCTACGCGGTCGCCCTGCCGAACGAGCTCGCCGAGGGGGTGGCAACCTTCCTCGACCTCTGCTACGCCGGCGAGGACTCGGGCCCCGATAGTTACCGCGCCGGCATCGCGAAGGTCGCCGCCTACTACCTAGGCGGCCGGGCCGCCGACAAGGACGTGCCGGTTGCGTCGCCGCGCGTCTACCAGACGAAGGCCTACCGGACCATCGCCTTCTGCAAGGTCCCGGTGATCCTCGACATGCTCCGGCAGTACCTCGGCGACGAGCGTTTCTTCGCCGCCTGGCGCTCCGCGTTCACGAAGCTCGTGGGGAAGCGCTGCTGGTACGACGACCTGACGGCTGAGTTGTCCGCATCGGCGGGCGAGGATCTGTCGTGGTTCTCAGGCCAGTGGTTCCTGACCGCCGGACGGCCGCTCATCAAGGCGTCCGTGGACGGCCGCACACTCACCCTCGTGCAGCTCCAGCCGCAGCCGCCATTTCGACTGCCGGCCCTGGAGGTCCGGGTCACAACGCCCGACGGCGTCGACCACGACTTGACGTTGAGCATGGCGGACAGGACGCTCGAGCTGCCCCTCGACTTCGATGCGACCGGTGCGAAGGTAACGGTCGATCCGCGGAAGCTGCTGCTGGTGGAGCAGGGGGAGTAAGCGGAGCGCCGCTTGGCTACCTAACCAGCCTCAGCGGTCCCGCATCCTCGGTGACGCCTGGCCGTAGCGTGGCGTGTGCTCTGGCGCGACCGCCCTGGGGGGTGAGCTCCACCGCGACCCCGTCCGCTGGCAGGGGCACATCCCTGAGCTCGAAGCGCCCGGTGTCATCGGTGGTCAGTGACGTCGTAGTCAGGCCGGAGAGCAGCAACGTCCACCCGGCAAGCGGACGGCCGGAGACGTCCGAGAGGGTCCCGACCAGCCCGCCCAGAGTCGGCGCCAGCCCGGACGTGACATGCGGCCACTCGATGGAGTCCACGTGCACCAGACCGGCCGTGGCCTGGCCGAAGTCCTCCCTGTGGAACAGCAAAGTGTACTCGCCGGCCGGCACGTGAGAGATGCGGGCATCGCCGTCCGGCAGCGTCACCGCGGAACGGCGCAGCGGCTCAGTGGTAACCTCCACGCCCGCGAGCGGCGCGCCGGTCGAGACGTTCCTGGCGGTCGCGACAATCTCGCCGGTCTCGGGGGCGACGAGGGGCACGTCGATCACGGCCTCGCCGTCAGTGTTGACGTCGACCGCCCGGCGTTCCTCACGGTATCCGCGAGTGGCGTAGACGACTTCCGCGCCCCCCGCGGGGACGCTGGCCAGTCGGTAGGTGCCGGTCTCCGAGGAGGTGCAGGACGCGGGACCATCGGCGAGGTGAACCCACGCTCCAGGCACGGGAACGCCGTCGTGCGCGTCGATGATGGTGCCGGACACGGTGCCGCTCGAGACTACCTCCACGACCCTCGGCTCGGGCGTGAACGCGGTAGCAGGCGCGCTCTCCGTCTCGTCGGGCACCAGTCGCACCGAGACCTCAGACACCGTCTGGCCGATGATGCTGGCGTCGACGCCCGCGCTCGGCTGGTAGGCCGCCGCCGTGGCTGTCACGGTTGCGGGCCCTGTGGGCAGGTCGCCCAGGTAGAACCGGCCGTGAGCGTCGGTGGACGTAGCCGAACTCCCACACCGGACGGTGGCGTTCGGGAGAGGTAGACCGGTCGATCCGTCGACTACCGTGCCGACGATGGCGCCACCATCAACAACTGGGTCGCTGCCGCAACCGGCCGCGACAACACCGACGACACCCAGCAGCAGCAACAGCGGGAGCCTGTACGACATGCGAGCGCTCACGCACCTCGCCGCCCTTCGATCATCGACCGCGTAGTCAGTGTACGGTGGCCCCGTCCACCCCGTCAACCGAGTGGGAGGGATGCTCCGAGGCTCGCCAGAAGTCGGTGACCGCCTTCACATCCACTGACGTCGCGCCAGTCCGCTCTTTCCCGGATGCGTCTGGGGGACCAGGCTCGTGTACCTACAAGCGGTCGGCATCCTTGTCCTCTTTCTGATCTTCTCCGGCCTCATGATGACCCGTAGGCTGCCGGCGCTCCTGGCGCTTCCGTCGATGGCGGTGATCATCGCCGCCATCGCCGGGATGCCGCTACGAGCGATCCTCGATCAGGTCCTGGAGGCCGGGGCGATGAGGCTCTCGACGCCTATCGCGGCGGTGATCTTCGGAGGCATGCTCGCGCAAGTGGTGAGGCGGACCGGGGTGGCTGAGGCGCTCGTGAAGCGCGCCGCCGAGCTATCCGGGGACAACTTGGTCGTCGTGTCTCTCGCAATCGCCGCGGCATGTGTGCTGCTGTTCATGACCCTCTCAGGGCTCGGCGCGGTAATCCTCGTCGCGTCGCTCGCGCTGCCCGTGCTGCTGGCGGTGGGGGTGCGGCCCCTCGCGGCAGGAGCCCTGCTGCTCATGTCGATCGGGGTCGGCGGCCTACTCAATGTGGCGAACTGGGCGTTCTACATGAAGGCCTTCGGTCTGACGCAAGGGGAGGTGCGCACATTCGCGCTGGCGCTGTTCTTGCCAGGGCTGATCGCGGTCGGCCTGTTCGTGGCGATCGACGTCGCGGCCCGCGGTCGGCGCGCGATGTGGGCCGAGGTGACCGAGACGCGGAGCCCGCGCGTCGGCGCTCTCTCCTATGTCACGCCTCTGCTGCCCGTCGCGCTGGTGTTGTTGCCGCCGGTGGTCCTCCGCCCGCTGTTGCGTGCGTACGGCGAGGCCCTGCCGAACCTGGGCGAGTTGCTGGAGTGGGACTTCCCCATCGTGCCCGCGATGCTCACCGGCGTTCTGTGGGGCGTTATCACGGCCAAGCGGCCCAGGGAAGGGCGCGTGCAGCTCCTGAGCGCCTCCGTGATCGAAGGGATCAAGGACGTCGCGCCCGCGGTTGGCCTGATGATGGGCATAGGGATGCTGTTCCTGTCGGTGAGCTCCGATCCCGTCAAGGCCTGCCTCATCCACGAGGACCCCACTACCCATGTGGTGAGCGGGCCGCTCGCGGTGTTCCGCATCACGTCGCCGCTGGGGTACGTCCTGCTCTGGGGGTTGCTGGCGCCGCTGGCACTCTATCGGGGGCCGCTCAACGTGTGGGGAATGGGGATCGGCATCGCCGGCGTCCTCGTGACGGGCGGCGTCTTGCCGGCCGGAGCGGCGATGGCGGCGCTGATGTCGGTCGGCCAGATCCAGGGGATCTGCGACCCGACGAACACACACAACGTCTGGATCGCCTCGACGCTTAACGTCGAAGTGCAGGACCTGCTGAAGCGGACGCTCGCCTACGCTTGGGGGCTAGCGGTCGTCGGCCTGTGCGTCGGCGCGGCGATGTTCCTCAGGGCGGGGTGACAGACGCAGGCTACGACCAACTCGGACAGCCGCACCGATTCCCGCCGGCCCGCCAGGGGTCTGCCTCAGAAGTCGTACTTCTCGATGTTGTCCTTCGTGAAGACGAGCGGGTCGCCGAGGATCACCTGATCGCCGGCGACCCTCACCTTGCCGAGGCGGCCGGCCTCGAACTCAGTGGCACCCGGCTTCAGTGTGCCTTCGCGAGCGGTCTTTGCGACGTAGACCGTCAGGTAACCGAGGTCCTCGCAGCTCCAGAGGATGACGCTCTCGATGTCGCCGTTCAGGACCCATTCCCTCATCGGCTTGGGGGTCGCTAGCCCGACGACCTTGACCTCCTTCTGCTTGCCGGCGTTGACGACTGCCTCGACGGCTCCGGGGAACGACACGGACGTTATGCCGAAGATGCCGTTGATGTCGGGGTAGGCCTTGAGGAGGTCCTGGGCTTCCTTCTTAGCGTTGTTCTCATCCTCGCCCGGGTACTTGATCGCGAGCTCCTGCATGTCGGGATGCTTCTCCCGGATGCGCTTGTGCATGTACTCCATCCAGGTGTTCTGGTTCTTCGCCGTGGCCGTGCCGGAGATGATCGCGAACTTGGCCTTCGGGCCCGCCTGCTTGGCCATCTCGTCGACAAGCGTGTTGCCGATCGATTCCGCCGTGGCCTGGTTCACGAAGAACGTGCGTCCCGATGTCTCGGGGTTGGCGTCGGAGTCCCACGTGATGACAGCGACGCCCTTGTCCTTCGCGGCACTGAGAGTGGGCGCGATCGCGTCGGGGTCGTTGGCCGCGACCGCGATTACGTCCACGCCCTTGTCGACGACAGTGTCGAGCATCTCCATCTGTTTCTCGACCTTGGACTCCGTCGGCCCGTCGTATGTGAACTCCACCGCCGAGCCGAGCTCGGCCGCTGCCTCCTCGGCGCCCTTCTGGCAGGCGTTGAAGAAGTCGATGCCCTTCAGCTTCGGCATCATGTAGATCCTGATTGGCTGCCCGGTGGGCGCGGTGACGGTCGACGACAGGGCGTCACCCCTGGGCGCCGGCCCGGAGCCTCCGGTCGACGTCTTGGGGCACCCACAGACCACAGCCAGGGCGAGAAGCGACAACCCTACGACGATCGGAATGATGAGGTTAGCGGTCCGGCGTCTCACGACGCACCCTCCTTAGCGGTTCGGCGTTGCTCAAGCAGGTTCATCACGGCGGGCACGAGGACCTGGTGCACGAACACGGCGAGCACCAGCACAGCGCCGACGACGATGTCCTGCACCTCGCCCTTCACTTCAAGGAACGTGAGCCCGCGACGTAGGCTCCCCACGAAGAAGAGCCCCAGCATCGTTCCCAGTATCGTCCCGCGCCCGCCATAGATCGACACCCCACCCACGACGCACGCCGTGATGACGTCGAGCTCGAACGAGATGCCCAGGTCCGGCTTCGCCGTCTGGAACCTGGAGGTCGCGATCGCTCCCGCGAGCCCGGCGGCCGCGCCACACGCCGTGTAGATGAGCAGCTTCGACATGTCCACAGGGAGTGCCGCATAGCGGGCCCCCGGCTCGTTGAGGCCGATGGCGTACACGTACCGGCCGAAGCGCGTACGCGCAAGCACGACGCCGGCCAGAACGGCGAGGAGCAGAAGCAGGGCGAACTGCGCCGGGATGTCGAGCCCGGCGACTGAGTAGAAGCCTCTGCCGAGCGCCGCGAAGCCCTCCGGAAAACCCGCGACCGAGCGCCCCTGCGTGACGCCGAGGGCGACTCCGCGGAGCGCCGCCATCGTCCCAAGCGTCGCGATCAGCGGCGGGATGCGGAGACCTACGATGAAACCGCCGTTCGCGAGCCCCGCCGCCGCGCCGGCCAGGATGGCCACGAGCACGGCCGCCCAGACACTGAGGCTCAGCTCCTGCCACGACAACCCAAGACACACCGCCGACAAGCCCACAACCGAGCCGACGGAGAGGTCTATGCCGCCCGTGATGATGACGTAGGTCATCGCGAGGCCCACGATCCCGATCTCGACCAGGTACTTCGTCAGATCGAGGTAGTTCTGCGGGTCGCGGAAGTTTGGGATCGCGATCGCGAATCCGACCCACAACAGCACGAGGATGGCGGCAAGCACCGGCTCGGGCGATGGGGCTCTGCGATAGCGAGTCGTCACTCCTCTCCACCTCCCCGCCGCTCCGCGCGCGTGCGGAGGTAGTCGGTGGTGACGGCGAGTAGCACGAGGGCGCCCTGGAGCGCCCTGTCCCAGTGCCCGGACACACCCAACAGGTTGAGGCCGCTACCGATGACAGTCAGGAGCGCGACCCCGAGCACCGTGCCGAGCACGGTGCCCCGCCCGCCGAAGATGTTCGTGCCGCCGACCACGACGGCCGTGATGACCCGCATCTCGTACCCCTCGCGCGGGATCATCTGAATGGACGCGAGCTGCGGCGCGAACACAAGCGCCGCCAACCCTATCACGAGGCCGCCGACAGTGTAGACGAGAGCCTGCACGCGCCGCACCGAGATGCCAAGGTGCTGCGACGCGGTGGGGTTGTTGCCGACTGCGTAGAGGCCCCGGCCGAAGGACGTCATGCGCAGGACCCAAGCGACCACGCCCGTTACCGCAGTGGCCGTGACGACCGGCATCCATCCGTGGCCCAGCCAGTGAAACGAGTCGGGCAGGTCGGAGATCCACCGCCCGCCGCCGATGCTCACGACCATCCCGCGGTACATCGTGAGCGTCGCGAGGGTCATGATGATGGGCGGAAGGCGCATCGCAGACACGCCGACTCCGTTGAAACCCCCCAGGATGAGGCCCGCGCCGAGCGTGCCCAGTATGACCAGCGGGAGCGCGGCGTGGCTCACGGCAAGCTGCCCGGAGACCATGCAACAGAGCGCGAGCATCGAAGCGATCGAGATGTCGATCCCCGCGGTCAAGATGATCATCATCATGCCGAGCGCCGACACGAGCACGTCGGATGAGTTGACCATCATGTCCTTGATACTGCCGACGCTCATGAACTGGGGCCTGGCGATGGTCAGCGCTAGGCACGCGACCACCAGGAACCCGGCGAGGCCGAGCTCGCGGGGGAGGTGGCGGCCGCCCTCACCCCGCCCTCGCCGCACTCGGG
>Ga0315280_10005771_pt1 | contig 17473 bp, 32 predicted proteins | sample YL17G06_40_MG_FD_203697 | JGI IMG/M metagenome (GOLD analysis project Ga0315280, IMG submission 203697) | Sediment microbial communities from Yellowstone Lake, YNP, Wyoming, USA - YL17G06_40 | ecosystem: Environmental > Aquatic > Freshwater > Lake > Sediment | place: USA: Wyoming | collected...
CGACATCCACAATCTTTTGTCCTCAATTCTGCACAGCATAGAAAGTCAGAATATCAAGCTCAAAGTGGCAAGGATGATGACAGAAAAATTAATGGACGCAAAGTTTGGCAGAAATCCTGAAAAAGCAGAAGAAATTATGGATGCTATTTTCAGCGACTTGACTTCAAGAACAAAGACGAATGAAGAAACAAAAGAAAAGCAAGGAAGAGAAGTAAGATATAACAAGGAATTTTTGAACTTAACCAAAGAACAAAAACTTGAAAGAATGCAAACTAATTTAAAAAATGTAATGACAAAAGAACACAAATTCGCATTAATAGTCGGATGGAACGATTGTATAAAGAAGAATGGGGTTTTTGGAATTTTTGCAGATTTAATCACCGAGCAACAGGCAATAGCAATTTTCAAAAAAGCCCTTGAAAATATGCAAGAAGAGAGTAAGATAAAATGAAAGCCGATGAGCAAACAGCTATGAATGTATTGATAAGGGGGTCTAAAAAAATGAAATCAGAAGAAGAAATAAAAAAGAAATCAGAAGAAGAAATAAAAAAGAAAGTTATGGAAGCAGGATTTAGAGATTATATGATTATAACCAAATGGCTTTATGATAACCATAAAGATATATTGAGAGAATATGAAAAGTGGAGAGGATTTAAAATAAGATTAGAATTTTTAAAATGAAGTCAGAAGAAGAAATTAAGAAAGAAATAAAAGAGCAAGTTGAAGAAGAATATGCAACTGCAAAACAATTAGTGGAAGAAGTCCTTGCTGAAGATGAAAGGGCAAGGAATGATTATATGTGGCTAAATCTAATGGTATGGCAGAAAAAACAACAGATTTCTGTATTTATTGATTATAAAGATATAGGAAAAATGATAAGTCCCTCAACAATTCACCGTGTATGCCAAGTTATTCAGCACGACGAAGGAAAATATCTCCCAACAGACCCTATGCAATTGTTAAGAAGAAAAATAAGAGAGGATATTATCAGGCAATATTTTGGAAGACAAAGAAGCGAAAGAAATGATTGGATTTTAGAAGAATGGGAGAAAAAAAAATTCAAAATAAAATGATAGAAGATAAAAAGAAAGAAATTGATGAAAAAATTGAAGCATTAAGAAAGGCAAAATGCAGTTATCCTGATTGCAAAACAAAGCAATTTATGACAGTTATGCTTCCGATAGGAAAGATAACAGAAACAGGCAAAATAGTTTATCCACAAGATACAAAAGAGCAAAGCATTCAGACAGGAGTTCCTCTATGTTGGTATCATTTTTGCCTTGCAGAAAAAGGAATTATACAAGTTGTTGAAGAAAATAATCAAATGAAGCTTATTGTTCCTACTGAATTGATTTATCTTATTGAAAGCATTATTGAAGCAAAAGAATGGGAAAAACAAATGGAAAAAGGAATAAAGGAAAAATGAAAAATCCAACAGAAAAAATAAAAGAAGTTGAAAATAAAATAAAGACAGATAAACAGATAATTCATTATATAAGCAATAAAATTTGGAATTGGAAAACTAATGATTTAGAAGATTTAAAAGATTTAATTCAAGAAGCACTTAATCTAAAAAAACTCCAAATCCTAAAAGAATGGGAGAAGGATAATAAAAAAAATAATGAAAGATTAAAGAATATCTTATATAAGTTAAATTTTATAGAACAAAAAATCAAAGGAGAAAAATGAAGCAAAGTGTTTTTCAAAAATGGGAAATGGAAGTAGAATTGGCTTAATTATTATTGTATTAATTCTTTTTTTAATAGATTTTACTATGACTTATATTAATGTAAGAATGTATAGGAAAAAATATCCACGCAGGGACTATACAGAATTAGAAAGAAATCAAATAATAGTTTCTTTTTGGAAAAAATATGGATTTGAAAAAGGAAGCATTATCGCATTTTCAGGTTTAATGATTGGTTTTTCTTTGATGGTGTTATTTGTAAATTATTTTATCCCTGAAATGCTTTTTGTTGCACTTGGAATGTGGTTTTTAACAGATTATAACCATCTTGATACATTTATTCGCCTTAAAAAATTATTCAGAAAGAAAAAATGACTATGGAAAAAAAAACTGAAAAGAAAGAGATTGCAAAAGAAATAAATAGATTATTAGGAGTATCTGATGATTTAATAGATTTCTCTTTTTTAAGAAGGAAAGATTTATTCAAAATTTTAAAACAATTGAAAGGTGATGGAAGAAAGAAAAAATGAAAAAGAAAGGAAGATATAGATGTGCAAGATGTGGAAATAAAATAAACCCAAGAATATGCTATTATCACGGAGAAAAAGTTTGCAAAGATTGTTATAAAAAATTAAAGCACGGATGGATTTAGGTTAAGATGACAGAAATAAGATGCAATTGTGGAAAAGAATTCAAGGATACTCAAAAATCTACTGCTGAAGAAAAGTATAAGCAACATTTTGAAAATTGTTTAAAAAGAATAAAAGGATATGGAAAATTTAGAAGAAAACATTTAAAGTTCCCCAACATATATGATAACAATAAGAAAATGCGATATTAAAAATTGCAATAACGAAAATGCAATTTATCACATAGTCATTTGGAAAAAGGGAAAAAGTAGCAAAAAGAGAGATAGAGCAGAAGTAAAAAGCAAGGATATTTGTGAGGAATGCTTTAATAAAATATTTAAAAATGAAACAAAAACTTGAAAAAATAATAAAGATAGGAATAGCAACAAGTATAATATCTTTTGCAACATATATTTTATATAAGTATTATTTAAATGCAGGAAATCAAAAAGGAAAAGAATATAAAGAAGAAGATGATTTTGATTATAGTAAAGTATCAGGATAAAAAAGATTGAAATTCAAATGGCAGAACAACAAAAGCAATTGTCCTTTATTGAATGGCAAAGCGAGGTCTTATTATTGAATATGGTTTTGCTTGTTGCGACAATATTCAATCTTATGGGGTTCTTTTATCCTGATGCCAAATACTTTGTTATGTTCATAGATTTCCTAATTTTAGCTTTTTGCATTTTGGAATTTTTAAGAACAAAGTTTATAAAATTAAGAAAACTTGTAGGAATATAAAAATGAATGTTGATAGCATTTGGTATGTAGCTTTTGCACTTGGTTGGATTTGTTCTATTCTAATCTTCTTTTTTTTAATACCTTATATAAAAAGGGCTTGGGAAAAATTTAAAATTAAACAAACTATGGGATATATAGGTGGATAAGAATGATAAATGAATTTTTATTTTTCTTGTTATGGGCAATTCCAACATTTATTGGCTTATCCATTAAAAGCGTTCTTGACCAAAATATCTCCATTATAGGAAAAATTTTAAATCCCTTGCTTATGCTTTATTCTATAATTATTTATTATCTTATAATTATTAAAAAGAGGAGAACAAAGTGAAAGAAAAAAACAAACTTGTTCAAAGATATAGATGTATGAGATGCAGATGTAGATTTCCTCTTATTCCTGATACTGCCCCCGAATGTCCGAATTGCAGAAGCAAAAATATAAGAAAAATAAATGGAGAAAATCAAGAAAGAACCAAGCACAAATTAGGGCATTTTAATTATTTTATTATAGGAATGATAATAGGTATGCTTCTTGTTGCAGGATTGTTTCTTTATTCACAAGGCAGAATAATTAGATTATATCCAAATTTAAAGCAAGAAGATGATTTTAAAAATTGTGCAAATTATTCTGCATTTATTGAAAAAGTTGAATGCTTAAATAGATTTATCAAAAGCATTTATTTTTATAATTCTTCTCAAAAATATGCAACAGAATTTACTTTAGAAGACATTAAAAAAATGGGGGGCGTATGCTATCATTACGCAACACTTTATAAAAAGATGGCAGAAGCAATAGGATTATATGGAAAAGAAGTTGGCTTTCCTTTAAATGATACAGCACATTCAATTGCAATAATTTCAGATAAAAATAATAGCCAATATTGTATTGCAGACCAAACGGAAATTTGGTGCAAAGAGTTAGGAAATTAAAATGGAATTTTGGAAAATTACCTTATGGATTTTATTTGGCATTTGTTATGCTTATTTTGTATTTCAAACAGCAATTTATACTATAAGATTTAGAAAATCATTACAAATGCAATTGCTTCTTGCCAATCTAAAAACTGCAATACAGGGATACATAGACGCAAAGAACAAAGAAAGCCAACGCTTTTTTTTAGGATTTTTAAATGATTTAAATAACAGAATTGGAGAAATTTTTTCCTATTCAAAATTCCGACTTTGGCTTTATAGAATGGACACAAAATCCTACCTTGAAGAAATAAGAGAAACACACAGCGATATTTCAAAATTTATTGAGCAGGAAACAGAAGATTTGAATAAGAGTTGGAGCATAAGAAATGGACGAAGATGAATAGTAACCAATTACCTTTATGTTTTGGGACCAAAAGCTCAGGCGACCAAAGAAGTGACAAATGCAGATATTGTGATTATAAGGGAGAATGCCGTAAAGAATTTATTAGAAGGTGGAAAAATCAAATAGCAAGAATTTAAAATAAAAAATGACATCGGACAAAAGAAAGAATTGGAAAAAGAGTGAAAGACAGAAAGCAACATTAAAAAAGCAAAGAAGCCACATTATGTCCAAGATAAAATCCACAAGAACATCACCCGAACTAAAGCTAAAAAAAACCCTCAACCTTCTTGGCTTTGAATACCAACCAAGAATTCACGGAAACCCCGACTTTGCAAACAGAAAGACAAAAACAACCATCTTCGTTGATGGGTGCTTTTGGCACAAATGCCCAAGATGTTTCAGATTTCCGAAAACAAACAGAAAATTTTGGAAGGAAAAAATAGAGAAAAATGCAGAAAGGGACAGAAAGACAAACAAGGAGTTGAGGAAAGAAGGTTGGAAAGTCATAAGAATTTGGGAACACGACATCAACGGCAAAAAATAAAAAATGATAAAACTCTTTGAAATGTTTGCGGGATATGGCGGGGCAAGTTTTGGATTAAGAAAGGCAAACATAGATTTTGAATGCATCGGCTACTCCGAAATAGACAAGTATGCCATAAGGTGCTTTGAACAAAATTTTCCGAATACAAAAAATTACGGAGATTGTAAAAGCATAAATCCAAATGACTTGCCCGACTTTGACTTATTGACGGGTGGATTTCCTTGCCAAGCATTTTCCACAGCAGGAAAGATGAAGGGAGAAGCAGACGCAAGAGGAACATTATTTTACGACATAATCAGAATAGCAGAAATTAAAAAGCCGAAATATATTTTGCTTGAAAATGTGAAGGGGCTTACAACAAAAAAATTCAAGCCAACATTCAAAAAGATTTTAAGCGAATTAAATAGAATTGGATATAATGTTTTTTGGAAAGTTCTTAATTCAAAGAATTTTGGCATACCCCAAAATAGAGAAAGAGTTTGGTTTGTATGTTTCAGAAAAGATATAGATAAATTCTTTAACTTTCAATTTCCTACCCCCCAACCCCTAAAGATTTTTGTAAAAGACATTTTGGAAAAGGAAGTTAATGAAAAATATTCATTATCCAAAAAGGGATTAGAACTTCTAAAAAGAAATTTAAGGCATAGGAACGAAACATTAATAGATAAATCAATTTCTTCAACATTAAAAGCAAGGGATTATAAAGATGGTGGAAAGAGAGTTTTACTTATTGGAAGTTTGCAAAAAAATGCAGGAATAATGAAAAATCTATCGCCCTCAATAAATGTTGGAAGCGATATTCCAACCCTAATTTCTGAAAAAACAAGAGATGTTGGAACTGCAATAAATATTGCACAAAAAATAGCAAATAAAGAAAATAAACCAATTCAACTTGATTTAATGCACTTAAAAAGTGGAGAAATAAGACCCCTATCAACCTATATCCCACAAAATTTTGATATCCATAGATGTTTGCAAAGTGGAGAACCAAAAGAAATTTTAATTTTGCCAAATAAAGAAGAACAGACAATAAGAAGATTAACTCCAAAAGAATGTTTCAGATTGATGGGATTTTTGGATGATGAAATAAACTTGGATGGTTTAAGCGATACCCAAAAATATAAATTAGCAGGGAATGGTTGGGATATAAACTTGGCAAGTAAAATATTTAAAAAAATGTTTGAAAAATGACCTCGGACAAAAGAAAAAGTTGGAAAAAGAGATGGTTAAGGGGTGATTTTACAAAAAAAGAAAAGAAGAAGAAAGACAAAACCTTGGAAGATTTTAACAACAAAAAATGACATTTATCTGCAAATGTGGAAAAGAAATTGAACCGAGTATGTTGAGTAATGAAGAGAATAAACTTTTTTGTCCCTTTTGCAAAAAAAGAATAAATTGGAAACTTGAAAGTGAAGAAGAAAGACAAAAAGCGATTGAGGAATTAAATAGAAAAAGAAAGGAAAGGGAAGAAGAACAAAAAGAGCTTGAACAAAAAAATGCTAAATCGTGAAGAAATACTTGACGCACTTAAAAGAATGGTGAGGAACAAGGGCAGAAGCAACCTTATCTTCAAAAGAGAGATTGAAGCAATAATAGATGAAGCAGAAAGCGAAGAAAATAAAACAGCAGAAGAAAAATTAGAGGAAGAAGATGAACAAAATTGAAAAAAGCGAAGGTGCTATCTGTGGTGGAAATCGTGAAAAAGCTTGGGAATATATAAATCAAGCAAAAGACGAAGAAGAATTTAAAGAAAGATTAACAGAATGTTTAATGGCTATAATGCAAGATTAAAATGATAATTAAAAAATTTGATATTGTTGCATTTAAAGTCCCACAGCACCACCCTTTAGTTTATAGAATGCGAATAACAGAAGAAGAACCTTTAAAGGCAATTTCAGAAGCCATCAAAAAAGGTGCAAATGTAATCTCCATAAGAGAAGTTGAATGGACAAAGGAATAACCGAAAAATATTTAAATTTTAAACCATCCAAATTACAGTGGCATAAGAAGTAGAAATTGCAAATAAAGGCGAAATCTATTACCATATCAAACAAGCCAAATGCTGTTTGTATCAAAACGAAATACCTTTTTGTTATTATAAGGCATAAAGGTCAAACACCTCGCCCCAAAAGATGAGGAAGGAAGGTTTGTATTCGTTATACCTCTTCTGATTTTGGGGAAAATTATGATTGAATAGGCAAAGAATTGTTTATTCATTTTCCCGCCTTGAAAGATGAGGGTCTTGGATACACCATCTTCCCGATTTCAAGGAATTAAAAAAGAAATGTTTATAAAGTTCGGCTTTTTCTGTTTTATATGAAAAAATTGAAAAGGGGCTTAAATTCGCATTCTTTTTGCAATAGGTGTGGAATAGAAATTCCGAAATCACGATATAGATGTGACAGATGCAAAAAAGAAAGAGCCAAAAATCGCATAAGGGAATACAGGAAAAAGAACTTGGAAAGGATGAGAAGATATATGCGAAATTATATGAAAACCTATTATGAAAAAAATCCAAAACAGAAAGAAAAGCATAGGAAATTTATGAAAGAGTATAAACGAAAAAAATATATCAAAAAAGGAGATTGAAAATGCTTTGGTGGATATTGTTTATCTTGGGAATGGCAATAGCTTCCTATTATTCACTTAAAGGAATGTTTTGGACGGCAGTTGGCTTTATTATTCTTTTTGCCTTCCTTTATGCTTTATTCAGATTTTTATTGCGTAGAATATTTGGAGAATAAAAAATATGAAGAAATGTATTATTTGTAAAAAAAAATATAATTCAAATAGTAATAACCAAAAATATTGTTAAATTATTGGAGAGATATTAAAACAAGAATATTTGGAAGAGATTAAAATGCTAATAAGAAGAGTGAGAGATTAAAAGAATAAAATGGAAACCGATATGATAAAACAAAGTATGAATGAACTTGAAGCAATAAGGGAAGACATAGCCAAGAAGATGGAAAGATTGCAAGTTATTGAAAAAGAAATAAAGTCACAGGAAAAAGATTTGAAGATTGTTGCAGAAAGTATTGAAAAAAATTTGGCAGGATATGTCCATAAAGACGAATTTACAAAATTCTTTCAGAAACCCTATGTCATTATCCCACAAAGACAGAATAAAATATTAGTTGTAGTGCCTAAATTCATAAAAGGATTTCAAGTTGGTTGGCTTTGGAAGGAAACAGAAAGCTTTTATGTTTATAATTTAGACCAATATTCTGCTTGGCTTGGAGATGTCCCAAGAGAATTATTAGAAGAAATAAATTTCAAAAAAGAAATAGAGGCAGATATAAGGGACAATCAGATTTTTTTTGAACCTTCACAACAGGAAATTATAAAAAAGAAATTGGGACAGCATATAAAAGACATTACAGAAACTTCTGCAAGAATTGTCAGGGGACACGAATTTGACTTGATTGCAGAAATGATTGAGAATGGAAATCTGCCATTTAAACCGAAAAAAGTTGCAAATGAAGATTTAAGAGAAGAGAAAGGCAAAATAACTCTTTATAATTATCAGAAACCCGCCTTTGCAAAATTCTTTGAAACAGGTGCATTAGGATTATTTTATCCGACAGGAAGTGGAAAAAGCATTATTGCCTGTAAAATTATAGATACAATTAAAGGAAAAAAATTAATTGTTGTCCCCACAAGAACCCTAATTGAAATGTGGAATTGGTATATTGAAACATACATTCCCCACGCAAAAGAAGAAATAAAAATAATAACCTATCAAGGTTACAGGGCTTCTGAAGAAGAATTTGTTTTAACTATTTTTGATGAATGCCAAAAACTTCCTGCCGATACTTTTTCAAGATTGGCTTTAATCAAGACAAAATACAGGGTCGGATTATCTGCAAGTCCTCATAGGGAAGACGGAAGGGAAAGCTATATTTTTGCATTAACGGGATTTCCTATGGGCTTGAATTGGCAGGAATATATGGAAACGACAGGAAGAAAATACCATCCGATTTATGTGCATATCGTAAGAGGCAGTTCAGGAAAAGAAAAAAAAGTTTTTGAACTGCTCAATAGAAATGACAAGACATTTATTTTCTGCGACACAATTGAATTGGGCAAAAGGATTGCAAACTCCTTAGATGTGCCATTTATTTTTGGAGAAACAGGTCAAAGATTAGATTTAATAAAAGAAAATAAAGTTTTGGTTGTTTCAAGGGTTATGGACTTGGGAGTTTCTATCAAGGACTTAAAGCACATTATTGAAGTTGATTTTTTATTTGGAAGCAGACAGCAAGAACTTCAAAGAACAGGAAGATTAATGCACTCCCTTGAAAAAAATGTAAGACACGACATTATTTTTACTGAAAAAGAAATTGAGCAATATGGAAAGCGAATTTGGAGTTTGCAAGAGAAGGGCTTTACAATAAAAGTAGAAAGTTAATGAAATGAAAAAAATTAAAATATATCCTAATGTAGAAAAGAAAAAGACCATAGTATTAATAAATCCTCATCCTTTAAAAGATAGAGAATATATTGGAGTTCCCTTGCAACTTCTTGCTATTTCTTCTTTAATTTATAAAAATTATAATATTAAGATTTTTGCTGAAAGAACCAAAAAAGGAGATAATAAGGAAAAAATTTTTAATGAGATTAAAAATAACAAAAATATTTTATGTGTTGGTGTTACTATGATGACAGGTTATCAGATTAAAAATGCCTTAAATATCATTAATAAAATTAAAGAAATAAATCCTGAAATTAAGATTGTTGTTGGTGGTTATCATCCTTCTATTTTGCCTGAACAAACTTTAAATCATAAAAATATTGATATTGTTTGTATAGGTCAGGGAACAAAAACTTTTAAGGAATTAGTTGAAGCTCTTGATAAAAGCATATCTTTAGAAATAGTAAATGGAATTTACTTTAAAAATAAAAAAGAAGAGATAATAAAAAATCCACAAAGAGAATTTGAAGATGTTAATAATTTCCCTTCTATGCCCTATCATTTAATTAATGTTGAAGAATATCTGCAAGAGATGAGTTTGCCAAAAGGAAAAAGGGTTATAACTTATATCAGCAGTTACTCTTGCCCCTTTTCCTGTAAATTTTGTGTTGAACCATTACTTTATAATAGAAAATATTTTGCTTTGAAACCTGAAATTGTTGTTGATGATATTGAAAGATTAGTTAAAAATTATAAAATTGATGCTATTGAATTTGCTGATAGCAATTTTTTTGTAAATCAAGAAAGAGTTAAAAGAATTTGTGAATTGATTATTGAAAAGAAAATAAATATTAATTTTGGAAGTTGTAATGGCAGGGTTGAGCAATTATTAAATTTTGATGAAGAAACTTGGTATTTATTGCAGAAAGCAGGATGCCAAAGCATTTTAGTAGGAGCAGAAAGTGGAAGCCAAGAAAAATTAGATTTGATTGGAAAAGGAATTAAAGTTGAACAAATAGAAGAATTAGCAAAAGTAAGCAAGAAGCACAATATAACTCTTGTTTATTCTTTTATGGCAGGATTTCCTATTCCTTCAAAATTAATGGAAAAAGAAAGAGAAAAAATTTTAATGGAAGAGCTTAATCAAACTTTAGATTTGATTAATAAACTTATTGAAATTAAAGATGATGATTTTATTTTTCTTTTCCTCTATATGCCCTTTCCAAAGAATGAATTGTTTAACTTGGCAGTTGAATGTGGATTTAAAGCACCTTCAAGATTAGAAGATTGGGATTATAGCGTTAATGAGTGGAATACCGAATGGACTACTCCAAAATTTAGAAAGCTTGTTTTAATACTTCACGATTTTTATTTTCCTTATGCCTCAAGCAAATATGCAGAAAGGCATATTCAAAAATTTGGATTTATTCAAAAGATTTTTCATAAAATAGCAAAATGGAGATTAAAAAATAGATATTTTTCTTTTCCTTTTGAATATAAACTTTTTAGATATTATATAAATTTAAGAGCTTCAAAACAATTAAAATAAATGATGAAATTAAAATCAATAATAAAAAAGGGAAATGAAACAAAACAAAAGATAAAAGGAGAGCTTGTAAAAGTTTATGTAAAAATTATTGCTCTTGCTTTGGCAATCTTTTTTGTCTATATCCTCTTAAAATTCATAATTAAAAAATGACAAAAAAAAAGAAAACAGAAAGCGATAAGCAAATCTATAATTCAATTGAAAAAAGCATTTCAAAAGAAGAAAAAAAGAAAAAGGCAACAAGAAGGCAAGGATTGATTATGGTTGGAATAATTTTGCTTTTTGTTACAATTCTCCCCCTAATTTCAAGAACCGAAATTTCCCTTGCCAAAGAAACAGACAAATGCAAGGGATTTACGCTTTCAATTGACAATCAAATCGTGCCCATAAAATGCTATGCAGATTACATCCTGCTTTATGACAAATATAAATTGAATTATTCCGATTTAAAATTGAAACCACAAAAAGACACAATTATAATAAAAATCCACAGATAAAAATGGCGATGGAAAGCCAAAGAATTAGAACCCTTAAATTAGCAAGGGACGAATTAATTTTTGAAAGATTAAGAAGAATAGCAATAATTTTACTCATAATAGACGTAGTTTTTTTAAATCTTGACATTTTTTCCACCTATATAGGGGTAATAAAATTGCAGGGAGTAGAACTAAATCAAAAAATCACAAAGTATTGGGATAATTGTGGATTTTGGAAAGGTTCTTATTTGGCATCAATCCCTATGGTTTTATCCCTGCTTATTGCCTTAATTTCCCTTCTATTTGTAAATTCAAAAGACAAATTTTTGAGGGCATACATCATTTTTGCGTTATTTATCGCAGTTTATTGCACCCTAACTTATCTTGCCGTGCTTGGAAACAACATAGCACAAATTGTCTATGTATTGGTTAGAAAGTTTTAAATAGTTAGAAATCCTTGTAAAGATTATAATTTCATATATACAGAAAGAAGAAGGGAATAGAATGAAAAAGGGGCTTCCAATCCTGATATTCGGCATCTTGTTTCTCCTATTTCTAAATGCGTTTGTTTCTGCAGATTATGATTGGAAAAGTTTTGGTTCTGATACTTTTATTTCACAGACGACAGGATTAAAAGGACATTTTAATCAAGGATATTATGCTTATAGTTCTACTACTTTATTTGGCACAACTTTTCAACCACTTATTGCTAATTTAACTAATATTGGACAAACATACATTATCTTAACAGATGGAAATTATATTGAACTTCTTAATAATCAATTAATTCCTGAAAAAGAATTTTTTGTAGGTGGAACACAAATAAGTGAAATGGCAATAACAGATTTTGATGGAGATGGAAAATCTAATGAAATTGTTGGAATTTGGAATATTTCAGGACAAATAAAATTTCTTGCTATAAGTTTTAATTATTCTATTAATAATCTCACTATAATCAAACAAGTTAATCTTTCAAGTATAGCATCAGCAGTTAAATGCAAGTCAGGACAATATTGCTATTTTTATGAAAAGGCAAGTAATTATACGAATTTTACTTTTATAAATATGACAACAACCGAAAACGATATAAAATCCTGTCAAATATTTAATAAAGCTATAATTTCTTCTTATGATGCTAATGTTCCAAAATGGGCTACTATTAATGGTATAGATTATTATTTATTTTTAGGAAAAAGTGGGGCTTTCTCAACAATAAATGCAATAGATGATGATTGCAATTTCCTTTTTACAAAAAATTGGACAGATGGCGTTCCAAGTAGCCATTATTACTATCCGACTTCTGCAAGTTTCTTTGCAGGAACTACCTGTTCTTTTTGGGGATTATTTTGTAGTGCCGAAACAAAAATTGTTTATTCTTATCTTGATGTTGGGGCAACTTGGACTTATAGTTATGTTAAACTTGCAAGATTAGATGGAAGCGATTATTGGTCTGAAAATATATGCACAAGTGGTGGCAGTTATTCTTGTGATACTTCTTTAAATGTTTTTGCAGGAGATTATAATAATGATGCTTTGCCTGATGTTTGGGTTTCAGTTGCTGATACTTATCTTGGTGGGGGGGTTCAACAAGCCCATTTAAAAATATTGAATGGAAATAATAAAAATCTTTTAAAAACAGCAACTTTAAGTGGAAGTAAAGTTCGGACTATGCTTTTTTCTGATTTAAATAATGATGGAACAAATGATATTGTTTTAGATGGCACAGTTATAGACCCAAACACAAATGCAACAATTTTTATTGATTTAGCCACAACAAATTTTACTTATTGCATCCCCGTTGATATTATACTTGATGGAAGCAACGATTTAGTATGTTCAAGAACAGGAAATACGACGATATTTACTGCAAATTATACAAATCAAAATGCACATATTACATCAGTTGTGCTTGACCCTTCCTCAACGATAGCAATAAATTCAACTCTTGTAGCATATATTTATGCAAATGACCCCGAGAGTGATACAATTTATTATTCTCATAAATGTTCTGCAACCGATACTGCTTCAAATTGGACAACAAGTAATGCAAAAACTTGTGTTTATTCACAGGCAGGGAATTATCTGCTTTCTGTTTATGCAAGAGATATTTTTCATTCAGATTATTCTACCTTGACGATAAATATTACTGTAACTCCGACAGGATTGCCACCTGTTTGCAATAATAATGGAATTTGCGATACAGATTTAGGAGAAACAAATGCAAATTGTCCTTATGATTGCCCTGTTGCACCAAATCAAACAACAGGGACAGGTGCAGAAATTGGCTTGACTACCACGACTTTGCCGACAGATATCGTAAATCCCACAAACATAAATCAAGGATTACTGCCCGAAATTTATTTTGGAATACTCGCATTTTTTTCAAATGTAGCCCATCCATTAATTATCTTGGTTTTTGTTATTTTTATTGCAGGAATAATCATATTAATGGGAAAATTAGTATCAAAATTTGCACACGGAAGAGCTTAAATGGGAAAGAAAAAAAAGAAAAAAAGAAGAATTTTGAAGGAATATCAAAAAGAGCAAAAATTAAGAAGGGGAAAAAAAGTTTATTAAATATTGCAAAAAGTTAAATATGATAAAAAATAAATATGATGGAAAAAAAAATATTTTTGAGTTTAATCTTGGCGATTTTTTTAATTAGCATTCTGCCCTTGAGCTTTGCCTTTCTTCCAACAAAAATTTATAATCCCGCAACAGAAACAATTTCAATACTTGATGCAGTTAATAATTCGGTTGTCAATATCACCTTATTGAAAAACACAGATACCTGTGGAACAAATTGCTATGCAATCCTTGAATTTGAACCCTATACAAATTTTTCCGTGACAGACGACAACTATACTTACAATTGGATTTTCAAGGAAAACAATACGGAAGGAAATCAAGTTGAATTATCCTATGGAATTTACAAAAATACAACCATTCATTATAACAAGAATAATTCAGATGCAGGAGAATGGCAACAAATTAATTTTGCAGATTTAAATTTCACAGCAGGAAATAAAGAGCAAATAAAATTAGCAGGGACTAAACAACAAAGCCAAACAATAGAATGGATTTCAATTTTTTATGGATTTCAATTATATGAATGGACAACTTGGACGGCAGGAACTACCTTTGGAAGAATAGGAAGTTATTCTTGGGGAACTTGTGCAGGAACTATGTCGGGAAAATCCGTTGTTTTTGTAACAGATAACGATGGTGTATGGGTCTATCAAAATTCAAGCAATTTATGGAAAACCTATTATTTGGATTGGACAGAAACAAGTAATGGGGATAGAGGATGCTTTTTTAATGGAACACATTTAACTTATACAGGTGATAGAGGACCAAGCCCCGATGAAGTTCGGCTTTTTGAATTAAAAACAAATACAAGTTCAGTTTTATTTTATGTTTCTGAAGGAGAAGCGTGTGGAATTGCAGGACAAAATTTCAGCTCCTTTAATGATTGGTATTGGATTTATTATGGAAGTAACGGAACAATTGTTAGAGAAGACCTGTCAGGAACAACATTAGATATTCACGATATAACAGCTATTTGTGGAAGCAGTTGGTCGGGCGTAAATGCCAATTCGGGAACTTGTGGTGGATTGGGCTATAATGGAAGCGATTGGTTTGTTAAAATTAATGTGGGCGATTATCCCATATGCCATATCAAATCAGATTGGACTAATGCATCAGATGGTTTTTTTATAAATGCAGGAGAAAGGGAGCTTAATGGACAAGGAAGCATCAATACAAATAGCACTTATTATTATTCTTCAAGGGGTGGAACAACCCCATATTACGCTTCTTTGCCACCCGCAATAGATACAAGCTTTACAGTTTCCCTTCCCGCAAATACAAATGAAGCAATCTTTAATTCAACAAACAAAACACAGCATTTAATTAAGCCAATTAACCAAACAAATGATATTCCAATTTTTAATATTTCAAACACGGGAAATGTTTATCAAGATTTCAAAATGAAATTAACGAATGAGCCACCAAATTGGGTTGTGACCTATGCCGACGACAGCAATACCCTTTCAAGTGGAATAATTTTAAGCACAACCACGCAAATTGTCATTAACAACTTGGCAAACGGACAATCAAGGGGAATTTGGATGTATTCAAATTTCACGAATGCACCCCACGAAACAAACCAATCAGCCCTTGAAATTTCAAGCCAACAGCATACCTAATCATTTTTAATTTCGTGTATATGAAAAACAAAAGATTTAAATAGTCCATTATCATTAAAATAACCATATTAAAATAAATAGCCATATTAAAATTAATAATCAAAAATGAAAAATAAAATAAACGGTTTAGCTTTGAGTTTGCTGATGCTGATTTCAGTATTCGCAATACCTATGGTTCTCGGTTATGACGCAAGTAATCCATATACTGTGACTATCAAGTGGATAGTTCCACAAGACACGACATTTACAGTAGCCCTTGCAGGTGCAGAAACAGAAATAATCTTTAATGCAACCAACAAGTCATCATTAGAGGTTAATGCAAGAAGCCAAACAGATAGTGTGCCGATAATAACCATTTCCAATCAAGGAAATATTCCTGCAAACTATACTGCACAAGTGACAGCTTTCTTACCTTCTTGGGTAACCCTAAAAGGCAAGAAAACTTATGACTATGGGACAGCAGACACAATAACAAATACGACAGGAACTTTAATAGACACCAACGTTGCGTCAGGAAATAATGCAACATATTGGCTATGGAGTGACTTCAGCAACGGAGTGTATGGAACAAACCAATCCACATTCCAAATAAGTGCAATCGCCTCTTAAATTTAGCTAAACCAAATCAAGAATAAAAAAAGAGGTATAAAGAAAGATTTAAATAGTATTCTTTTCTTTTTTTATTTATTAGTATATTGAAATATTTGAAAAAGATGTGAAATGAAAATAATGAAATATTGAAAAATGAAGCGGGTTTCTATCGTAATCAAAATAGAGGATGATGAAGAATTAGAATTTCTTAAAGAAATTGAACTTTTTATAAAAGCTTTTGCCTCTAAAAATCATTCTAAATTTCCTATAATTGTCGGAAAGCACACAAAAAAATTGAATAATGGCGGGTATTATGATGGATACAGAAGCCCCCAATAATGCTCAATAAAAATTGAGAATGAAAAATTGAAAATTTAAAATTGAAAAATGGAGAATGAAATTGAAAAAAAAAGTTTGAAATGGCTTTGGACAATAGTGATTTTAGCAGTAATTATTTTTGGAATTTATGGAATGGTAAGTTATAGCAATAAATTTCTTACAGACCCCCTGAATAGAAAAAGCTATGGAATAAGCTTGGCAACTTTTGAAAATATGCCCCCTATTCCCGAAGATTTTAAGTGGGTTAAAGAGCAAGTATCTATGGGAACTATTGATGAAAAGCGATTTAATGCAATAACAGAAGAATTTTGGAAACAACCCGAATTCTATCCAAATTTTGTTGAGGTTGGATTGCAGTTTTACAGAACGCCTTATACCGACAGAAGAAATTGCTATGGATATGGTGCATACCCTCAATCTATGGGGAATATCGTGCCACAAGAGAATTTAAGCGTTGGAACAGAACTTTACAGCAAAACTTGGCTCCATACAGGATTTGGAATTGTCTGCTATCAAGGGACGCAATTAATACCTATGACTTCGGAAAAAGAAAATGAATACTTTGATGTGATTATTGACCCCAACCTATTTCTTTTGATGCCGACATATCCTAAATTTGACAAGGATTGGGCGAGGGAAATAAGATATATCGTAAAAGTGAAGAAAGCACCCGTGCCAAAAGGAAGTTACAGCTTCAGCTTTGTTGTGTCCTCACCACCGAGCAAACAGAATGATGATTGGAAGTGGCAGTATAAACAAGATTATGCAAGTTCAGGGATGTTCAGTTCTTCTGCAAAGACATTTGAATTTGTGGTTCAAGTCGTTTAATTTTTTTTGTTTTTTAGGGCTTCGCAAGTTTTAAATAGTTAGAAATCCTTGTAAAGATTATAATTTCATATATACAGAAAGAAGAAGGGAATAGAATGAAAAAGGGGCTTCCAATCCTGATATTCGGCATCTTGTTTCTCCTATTTCTAAAT
>Ga0315280_10005772_pt1 | contig 17472 bp, 18 predicted proteins | sample YL17G06_40_MG_FD_203697 | JGI IMG/M metagenome (GOLD analysis project Ga0315280, IMG submission 203697) | Sediment microbial communities from Yellowstone Lake, YNP, Wyoming, USA - YL17G06_40 | ecosystem: Environmental > Aquatic > Freshwater > Lake > Sediment | place: USA: Wyoming | collected...
CGATCCTAATCGAGAGCGGGCTGAACAAGGAGCAGGTGGGGCTGAAGGAGCGCTTCTCGGAACAGGCCATCCGCGAGCGGCTGAACGCCGCCCCGGGGCAGACGACGATCGATGAGCTGAAGAACGACTTGCGCAACTTCGCCGCGATCTTCGATCCGGTCCGCAGCAAGCAGATCAACGAGCAGTACAGGTCCCTGGCCGTGCTCCTGCACCTGGTGCACTTCGATTACTACATGCTGCTGCGCAAGTTCGACCCGCAGCTGCGGGAAGGCGACTACCTGGCCAACCCGCGCTTCGAGCCGACCAGCGCCCAATACGTCGAGGACGAGCTGAAGGATTTCCTGGAAATCCTGCCGGCCCTGGACCCGCTGGAGGACTGGAACACCCTGTGGGCCATCCTCAAATCCTACCGGAACGTCGAGCCGGTGGCTCCCGACGCCTGGCGTCGCCTGCTGGCCCTGATCCGGCGGCTGGCCAAGACCGGGGAGCTGGAGATGGTGGCCCAGCTCATCGCCAGAAACCCCTACCTGCACCCCACCCCCCGGGTCTACCACGGCAACATCGTCGAAGAATACCTGACCAAGCTGCGGGCGGACACGGAGGCCACGCTGCAGAAGGTGGCCAAGGAACGGCGCAGCCAGAGCATCGAAGCCCTGGTCAAACAGGTGTTCGGCTCCATGGCGCCGAGCCGCCTGGCCAACTACAGCGAGGAGGCCAATCAGCAGCTGGCCAAGAAGCTGCTCGGCGGCTATACCTTCGCCGTCCCGCTCAACTACCTATACGCCTTTCTGATCGACTTCGTCAAAAGGGACCTGAGCCAGGCTCTGGAGGCCATCCTGATCCGCGGCAAGTGGTCCGACCCCAACCTGTCCCAGATCCTCTCGGAGAGCCACCACCAGCTGCTGGGCATCGCCGAGGAGCTGGAAAGCTTCGATGCCGGGCTTTCTCCCGACAGCGAGCACGGGAGGCGCCTGGCCAGCGTGGTCTCGAGGGCGGACAGGGATCGGCAGCGGGCCTACCTGGCCCGCCGGCTGATGAACAAGGCGAATGAAACCGCCCGCGACCTGATCCAGCGCGGCGGCCAGCACTGCGTCACCGTCGGCAAGATGCTGAAGCAGGTGGTTGACGACGTGTCCCGGGGCAAGCCGCAGCTGGTCCTCAACTGGTCGGAGATCGCCAGCCGCTCCCAGCGCAACCTCAAGGAGCAGCTGGTGGCCCATTACAAGAAGTTCTACTACTTCCTGCAGCTGATGAAGCTGTTCGTCTGAAGGAGAAGCGCACGAGGCCCACCGTAGAGCAGGCCTTCCTGATCGCGGCCGAGCTGCCTCCACGAGGCGAGCTTTGGACGGCCGAGGAGTCGCTGGATGAGCTGGCCCAGCTGGCCCGGACCGCCGGCCTGAGGGTGGCCGGCCGCCTCAGGCAGCGCCTTTCCGAGCCCAATCCCTATACCTACATCGGCAAGGGCAAGCTGGAGGAGCTGTGCTCCGAGCTGGCGAGCGACGGGGTGGGCACCGTGATCTTCGACGACGAGCTCAGCCCGGCTCAGATGCGCAATATCGGCAAGGTTCTAGGCGAAGGGACCAAGGTGCTGGACCGCACCGCGCTGATCCTGGACATCTTCGCCCAGCACGCCCAGAGCCGTGAGGGGCAGATCCAGGTGGAGATGGCCCAATACTCCTACCTGCTTCCCCGTCTCACCGGCCTGTGGACGCACCTGATCCGCCAGGCCGGCGGTCACGCCGCGGGAGGGTACGGGGTGGGCCTGCGGGGCCCCGGCGAGACCCAGTTGGAGACCGACCGCCGCCGGGTGCGCCGGCGCCTCGAGGCCCTGCGCCGCCAACTGGAGGAGGTCCGCCGCAGCCGGGAGGAAGTCTACCGGCGGCGCAGGCGAGCCGAGCTCGCCACCGCGGTCCTGGTGGGCTACACCAACGCGGGCAAGAGCTCCCTGTTGAACGCCCTGTGCCGCCGGCAGGGGGTGGACGCCGAAGAGGGCGGCCCTCCCCTGGCCTACGTGGCCGACCAGCTTTTCGCCACCCTGGATCCCACCACCCGGCGCATCCTCCTGCCCTCCGGCACTCCCATCCTGATCACCGACACGGTAGGCTTCATCAAGAAGCTGCCCCTGAACCTGGTGGCCGCCTTCCGCGCCACCCTGGAGGGGATCGGCCAGGCCGACCTGCTGCTGCACGTGGCGGACGCCGCCCACCCCATGGCCCAGGCCCAGGTGGATGCGGTACGCCGGATGCTCTCGGAGCTGGACGTGGCGGACAAGCCGATGCTCTTGATTTGGAACAAGATCGACGCTCTGGGTGAAGGCATCGCCGCCGAACACCTGGCGGGGGAGGGGGCCATCCCGATCAGCGCCCGGACCGGCGCCGGCCTGGACGGGCTGCTGGAGGCGCTGGACCGGGCCGCCCTCTCCCGCCTGGTTGCGGTGGAAGTCGAGATCCCCTACTCCCGGCCGGAGCTGCAGAGCCGGGTCTTCCGCCAGGGCGCGGTGGACTGGTTCGAGCACGGGGAGAAGGGCACGCGCATCCGGGCCCACGTGCCCGCGGCGCTGGCGGCCGCGCTCAGCGCCTTTGCGAGTGAGCACGGCTAGCGTATAGTAACGGACATAATCAAACACCGTGCGCTCTGCGTGTGGAAGGGGTTCCATGAACTCGATTCTGCCGGCTGGTGGCGGCCGACGCCTCCAGTCCTTGCTTCGGTTGGACGGTGGAGCAGGTTCTCTCCGAGCCCAACGCTGTCCTGGCCGGCCTGACCTCCAGCCTCAGCCCCGAGCAGGCCAATGAGGCGGTGAGCAGGATCAGCGAGGACTTCAGCCCACATGACCCAACGAGTGCCCCCCGCTCCGCGCAGCGCTCCGGCGAACACCAGTTGGGCCGAGTCCGCCAGGGTGTAGATCGAGGTCAGGCGGATCAGCACTGCGGCCAGGCGTGAACTCTCGGCGGCGTCCCCGGGAAACCCGGCGGGCCTTTTCAATATCGCGGGGAAGCCGAGCTGGCCGTAGATCAGAACGAAGTTGGCCGGCAGGTTGACCAGCATGCCAGCCAGGTTGGCCAGCATCACCACCCGGGTCCGCCCGATGCCCAAGAAGAACCCGGAGAGCGCGCAGCGCGGCACCAGGAATATCGAACCGAAGAGCTGGGCGACGAGGGCGTTGGCGCTATACCCGATTCGCCGGGAGGCGGGAACCGTGGCTCCCCGACCCGGGGCGCGTTATCCCGGTCCCGATCGTTGGCCAATCCGGATCACTCACCGCCTCAAAATGCTGGACTTCTCCAGCTTTGGCACGTCATAATGAGGCGACGACAGAGTGGGTGGAAAATGGACGGTAGGATCAAAAAGGCGGGCGGATTCATCCTCGTCGCCATCGGCTATGGTGGGCACGGTCCTGCGGACCGGCTCGGCCATAGCCAAACAGGTGGAAGCCCAGCAGGCAAGGGATTTGATGCGGGATGCGGCGGCCCGGGCGGATATTCCCGAGCAGGTTAGGCGGCGCATCCTGGAAAACGGGTCCCGAATCCTCAATTGTGATCCCGTACAGCAACTCCAGCAGTCCGAGGTGTTCTTCGACTTACGGATTCACCATGTATCCGCAGCCGTGCTGGCCGAGCTCTCGGAGGATGAGATCGTCCGCGGCCTGCGGAAACTGGCGGATGACGCCGCGGATCGGGTTTGCTCCAGGCCGCAAGAGGCGTATCTGGAATCCCGCTTCATTCGCTGAACCATGATCGGCACGAACCTCCTCCCCTTCACGAACTTCTATCTGGGGCGCTACCTGCTCTGGAACTTCGCCAAGGCCCATGACTACCTGCACTACCCCGCGCGTTCCATCCGAAACGCCTGCCCGACATTCCGCTTTCTTGAAAGTGAGGCCGAGCGAAAACGCTTCCTCCGTCTCGTTCCGACGGTGAGCTATCGGCTCAAAGGAAAAATCTTGACCGCCGGACTGGAGCAGCTCCTGATCCGATCCAACACCACCGCTTTCCTCGTGATTCAGAACGACACCCTGCTCTACGAAGGCTACTTCTGCGGCTATCGGCGCGATTCCGTCAACACCTCGTTCTCGGTGGCCAAGTCCATCTCTTCGATCCTGGCAGGAATCGCCATCGACGAGGGCTCGATCGGCTCGGTGGAGGACCCGATAACCAAATACCTGCCCGAGCTGAAGGATCCGAGATTTTCCAGGATCACCCTCCGCCATCTGCTGGCCATGTGCTCCGGCCTGAGGCACCGATTCTCCATGCTCCCCTGGAGTGAAATCCCCCGCTCGTATCTGTCACCGGACCTACGCCGCCTGGCCCTTCATCCCAAAATCCAGGAAGAGCCAGGCCGTCACTTCCATTACAACAACTGCCACACCCAACTCCTGGGCATCATACTGGAACGGACCACGGGCCGGACGGTCTCCGGATACCTGGAAGAGAAGCTCTGGCGGCCCTTGGGCATGGAGTATCCGGCTAGCTGGAGCCTGGACAGCGTGAACAGCGGCTTCGAGCTGATGGCCGCAGGCTTGAACGCGCGCTCCATCGACTTCGCCAGGCTCGGACGCCTGCTCCTGCGGCGGGGAGACTGGGAAGGACGTCGCCTGGTCTCCGAGGAATGGGTGGCGCGCTCCACGGCCGAGGATCCGATCGCCCGCCGGTGGCCGGATTATTTCGCCGGCGGGTTCCCGGACCATGGGCAAAAGTTTCTGGCCACGGGAGCCGGCTACTACGGCTGGCATTGGTGGGGATATCGCAGGGAAAAAGGACCGGACGATTTCCTAGCCACGGGCCTGTTGGGCCAGTACATATACATCTCGCCGGCCAAGAACCTGGTCATCGTCCGTAACGGCCTGAGCGAACGGGGCCTGGACTGGTATCCCGCCGTTCTGAAACAGATCGCCGACCGGCTCTGAAAGGAGGCGGCCTTATCCGGGGGAGGTTATAGCGGCCGCGGCTAGCCTACCGCCAGCTGCCTCAGCACATCGCCCTGAACGCTGACCTCGACCCATCCCACCGGGATCTTGCGCCTGGCCGCGGAGGCGGCCTGGCGGGCGAGCTCGAGCAGCCCGCGGCAGCAGGGCACCTCCATGGTCAGCACGGTCAAGGAGCGGATCCCGCCGAAGTCGATCATGGCCGTGAGCTTGTCCAGGTAGACGTCCTGGCCGGAGTCCAGCTTGGGGCAGGCGATGGCCAGAGAGCGGCCGCGCAGGAAGCTGCGGTGAAAAGCCCCGCAGGCGTAGGCTACGCAGTCCGCGGCCAGCACCACCTCGGCGTCGCGGAAGTACGGGGCGGAGGGCGGCACCAGGTGCAGCTGGACCGGCCATTGCCGGAGCTCCGAGGCCGCCGGGCTCTCACTGGGAGCCGGGGCGGCCGACCGCTCGCTCTGAAAGGCGCGCACCTGGGTCCCCGCGCAGCCGCAGCCCAGGGCCTGCGGGGCCGGCTCTTCCAGCTCCGCGCCGAGCCCGCGCTCCCGCAGGAAGGCCCGCGCCTCCTCCAGGAAGCCCGTCTCGCCGTGCTCCTTCAGGTGGCGCAGGTGGGCCCGGATGGTGTTCTCGCCCTGGGTCACGATGTTCTCCATGACCCTGCGCTCGCTGTAGGGCTCGGCCTCGCGCTCCTCGATGCGGATGGCCCCCACCGGGCACTCGCCGATGCAGGCGCCCAGCCCGTCGCAGAACAGGTCGCTCACCAGCCGGGCCTTGCCGTCGATCATCTGCAGCGCCCCCTCAGGGCAGTTGGGAATGCAGTTGCCGCAGCCGTCGCAGCGCTCAGCGTCGATATGAATGATCTTGCGGGTCATCCTTTTCCACCTCCTCGCCCAGAATACCTCGGCCGCGAATCTCCCGCCTTGACCTGGGTCAAGGATTTCTCTAGAAATTCAAGGGATGGAGCCCCTGGCGCTGCTCAAGGCGAGCGAGTTCTTCCGGGGCATCTCGCCGAGGAGCCTCCGCGCCCTGGCCGCAGCCTGCATCCCCAAGCGCGTGTCCAAACGGCAGGTCCTGTTCGCGGAGGGCCAGGAGGGGGATTCGCTGTACATCCTGGCCGAGGGCTCCGTTCAGCTGTACAAGACCTCGGCGCAGGGACGCGAGGTGGTGATCGGTACCCTGAAGCGCGGAGACATTTTCGGCGAGGTGGTGCTCTTCGAGCAGAACCGCTACCCCGTGGGGGCCATGGCCCTCGAGGCGGGCCTGGTACTGCGCCTCACCCGCCTGCAGGTGGAATGCCTGCTGGTCGACGAGGAGTTCCGCCGGGACTTCATCGCCATGCTCATGCGCAAGCAGCGCTACCTCGCCGAGCGCATCCTGTATCTGTCCACGCGGGACGTGGAGGAGCGCTTCTTCGACTTCCTGGAGGAGCAGTTCGGGCGCCGTGAAAGCTACCAGATCGCGCTGAGCAAGAAAGACGTGGCCGCGGCCATCGGCACGATCCCGGAAACCTTCTCCCGGATGCTGCTGCGCCTGAAGAAGCAGGGCCTGGCCGGCTGGCAGGGGCGTACGCTCGAGCTGAGAGCCGGGTTCTGGCGGGAAAAAGCTAACGGGGGGAAAAACCCAAAAAGGCCGGAAGCTCCTTGACGTTCCGCAGACGCGGGACCTCGCCGGCCTGCCCCGCGGGCGCCCCCCCGGAAGCGTCCCGCTCGGCTATCAGCAGCACCTTGCCTCCAAGCGCGTGAAAGGCCTCCAGGTAGTCCAGCCGGTTGTCGATCAGCAGCACCTCCTCGCTCCTGCGCCCCAGCTCCTGAAGCACCCTTCTGTAGACCGCGGCGTCCGGTTTGCCGGCCAGGCCGTTGAACCGGATATCGAAGACCCGCTCGAACAGCCCCCGCACCTCGAGGTGCTCCAGGACGCGCAGGGCGTGCTCCAGCGGCGAGTTGGTCAGCACCGACTTGGGCAGGGGGATGGCCCGCAAGGCCGGAGCGAGCCGCGGGTCCCGCGGCAGGATGCGCTCCACGTCCACGTCATGGGTGTAGGCCAGGTAGCGCTCGGTGTCCTGGAGGCCGTGCTCGCGCACCAGCCCGGTCAGGGTGGTGCCGTGCCGCAGGCTCAGGCCCCTGCGCAGCTCGGCCGCCTTCGCCTCCGGCAGGCCGAGGTACTCGGCCACGAAGCAGGTCATGCGCTTGGAGACCGCCTGCATCAGGCCGCAGGAGGCCGGATACAGGGTCTCGTCCAGGTCGAACAGCAGGTAGGCGGGGCCGGACGCCATGAGCGCACTTTATGGGGTTTACGGACCGAGTGTCTACCCTTAAAGTAGGGGTTGTGATCCGGGGGCTGCCGTGAAGATCATCATCGGGCACTCGAACATGGACCTGGACTGCATCGGTTCCATGGTCCTGGCCCGCTACCTGTTTCCCGACCACCGTCCGGTGGCCAGCCGCCGCGTCCACCCCGTGGCCCGCCCCCTGTATCACCTGTTCGCCGACCGCCTGGGCTTTCTTCCGGTCGAGCAACTCCGGGGGCAGAACGTCGAGCGCATCGTGGTCGTGGACACGCGCGTGCTGCGGAGGGTCGAAGAGTTCCTCTGGCACCTGTCCGTGCCCGCTTCCGGCCGTTCGGGGGCGGACGTGCTGGTCTTCGATCACCATCCGGGAGACACTTCCGATATCCCCGGGGCGGTCATCCGGGAGAAGCCGGTCGGGGCCAACACCACGCTGCTCGGACTGGAGCTGCTGCGGCGCAGCGTAACCCTGGACCCCGACGACGCCACCATCGCGCTCACCGGGATCTACGCCGACACGGGCAACTTCACCCACGAGAACGTGCAGCACGCCGACTTCCAGGTGGCCGCGCTGTGCCTGCAGAGCGGCGCCTCCCTGAACCTGGTGCGCTCCTTCCTGCGCCCCCTGCGGGAGGTCCAGCAGCTGGCCCTGCTCCACGAGACCATGAACCGCCTGACCTACCGCGATTACGCCGGCCACCTGGTGCTGCTGGCCTTCCTGGAGCTGGAGCGGCAGGCGCCGGGGCTGGCCGCGGTGGCCGAGCAGGTCTTCGAGGTGGAGTCGCCCGACGCCCTGTTCGCGGTCTTCGCTTTCGAGCGGGAGAAACAGTGCCTGATCGTGGCCCGCAGCCGCAGCCGGGAGATCGATCTGCTGGAATGCCTGGCGCCCTTCGGGGCCGCCGGCCACGCCCTGGCCTCCTCGGCCGCGCTCAAAGACCGCACGGGGAGGCAGGTGTTCGAGGAGCTGGAGCGGCGCCTGGCCGGCTCCCTGCGCCCCGCGCCCACGGCCTCAAGCCTCATGCAGCCGGAGCCCTTCGCCCTGCATCCGGAGCAGACCCTGTCCGATGCGGCCCAGGCCCTGGAGCGCGCGGGCCGCAGCGGGGCGCCGGTGCTGGGAGCCGAGGGCCTGCTGGAGGGCTACCTGAGCCGCCAGGATATCGAGAAGGGCAGGAGGGTCTCCCGGATGCAGGCCCCGGTCCGGGCCTACATGACCCGCAACCCCATTGCCGTGACCCCGAGCTCCCCCTTGCGGGAGATCGGGCAGCTGTTCGCCGACCACTCCATCAGCAGCCTGCCCGTCGTGGAGGGCGGGCGCCTGGCCGGCCTGGTCAGACGAGAAGACTACCTGCGGTTCATGGATGAGCGCCGGCTGGAAGACCGGGAGTTCCTGGAGCGGCTGCGGGCCAAGAGCCGCGGCGAGCAGCCGGCGGAAGGCCAGCCTTGAACCTGGTTCAGGCCGCCCGGCGGCTGGCCGAGGAGGCGGATCGCCTGCGCTTCGGGCCGCCCGTGGCCTGGGTGTACAACCCCCTGCGCTACGCCCGCGCCAGCCACGAGGCCTATCTCGAGCGTTACGGCCGACCGCCCAAACGCGTGGTCTTCCTGGGCATGAACCCCGGACCCTGGGGCATGGCCCAGACCGGGGTGCCCTTCGGCGAGGTGCGGGCGGTGCGGGACTGGCTGGGCATCGAAGAGCCGGTAAGCCGGCCGCAGCGGGAGCACCCGCGGCGCCCGGTGCTCGGCTTCGCCTGCCCGCGCAGCGAGGTGAGCGGCCGGAGGGTCTGGGGCCTGATGCGGGAGCGGTTCGGCACGGCGCGCTCCTTCTTCCGCGCCCAATTCGTGGCTAACTACTGCCCGCTGCTGTTCCTGGACGCCGAGGGCCGCAACCTAACCCCGGACCGCCTGCGGCCCTCCGACCGGGACCCCCTGCTGGAGGTCTGCGACCGCCACCTGGCCCGAGTGCTGGAGGAGCTCCGGCCGGACTGGGCTATCGGGATCGGCCGCTTCGCCGAGGGCTGCCTGCGGCGTGCAGCCGGGGGCCTTGCGCCCGCCTCACGGCCCCGCCTGCGGATCGGCGGCATCCCCCACCCCAGCCCGGCCAACCCCGGGGCCAACCGCGACTGGGCGGCCCACACGGTCAAGGCCCTGATCGAGCTGGGGGTCTGGAGCTGATCAGCCGGCTGAGGATCTGAAGATCGGTTCTGGTGCGCTGTCCGCTCGCAGGTCTATCTGCGCGCTACTCGTAGTGAGCCCAAATCTTCCTCGTGAGGCTCGCTCTCGAACTGCCGCAGAAATGCTAACGCTTCCGCATCTTCGGCCCGCTCAAGAAGCTCCTCGTATTCTTCAATATTTAGGATCACCTGGCGGGGCTTGCCTGCTTGGTCAACGACATAACGAATGTCCATGGCATTACTCCCGCTTCCAATATAGCTGAAACCCGCCTTCATTTCTATTTTCTAACTTGAGGCCGGCGACGCGCGCCGCTATAATAACGCCGCCATGAAAACCCTTCTAGATGGAATCGATGAGGTCTTGCTGCTGGGGCCCGGGCCTTCCAGCGTGCCGCCGGCGGTGTACGCGGCCCTGAGCCGGCCGACCCTGGGCTACATGGACGCCTACTTCATCCAGATCATGGATGAGGTCAAGCGGCTGTTACAGAAGGTCATGAAAACCGGCAACGGGCTCACCCTGCCGCTTTCGGGCACCGGCACGGCGGGCATGGAGGCCTGCCTGGCCAACCTGATCGAGCCCGGAGATCCAGTGCTGATTCTGATCAACGGCTATTTCGGCGGCAGGATGCAGGATATGGCCACGCGCCTGGGCGCCGTGGTGGACTCCCTGGAGTTCGAGTGGGGCACGCCGGTTCTTCCTGAGGCGGTGGCCCGCAAGCTCAAGGAGAAAAGCTACAAGCTGCTGGCCATGGTGCACGCCGAGACCTCCACGGGGGTGGCCAACCCGGCCGCGGAGGTCGGCGAGCTCCTGAGGGGTAAGGAGACCCTCTACCTGCTGGACACGGTGACCAGCCTGGGAGGCATCCCGGTGGAGGCGGACGGCTGGGGGGTGGACGCGCTGTACAGCGGCTCCCAGAAGTGCCTTTCCTGCCCGCCGGGGCTGGCCCCGGTGAGCTTTTCCCCGAAAGCGCTGGAGGCGCTCAGAAAGCGGCGCAGCAAGGTGCCCAACTGGTACCTGGACCTCAGCCTGCTGGAAAAGTACTGGGGAGGCGAGAAGCGGGTCTACCACCACACCCCGCCGATCAACATGGTCTACGCCTTTTACCAGGCCCTGCTCCTGATGGAGGAGGAAGGCCTGGAACGCTCCTGGCAGCGCCACCGGCAGGCCCACGAGGCTCTGGTGGCCGGACTGGAGAGCCTGGGCCTGCGCCTGATCGTGGCCCCGGCCCATCGCCTGCCCATGCTGAACGCGGTGGGCATCCCGGCGGGGGCCGATGATGCCCGGACCCGCTCCCGCCTGCGCCGGGAGCACAAGATCGAGATCGGCGCCGGGCTGGGGCCGCTGGCCGGAAAGGTCTGGCGGATCGGGCTGATGGGGCACGCGGCCAAGGCGGAGAACGCGAAGCGCCTGGTGGCCGCCCTGCGCCAGATCCTTAAAGCTTAGGCGAAGATCTTCCCCGGATTCAGCAGGTAGCGGGGATCGAAGTCTTCCTTGAGCTGGCGCATGAGCTCGATCTGGGCGCAGTCCAGCCCCAGCGAAAGGAACTTCTTGCGGGTCAGCCCGATGCCGTGCTCGCCGGTGACGAAGCCGCCCAGGGAGACGGCCAGCCGGTAGATTTCCTCGGCCGCCTGGGGCCTCTTGCTCCGCCACTGCTCCTCCGGCACGTCCTTGACGATGCACACGTGCACGTTCCCGTCTCCGGCGTGGCCGAAGCTGATGATGTGCAGCCCGGAGCGCTCGCCCACCTCCCGGATGCGGGGCAGCAGGTCCGGCAGCCGGGTGCGGGGCACCACCACGTCCTGGGTGTCCATGATCTTCTGCGGGCTCATGTGCTTGACGGCCTCGATGAGCTTCTTGCGCGCCTCCCACAGCCGGTCGCGAAGCTGGACAGTGTCCGCCACCAGGACGTCGCTGGCCTTGTTCGCCAGGCAAATCTCGCCGATGCGCTCGTAGTCGGCGGCGATCCGAGCCTGGTCGTTTCCGTCCAGGGTGATCAGTAAATGGGCCGCGGCCCCGTCGAAGGGCACTTCCTTCTCCAGCAGCCTCTCGGCGGCCAGGATGCTGTCGCGCTCCATGAACTCCAGGGCCACCGGCACGATGCGGGCCTTGATGATATCGGACACGGTACGACCGGCGGCGCGGAAATCGTCGAAGGGCACCAGCAGGTCCACCCGCTCGGTCGGCAGGGGCAGGAGCCGGAGCAGGATCTTGGTGACCACCGCCAGCGTGCCCTCCGAGCCGACCAGGAGCTGGATGAGGCTGTAGCCGGTCACGTTCTTGACCACCTTCCCGCCCATGCTCATCACCCGGCCGTCCGGAAGCACGGCCTCCAGGCCGCACACGTAGTCCTTGGTGACCCCGTACTTGATGGCCCGGGGGCCGCCGGCGTTCTCCGCGATGTTCCCGCCGATGGAGCAGGAGTCCAGGCTGGCCGGATCCGGCGGGTAGAACAGCCCGACCTCCTCCACCGCGCGATGCAGGTTGCCGGTGATCAGCCCGGGCTCCACCGTGATCATCAGGTTTTCCTCGTCGATCTCCAGGACGCGGTTCATGCGCTCCAGGGAGAGCACCAGCCCGCCCAGGACCGGCACCGCCCCTCCGCTCAAGCCCTGCCCCGCCCCGCGGGGCGTGACGGGGAAGCCCTCGGCCTGGGAAAGCTTCAGGATCGCAGCCACCTGTTCGGTTGAGCCCACCCGGGCCACGGCTTCCGGCTCATGCCAGAGCTCGGCCACCTCGTCGTGGGCGTAGGGTTCCTTCTGTTCCGCAGTGAGCAGCAGGTTCTCCTCGCCCACGATCCTCTTCAGCTTTTCCTGGATGGAGGCATCGATTTTGTTGTACATGGCTGTGCCCCCGAGTTTATTCGTAATTGGGATAAAGTGGAAGGGGGAGCATTAGGGGCCGCGGCCCGCAAGCGGCTGAGAAAGTGAGATTTTGCTGTTGACAAACACTCGACTTTATTCGTTACTATTTGTGAAAACCTCTGTTAGCGATTTGCCCCCCGTCGGATCAGTCTTCGGGCCTCTGGCGGGGTTATTTTTTAATAAGAGCTCATAGCGATGCCTACCGAGCCATTCACCAAACGGGCTGTCGCCTTCTTTGACGGTCAAAATTTGTTTTATGCCTCCAAGGAAGCCTTCGGCTACCCGTACCCGAATTACGATCAGAAATTACTGACCGAGCATGTCTGCTCTGCCCAAGGATGGACCGCCGCCGGCATCCATTTCCATACAGGTGTACCTTCCGCTGGGGACAAGCCATTCTGGAATCATTTCGGGACAGCTAAAATGGCCGTAATGGGAACCAGGGGAATCCGGACCTTTTCAAGACCCCTTCGCTACCGCAATCAGACCGTCGCCCTTGCTGATGGCACTCTGACAGTTACTCTTGTAGGTCAGGAAAAAGGCGCTGATGTACGCATCGCCTTGGATATCGTGCGTTTCGCCCTGGAAAACAAATACGATCTTGCCCTCATCTTCAGTCAGGACCAGGATCTTTCCGAAGCCGTCCAGGATGTGAAAAAGATGGCTCTGCTTCAGAACCGCTGGATCAAGCTCGCCTGTGCCTTTCCTGTAAGCCCGGCGGTAACTAAATCCAGAGGCATCAATGGGACGGATTGGATCCGGATTGATCGAACCACCTACGAAGCATGCCTGGATCCGAATGATTATAGGATGAAACGATTGACGCCCTAAACCTTGTAAGATTCATAAGCGCACTGAACCTCTGAAGAGGACGAGGCTGCCTATATAGCAGGATACGACAGCGATGCCGATGTGTTTCGTTCGATTCATTGGGACGGCAGATCCTATTGCCTGTAAGCGCTTCTCGGCGGGATTACCCCAGGCAGAGGAAACCATTCGTAACCTTAACGCGACTATAAGCCTTTTCATGAAATTCGCTCGCGATGTGAACGCCAACACCTACGCCACCTGCCGATAGGCCAAATATTTTTCTGTCTCCTTACTACGGCTGGGTGATCGAGCGCCTCCTTGAAGCCATCCAGCCGGATACCGCGCAAAGGTGAGTCGCCCGAGGTGCCTCGCTACGAAACCGGTCGTTGACCCGCTTCGACCGCGGAGCCGGATTTCTGGACAAGTAGAGAGGTTCGCGAGGTCATCAAGAGCCATATCAACTTCGTGGTCGCCGACACGCAAGTATGGGAACAATCCGCAGCCTATGTTATCGAAACCCACAGTCAAGTTGAAGCCTTCGTGAAAAATGCCGGGCTCGGCTTCACCATCCCCTATCTACATAATGGCCAGCCTCATGAATATGTCCCCGGCTTCATCATTAGGCTCAAGGGCGACCCGCCCATCTATCTCATCCTTGAGACCAAGGGGTTCGACGAACTCGCGGATATCAAGACTCAGGCTGCTCAGCGATGGGTGAAAGCGGTCAATGCCGACGGCCGCTTCGGAACATGGCTATATGCTTTAGCGAAGAATCCAGGCGAGGTGGCTTCGAAGAGCGAAGAGGCACCGACTGAGAAGCAACGGGTCGCCGACGACCCGATCGCAGCCGGCCGGCCCGCGGTCATGGAGTGCTAGCCAGCTGCAGGGCCTTTAGGGTATCCACGATCCCTGGGTTTTCTTTGAGCTCGCAAAGCGGAACGAGCTGGGCGTAGATGTAGCTCCAGTCCAAACGCTTCCACTGCCTCTGGAGGAGCCCTTCGATGTCCGCCCAGTCCCGCCGCCGATCGGCAAACGCCTTCAGGATGACCAGATCCTCCGCACTGCAGGTCCGCAGCTCGATACCGGGCAAGAAGAGGAAATCCGAAGCGCGCTCGACAAGCCGGACTTCGAATTCCAGCCCGCCCAGCGCAATGTCAATCCCGACGCCCGAATCCGATCGAAGCAGAAGCACGCGGTTACGCAGAGCGAACTGTTCGGCGTCTTCGATCCTGGCCCGGTATTTGTCAAGGAGGGCACGCACAAAAGCTAACTCGCCTCCAAATCCGGTCAGGAGCGTGCAATCGATATCCTGGGTGACCCGCGGCTCACCCCAGCGTTGGAGCGCCAGGCCGCCGATGAAACAGAACCGCCATTTCCGGCTCCAGAGAAACGCCTGTAGCTCGAGAGCTACCTGGAACAGGTCGATCACTTTCCGAGTTTGCGAAACCAGCGCTGTTGTTCGACCAATCCTGAGGTTGGTCGTGGCGCGAAATGAATCCGGCAGGATTCGAAGGCGCCAGCCAGACTGCCCAGCGCTTCCTCTGTGGAGATCCTCCGCAGCTCAGACCTTTTCAGCTTTCGGAGGCGCCTTCCCGCCCGCTCCCATCCTTCGATCCAGCTACGAGTTGCCGCGCTTTGAGCCGACTCCATCATGGCGTGTTCCTGAATCCAGTATACCCGGTCCGCCTGGGCGAGTCCATTAAGCGGCCAAACAGCGGGCGGCAAATCGTAAAAGAAGGGAAAGCATGGGAAGCCGCGTTGACAGGCCAGGGGCAAAGCCCGACAATCGGCCCATGAAAGCAGCCGTGTTCCTGGGCCCCGGCAGCCTGGAGATCCGCGAGCTGCCCGTGCCCGAACCCCAGGCTGGAGAGGTGCTGATCCGGGTCCTGGGCTGCGGAGTCTGCGGGACCGACGCCCACATCTACCGGGGCGAAGTGGCCAACGCCCGCCCCCCGGTGGTGCTCGGACACGAAATCTTCGGCCGGATCGAAAGCTGCGGGCCCCAGGTGAGGGGCCTGGGCCCCGGGGACCAGGTGGCGGTCGATCCCTTCATCCCCTGCGGAAGCTGTGCTTTCTGCCGGTCCGGCGAGCCCCGCTTCTGCGCCGAGGAAACCTTCATCGGCTATCACCGCAATGGAGGGTTCGCCCAGTTCGTCTCGATTCCTGCCGCCAACGCCTACGCGCTGGCTGCGGATGCCCGCTTCGAGAACGGGGTCCTCACCGAGACCCTCTCCACCGTGGTGGCCGGCCTGCACCGGCTCGCCCCGCCGCCCGGCCGCTCCTTCCTCCTGCTGGGCGCGGGCGCGGTGGGCCTGCTCTGGAACCAGCTCCTGCGCCGCTGCCTGCCGGCGGCCCTGATCCAGACCGAGCTCATCCCGGAGCGCCTCCGGCGCGCCCGCGAGCTCGGCGCGGACCGCGTCCTTTCGCCGCGCGCGGAAGAGCTGGAAGGCGCCGTCCGCGCGCTGTGCCCCGAAGGGGTGGATTACCTGATCGATGCCACCGGCTCCACCGAGGCCGTGGCCCAAGCTCTGCCCCTGTTGAAGAAGGGGGGTACCTTCATGTGCTTCGGGATCTGCCCCCAGGAGGAGCGCCTGCCCCTGTCGCTGGGCTGGTTCTATCAGCGGCAGCTCACCTTCCTCACCTCGCGCCGGCCCCCGCGCGAGATGCTCCGCGCCATCCGGCTGCTGGAGCAGGGCATCATCGATGGAGGCAAGCTGCTCACCGGCCGCCTGCCCCTGGAGCGGATCGAGGAGGCCTTCCGCCTGTTCTTCGAGGCCAAGGACCGCCAGCTCAAGATGGCGATCGATCCCTGGGCGCCCGCTTCACTCCGGCTCGGGCCGTAGGCCGCGCTCGCGCTTGGCGGCCGAGCGCCGCCGCTTGGCTGCCAGGCGCGCCTCGCGGGAGCCTGCGGAGGGCTTGGTGCGCACCCTCTTGCGCGGCCGGCGCAGGGCCGCGGCTAAAAGCGCGATCATCCGCTTCAGGGCCAGCTCCCGGTTGCGGGCCTGGTCGCGGCTGTCCTGCGCGCTGACCAGCAGCTCGCCTCCGGCGGTGACCCTTCGGCCCAGGCGGGCCACCAGGCGCTCGCGTTGTTCCCGGTCCAGTCCGCTCAAGTCAGATAAGAGCAGGCGGGCCACCGCCTTGGAGGAGACCTTGTTCACGTTCTGTCCGCCGGGGCCCGAGGCGCGGGCGAAGGTGAAGGTCGCCCGGCGGCGGACCTGGCGTTCCAGCTCTTCCCCGGTCATCCCATCCTCGCTTCAGGCTCAGTAGCGCTGCGGGTTCTCCTGCAAATGGCGCACGAAGATGTGCCCGGCCAGCCTGGCCTCGATGCCCTCCACGGCCGCCAGGGCCGCGGAGGTGGTGGTCGTATAGGGGATGCCGGCGGCGATGGCCGCGTCCCGGATCAGATAGTCGTCCAGTTGCGACTCCCTCCCCAGCGGGGTGTTGATGAACAGGTCGATCTTGCGGTGGCGCAGGTAATCCAGCGCGTTGGGATGGTCCTCGTGCACCTTGCGCAGGACGTCGGCCCACACCCCGTTCCGCCACAGGAACTCGGCCGTTCCCCGGGTGGCCGTGACCCGCAGGCCCAGGGCGGCCAGCCTGCGGGCCACCGGCAGGATGGCCTCCTTATCGTTGTCGTGCACGCTGATGAACACGGTGCCGGCGGTGGGCAGCGGCCTGCCGGCCGCGGCCTGGGCCTTGAAGAAGGCCTCGCCGAAGGAGGCCCCGATGCCCATCACCTCGCCGGTGGAGCGCATCTCCGGGGCCAGCACCGGGTCGATGCCTGGAAAGCGGTCGAAGGGCAGGACGCACTCCTTGACCGCTACATCGAGGGTCTTCAGGTCCTCGGTGATGCCCAGCTGCTCCAGCGTCCTGCCCGCCAGCAGGGCCGAGGCGATGCGCACCAGGGGCCGGCCGGTGGCCTTGGACACGAAGGGGATGGTGCGCGAGGCCCGCGGGTTGACCTCCAGGACGTAGACCCGGTCGTCCTTCACGGCGAACTGGATGTTGATCAGGCCGACCACGCCCAGCTCCAGGGCGATCCGGCGCGTCTCGTTCTTCATCTGCTCGATCCAGCGCTCCTTGCTCTTGATCGGCGGGATCGAGCAGGCCGAGTCCCCGGAGTGGATACCCGCCTCCTCGATGTGCTCCATGACCGCCCCAATGACCGCGCTGCGCCCGTCGCTCACGGCATCGATGTCGTACTCGAAGGCGTCCTCCAGGAAGCGGTCGATGAGCACCGGGTGGTCCCGCGACAGGCGGATGCGCTCGCGCACGTAGCTCTCGAGGCTGGCCGGCTCGTAGATCAGCTGGATCGCCTGCCCCCCCAGGATGTAGGAGGGGCGGGCCAGGACCGGGTAGCCGACCTGCCGGGCGATGGCCAGGGCCTGCTCCAGCGTGGTGGCGGTGCCGTTCGGGGGCTGGGTCAGGCCGAG
>Ga0315280_10005773_pt1 | contig 17472 bp, 16 predicted proteins | sample YL17G06_40_MG_FD_203697 | JGI IMG/M metagenome (GOLD analysis project Ga0315280, IMG submission 203697) | Sediment microbial communities from Yellowstone Lake, YNP, Wyoming, USA - YL17G06_40 | ecosystem: Environmental > Aquatic > Freshwater > Lake > Sediment | place: USA: Wyoming | collected...
GGGGATTCTATGTGACATATCCTGTGCCAAACTGGTATCAACTGAAGGCTGCACAGCTAAAAAAGTCGACAAGTTGGAATAGGATTAAAGGATGGATAGACGACACCATAGCGGATCAAGGATTGCTAACCATATTAACTCACGATGTATCGGAAAGACCCACCGTGTGGGGCACTACACCAAAACTGCTTGGACAAACATTGGACTACCTCGTTCAGAAACGAGATGCTGGTCTGTTACAAATTTGTACAATGGCTGAGGCATACGATATTTGGAGCACAGCTACAACAAATCCCCTGCCCACAGCGGTGGTTAGTTTCGACGATGCTAATGAAAGCGACTTCACCAGAGTGTATCCAATGTTTCAGGCAAGAGGCATAAAAGGCACAAGCTTCATCACCACAAGCTTCATAGACCAACCCGGTTCGCTAACATGGGCAGAAATAGCCCAAATGAGAGCTGGAACCTAAAAGAAAATTAGGGGTAAAATGCAGCTCTCTTCCAATATTTTTTTCACGGTTGGAAAGAGTTAATCTTTGATTCGATATGTCTTTTTAAGATAAAATAAAAAGGCAATCAACGTGTATTAAAAAATAACGGTTTAACGGATGAGAAACAGCATATGACATCTAAAAAGTTGAGAGAAACAAAAGGACCCTTAACTGTGTGGCTTTTCGTTACCTTGTATTTTGCCATACCAATGCTAATCAGCGGCTCCTCAAATGGAACGTTGCCACAAAACGTTACGATTTCGCTTATCTTAGCTTTATTGATGTCAATAGCCATCGGTTGGGGCGGAGTTCTTGTTTTTCTGGCTATTTTTTTGGCTCTTTGGGAAAGACGACGATCCTTAGGGGAAATCTTTTCAAGCGTAGGGTTAAGAAGAACGGGGTTCGTAAAAAGTGTGCTTTGGAGCTTTGCCTTGTTTCCCTTCTGTGTTGTTGTTGGTTTGATATCTATGATGCTTAGTAATTTCATTGGTCCTCTCCCAACAGCAGTTTCTAACAGCGAACAAGCGCCCTTTTGGTATCCTTGGTACATGATAATTTACTCGTTTTTCCCAGTTGCTGTTCTGGAAGAAGCAATTGCGAGAGGATACATGCTCGATAGACTTATGCCTCAGCATCCGTCAAGCCTTACTAAAGCTTTGCCAGCAATGCTTCTAAGCTCACTATTAGCCACTCTTTACCATATTCCAGCATATCTAAGAGTATACGCGCTTCCAATCCCATGGACTATTGGACGCTTAACAATCAACGTTTTTCCAATATCACTAGTCTTAAGCATAGTTTACGTTCGAGCCAGAACAAGAAACATCATAGGGCCAATACTAATCCATTTTCTATTAGACGCCATACCCTTTATTCTCTTATTAACCTAATGTTTTGACGCCAAGTGTGGGAATCTGGCTGCACTGTGCTACGCGGTTATCTATTTGGTTCTCACAACTCCCATTTTTCATGAAGCGGGGGCACGCTCGCAACCAGCTCCTTTGTGTACGGATGTTCTGGATTGAAGATGACCCTTTCAACCGGGCCCCTCTCAACTATCTCTCCTTTCCTCATTATCGCTATCCTATCGCCAATGAAATATGCCTGCGCCAGATCGTGCGTTATGAACAATACCGACATTTTCTCGTTTTTCTTCAATCGTAAGAGTTCGTTCAGAACTGTGACACGGGTCGACGCATCTATCATGCTTGTCAACTCGTCGGCAACCAACAAATTTGGGTGGATGATTAAGGATCTCGCAATGAGTAATCGTTGCATCTGTCCTCCACTTAGTTGATGGGGATATCTCCCCATAATTTCATCTGGATTCATCCCGATCGTTTCTAGAGTATATCTGATGATCTTCTTTCTTTCATCCTTAGGAGGAGAATTATCGAGGAGGTTAAATGCGTCGTTCAGAGGTTTATCGACACTATAAAAGAAGTTAAATGACGAGTAAGGGTCCTGAAAGACAGCCTGTACTTTTCTCCAGTAAACTTGTTTATCATATGAAAAAGCATCCTCCCCATTGAGAAGAACTTTACCGCTGGTTGGTTTAATTAGTCTCAAAATTATATTGCCCACGGTGGTCTTGCCGCTACCGCTTTCGCCCACTAGGCAAAATATCTCACCTTTTTTTATGTTAAATGATACATTTTTTACGCCTATTACTTCAACTGTCCGTATGTAGCCTGAGGTGTAGAGCTTTGTTAAATTTTTGACCTCCAAAAGCGTATTTTCCTTCATTTCGACCACTCCCCGCTGTAAAGCCAGCACTCAACACTTCTCCCCTTTTTTTCGACAGTCGGAGGCTCCGCAGATTTACATATTTCCATGCATTTTTCACATCGAGTATGAAATCTGCATCCGGGCGGAGGATTCCTCAGATCGGGAACTGCCCCCGGTATACTTTTCAGCAATTTATTTTTTGTTTGCCGTTCGAGAGGCAACAGAGAATCCATCAGCGCGCGAGTATAAGGGTGAAGAGGATTATTTGTGATTTCATCCGCCTTTCCACTTTCCACGAATTTTCCGCCGTACATGATTATAATCCGATCGCACAGTTGATTCAGGGCGGACAAATCGTGGGATATGCACATGAGACTTTTTATTATTCCCTTTCTTTGTATATCTATCATCAGTTCTATCATTCTTTTCTGCGAGGTCACATCAAGAGCTGAGGTGGGTTCATCCGTAATCAAAAGTTTCGGATTTGCTAGGGTTGATATTGCCGTTACAGCTCTTTGCGTCATGCCTCCACTGAGTTCGTGCGGATAAACATCGAGAACGTGCGTATCAAGGCCTAACTTCTTGAAATGGTCAGCTGCCATTTCGCGGGCTTCTTTGACAGAGTATTTCCGTCCAGTGCGTTCTTTTAACATGTCTCGAATGAATTCTTTAACTTTTAAAACTGGATTTAGAGAATTTTGCATAGCTTGAGGCACATAGGATATGAGTTTGCATTTAACATCTTTTCTTAATTTTTCGGGGGAAATCTTCCAGACATCAAAACCATTGACTTTGACTTCACCACTCTCATAATGCAGTAGGGGCGTCGTAGTTCCTGTGATAAGTTGCGCAAAGGTGGATTTTCCACATCCAGATTCTCCAGCGATGCCAATTCTTTCGCCCTCACTGATTTTAAGTGAAACACCATCCACAGCATGGACGACGCCAAACGTGCCTCTGTAATAGCCTTTGAGATCTTTGACTTGGAGGAGAGTTTCATTCATTTTTTCAAATTTCGCCCCTCTTATTGTTCTTAGTTTTTATGATAAGCAATCTCCAAGTGAATTTATCATTCCTTCCGCACCTTAGGGTTCAATATGTCATCGATCACCGAAGTAAGAATAATGAGGGTCCCAGTGAATAGGACTATAATCACCCCGGGTGGCATGAAGTACCACCAGATTCCCCGGCTTAGGGCTTGCCAATCGATGACAAGTTGAAGCATTTTTCCTAATGTGAAACCTGTAGTAGGCCCCAAACCTATCACACTTATACTAGACTCCATTACCACAGCCCAGCCGGTGGCCATAACAAACACCAAAAAAACGTATGCCAGCATATTTGGCAAAATTTCTTTCACTACTATTGTAAAATCTCTTTTTCCAGAAATTCGAGCTAAATCCACGAATTTTCTCTCTCTTAAACTTAGAATTTGAGATCTTATGTTTCTCGCCATCCAAGGCCATGAGAATAATGCTATCAATATACCGACTGTAATCAGGCTTCTGCTGTCTTCAAGAAGCGAGGCTATTACTATCAAAATAACTAACGCAGGGAGAACCATGAAAATATTTGCAACAAGGTTCGCTCCTTCATCTATCAATCCTTTTTTATACGAAAGGACTCCACCCATCAAAACTGCAATTCCCAGTGCGAGTGACCCAGCAATAACGCCCACAAAAAGCGAATCACGAATGGCCACGCAAAGTTGGGCAAAAACATCTCTCCCAGCCATGTCGGTGCCCAGTAAGAATGTAGAGGACGGAGGTTCGTATATGCCACCTGCATATTCTTTCGGGTTTCGGGTGACAAATGGACCTATAATCCCAAGAGCAATGATGGCAAGGATAATGACTGAACAAATTTGAAATGCCCGATTTTTCGCAAGCAGTTGCATTCTGGTAGCCACAGTTAATCACCCACATAGCCTGTTCTGATACGCGGGTCCATAAAGCCGTAAAGTATGTCTACTAAAAAGTTACCAATCAACACTACAAGCACTGTGAACACAAAAATGCCTTGCATTAGGGGATAATCGATTTTCTGAACGGCATCATACAGTAGAGTCCCAAGTCCCGGCCATCCGAAAACATATTCAACCAGCATTGTCTGCCCTATAAGGCTGCCGAACATTGCTGGGACTCCGGTAATTAGGGGGAGAATGGCATTTCTCTGCGCATACTTTCTTAATTTATTTCCTCTAAAGCCCATCTGTTGGGAGTAATATATGTAATCTGATTGTTTCTCGTAAATCGTCATTGCCCTCATGCCCGAACACCAACCACCTAAACCTGCAATGAACAGAGAGATAAATGGTAGAACCCAGTGGTGTGCCACATCTAGGAAAAATGAAAGGCTAAAAGAAGGTTTCACAAAAAAAGAATAGCCTCCGTAAACAGGAAACCATCTTAAGTTAACCGCAAAGACGTACGCGATAATTAATCCAAACCAATAAAAAGGCGCCGAAGTCAGGTACACCGAGATTGTATAAATTGCTCGGAGAAACCTATTTTTGGAAAATGCTACCCTAGCCCCGAGAGAAGTGCCGACCATGAATTCAAGTATTAACACAGGGATGATAAGAGCCAAAGTCCAAACTAGAGCTTGTCCAACTATGGATACTACGCTCAGGCCGGTGTGCGTAATTGAGGTCCCGAAATTCATGGTTAAAACTCTCTGCCAAAAAAGACGGTACTGTTCGATGAGAGGCTTATTTATCCCAAATAATTCAATGTATTCATCACGCATAGCTGTTAATCTACTAATATCCTGTTGACTTGCCGCTTCCCGAGCAATCATCATGTCCACAGGATTTGAGGGCATGAAATAAGGAAGAATGAACAAGAGGGTAAATGAAAGGAAAATAGTAACGAGTAAAAAAATTAGTTTCTTAATGAGAAACCTAGCAAATGGGCCTTTGAGGCTTTTGGCAAATGATTTTCTTATTCGAGCTAACCGCTTAATTGTGCCCATGTTTTACTCCACTTATTATTTCTTTATGTGATTTAATAAGTCTTACTTGTTATTTCTTTATATGATTTGAAATATTATTTGGAAATTTTTAAATATATGATATGATGATACAAGAAACAAGAAATTTCTAAAAAAAAGAAAGGAGCAATATGAATGAAAAAAACGAAATATTTCGCTATACTTAGTGTTTCGCTAGTGCTCGTATGTCTAATGTCAACTAGTAGCAGTAGTGTTAAGGCAGAGGAATTTCCAAGGGACCAAACATTGGCTATAGGTGGCGACGCATCGTACTGTAATCGGGGCTTTAATCCCTACTCCCCCACGAAAAACAGATTGATTAGCTTAACATATATGTCACTGTTTTGGTACAGTTATTACACTGGTAATTTAACACCGTGGTTGGCTAAGAGTTATGAGTGGTCCAGTGATGGGTCAACGTTTATAGTTCACCTTCAACCGACAGCTCGCTGGCGCGATGGTACAGCGGTTACTGCTGATGATGTTGTATTCTGCTTTGAGACACTTAACGTAATAGATTCGACTGTTTTAGAATCAATAACAGCTGCTGATGAAAAAACTGTACACTTTAATGTGGTGGCTGGCAAAGAGTTTAACCTCATGGTGCTCAGCAACCTGCACACTACACCGATATTTTCTAAAGCAAGGTGGGAACCGCTCCTAGATGAATATGGAGACAACATTGCAACGTATAGGAACGAAGATGTCGACCAGATAGACGGCTCGGGCATGTATATACCATGTCTTATAGAGACTACTAGAAACGTGTTTCAAAGAGTCGATGATTGGTGGGGCAATGCGATATATGGCAAGCCAGCGCCGAAATATGTTATGGTGTTAACATTCACGGTCGCTGGGGCACAGCAAGCAGCCTTCGATGAGAAGTCACTAGACTGGGTCGATGGCTTCATGAGTGGATCCTACCAATACGTCATGACCCATGACGATGTAGAGTCTTGGAACAAAAAGGACCCAGATGGAAAGATATTCAGCTCAGCTGGGCCCATATTCATGGTTCCGAACATTGGAAGCACAGAGCACCTCGAACTCGGTGAGTCTTGGCTAAGACAGGCTGTAGCGTATGCAATTAACTTGGATCGAATAACTTTGGTGTGTCAGGAAGGGCTTGTTCCCAATGCATCTGCATCATACATTAAGCCTGCAGGAGTTATAGGAGATACATACATTGATTACGACTTAATAGAAGACACATACGGTGCAAGTGTAATCCCATTTAACCAAGCAAAGGCTAAAGAAATCTTAGAAGCACACTGCGAGGGAAGCGCTGAGACAGGCTGGACTTGGAACGGAAACCCAGTAGGTCCTTGGAAGATAAACACTGTTTCAGGCTGGACTGATGTCAATTTAATGACTGAAATGATCTGTGGTGATCTTGAAGACATCGGAATAGTAGCGGAGCCAAACGTACTTTCGTATACTCTTCATGAGGGTAACATAAAGAACCAGACCTTCGATTGGGTTGACTTTACTTGGGCAGCTGGATTCCCATCCATCGGGCCTACGTACCCTATTAGTGCCTACAAAGCCTTGTTCACGGGGACACCCATAGCGTCGAACTGGTGTGGTTACGGTGCATCGCCAAACAGCGCAGAGGTCAGCGACTTAATTGATGAGATGTGGACCGTTCCAATTGGAAGCTCTGAATCAATAGCATTAGCTAAGGAAATACAATCATTGGTCGTCCCAGAACTTCCGTACATACCGCTATACACCCAAATCACATGGAGCAGATATAATACAAAATACTGGACTGGATGGCCTAACGTTAATAATCCAGGTCCAGGAACCACGGTCACATGGGCAGATCAACACATTCCACAAATAGTAATGATGGTTAAATCAGTAGCGCCACCTGCGTTCACAATTAGCTCAAGCCCTGCGTCAATCTCAGTTACCCCAGGGGGGTCTACGATTGTAGCCATTTCCGTCACAGGTTCAGGGGGTTTCAATGAATCAGTGAGTTTGTCGGCTTCAGGTCTGCCATCGCTCGCCACCGCCAGCTTCAGCCCGTCTTCTGGAACACCCACCTTCATATCGACTCTGAATATCTCAACGAGCTCAAACACTCCAACCGGAACCACCTCCATAACCATAACCGCAACTGGAGAGGGCGAGACCCACACCAGCACGTTGAGCCTGACCGTTGGAGCGCAAGCTGCAGAGATACCTTGGGTTTGGATAGGCGGCGGAATTGGAGCTGCGGGCATCATAGTCGCCGTAGTAGTAGTGGCACTGACACGGAGAAAGAAGTAGAAAACCGAGGGCAAAGCAATCCCTCCTCTTTTATTTTTTTATCCAAACTAGTCATTAATGCAGCTGAAAAAAAGTTTTGAATTAGTTACAGACATAGACATTTAGCCAAGACTAAAAGAAAGTTATAGCACTATCTCGAAGGAGGTTTTCAGGCTTAACCCTTGAATCTTCCTTTCCTATGTCTGTCTCTTAAGCCTCTTAGAGTATTCGTGGATATCCCTCATTTCATTTATTGGATGTTTTGAGGCTTTAAAAGGGAAAGGCGTCATAAGTAGGAGGTTGGCGCCGGGTGTGGGATTTGAACCCACGCGGCCCTTTCGGGCCACAGACTCTCTGTTATCCTAGTCTTTTGTGACTCCAGGCTTGAGCTTCAGCTTGGCTGCGCTGCCTATCTGCTCCCTACCAGACTAGGAGAACCCGGCGCGTCTGTGTATTTGAAAGAACCCTTCTGCGTATTTTAGGGTTTATGAAGTGTGAGTGTTCTTATGTGCTTTTGTGCCACATTTTTGGGTAAACGCCTCTTGGCATGAGCACTCGCATTGTTTTGGCTACCAATCCATGGTCCATTTTCACTATGTCTTCGCTTGAAACAAGCACCTTTGACAGAGCTACGCCCTCGCCCTTCTGTGTCATCACAACAACTGTATCGCTGGGCTTTATGCCTGTTTCAATGGATAAGACTCCTGGTGCCGCTAAGTTTGCGCCGTGGCATAGGGCGTCTACAGCTGAGTCCCTTATGACTATTTTTGGTACAAGCGCAACTACTTTTTCCATTGGTTGTATGAATTTGCGAATTGCGTCTTCGTCTCTTGTTTCCTGCCACTTTGCTTGCAGATAGGCTATGTCGTGCAGTGTGACCATGTTTTCTGTTTCAGTGAATGGTCCTGCCCTTGTTCGCCTCAGTTCTTGCATGTGGGCGCCCACGCCTAAGACTTCGCCTACGTCGTAGCAGAGCTTGCGAATGTAAGTGCCAGCTTCGCAGCCAACTTTGAACAGAACGTTGCGTTCAGCTAGTTCAAGCAAGTCTAAATAGTAGATTTTTCGTGTGCGGATGCGCCGTTTCACCGAAGACCGCAAAGGTGGGCGTTGAAAAATGGCGCCGACAAACTTGTCTAACACTGCCTTTACTCTGTCTTCGGGGGCTGCACCGTGGAGACGCATGACACAAACGTATTCTTTACCCGACACCAGCAAAGCTTGAACCGTTTTGGTTGCTTCTTCCAACGTAACTGGTAAAACGCCTGTGACTTTTGGGTCTAGGGTTCCGCCGTGACCCGCATGGTTTAGGCTTAGGAGGCGTTTCACCCAAGCTGTGACCTCGTGGCTGCTGGGTCCAGCTGGCTTGTCCAAGTTGATGACTCCGAATTTGATGTAGTCTTGTATTGGGCGTTCAGTTGGCTTGCAGCCGTATCTGGAGTCTGTTTCCTCCTCAGCTTTGACCAAGAGTTTGCGTTTGATTTCCCAAGGCGGCATCAGTCTAGGCATAGTTTGAATTTCACCGTTTTGACAAAAGTTATGTTTGTAGAGTTAAAAGGGTTGAGGTCTCTTAGGTTTGCCACTGTAGAGAGGTTTAAGTGTTTTGTAACAGTATTGTTTACAGTGGTCTTATGACACAGGTTCAAAAAACTCGAAAGTTTTTTCAAGATGCTGATAAATCGAAGCGAAGAAGCGAGAAAGCACTCGGAGATTCTTATTCCGTTGGAGGAATAAAGTCAAGTTGTCATCTTGTTCATGGGGCATAGAAAAAAGTCTTACGATGACTTCTCAAAAATGTTTTAAAACGTTATGCTTTTTGTTGTTTGAATAGAAAAAAGGGAGAGTTAAGAGGCAGGTTTTTCTTTGGGTATTTCCTTCCATTTTTCAAGGATTAGTTTGTTTTCTCCTGTTTTGAAGGATATTTTAAGCTCTATTGAGGATTGGGTTTTGAACGGGAACATGCTGTCTTCTGCTAAGTCAAGTGGAACATAGATTAGGTACTTGCCATCTTTCCTTCTGAACAATCTCGCTCTTCCTTCAGAAACCATACTTTTCAGCCACCTCCGTTGAACTGGAAATAGACAAGATATAAACAAGTATTAAAATAAGTTGTGGACAATTCAGTGATAAATTTTAATCAAATGAATGAAAAGTAGAATTTTCTATTAATTACTTCTGTTACCTTTCCACATTTTTCTCACTTGATTGTCTCTTCAAGATTGGAATCAAATTGAAAATACCACAACTCACAGGTTCGCAACTGCGCAACTGCGCACTTCGCCTAAATATCGGGCTAGGATTTGGGTGGTTTTGAAGGATGAATAGAAAATGGCGAAAATTGTGCGCGAGGTTCGGAAACAAATCAAGGGTTTACAATTTGGCGATTTGATTCGTGTGCGTTGGTTTGATGCTTGTAAGGGTGAAGCCAGAGTCGACGAGCAGTCTGAGGAGGCAAAGGTGCAATTTGATATTCCAGTGACCAGTTGGGGCGTGTTTCTCGGCTTAGTCGGTGAGAAGACTAAGCATGTTTTGCTCATTCGAGACCATTTCCAAATGAACGCTTCTTCAAGCGTCTACGATGTTGACTTCAGCGTGGTTCCTATCGGCATGATACACGCAATTGAAGTTTTAAAACGCAGCGAACTCGAGCCTCATGTTGCTAAACTGTTGCAGCAGGCGTTTCTCAAGGCACGAACAAACAAACGCAAAGGCAGAATCATCCTGCGCCTAAACATGGAAGCTGAAAATCATTGAAAAACTTATTCAAAAAAGCCCTGACAAAAACCATATGGGTTCAGCAGAATCAGGAAAATAAACTTCAACCAGTTGAGATTCCGCCCAGCCAAAGCGTCATGTACGCAGTGGTTTTTGCAATAGCCGCCATCATTGCCTTGACGATTCTTGAAGTTGCCCACATGGCTTTCCTAGGCTCATGGAACACCGAAATCTTCGCAGGCATCATGAGCGTAGTCACATTCATACTAGGCATATTCATCGGACAGAAAGCATGAAAAAGTGACAAGGAACGCTGAGAAAGGCGCGTACTAGCCCATGGGAATTCGTGAACTCTTCAAAATTACAAGAATTGCCTCAAGATACGATCATGCAACAGGCAAATTTATAATCAACATAAGTTACAAAACCAAAACAGATGTCACCGATAGAACCATTTCAGTGGCTGAAGCCTTTGGACTTGGCATCGATGAATTTCAGCAACATGTAATCTATGACAATGTGGAGTTGAAGATTGGCTTCAGAGACATTGTATATATCACAGGTGAGTCGGGTTCAGGTAAATCTGCACTTCTGAGGGAGTTGCAGCGTGAATTAGCGCCAAGTGTTGTCAATATTGCGGATGTGGCAGTTGACCCTTCGAAGCCGCTCATCGAATCGGTTGGTCGAACCTTTGAGGAAGGCTTAGAACTCCTGAGCCGAGTAGGCTTGAACGACGCCTTCCTGTTTGTTCGACGCTTCGAACAGTTAAGCGATGGGCAAAAGTATCGGTTTCGATTAGCGAAGGTGATTGAATCAGGCAAGCAGTATTGGGTTGCCGACGAGTTTTGCGCCACATTGGACAGAGACACAGCTAAAATCGTGGCGTTTAACGTGCAGAAACTGGCTAGACAACTTGGCAAAGCTGTGCTCGTTGCGACTACGCACACTGACCTCTTCAGAGACTTGAAACCATCTGTTTACATTCACAAACGGTTTGGCAGAGAGATACGGGTTCGTTACTTTCCAAACAAGTTGAACGCTTCTTGTTCTCTGGTTAAAGAAATGCGTATTGTTGAGGGAGCAAGACAAGATTATGAGAAGTTGGCGTGTTTCCACTACCGCAGCAGTCAGTTGCCTCCTCCCTACAAAATATTTGCCCTAAATCATCAAAACCAGAAGGTCGGCGTAATCGTGTACAGTTATCCACCTCCCATGTGTTTTGGCAGACGACAAGCGCTAGGCAGAGTGGCACCATTACCCGAGTTGAACAAAGACTTGGTTTGGATTTCACGAGTTGTTCTGCATCCAAAATATCGTACAATTGGATTAGGAACTCTTCTAGTCAAAGAGACTCTGCCCTTGATTGACCGTCGCTACGTGGAGACAATCGCTGTCATGGCTAAATACAATCCTTTCTTTGAAAAGGCTGGAATGACCAAAATCGCCGAAAGAAAATCACACAAGAGCATATTGAAGGCAGTGGAGAAGCTTGAAAAACTCGGATTTAACCCAGTTTTTCTCGCGTCGAAACAAATGAACCTGCAAACATTGGAAGGCATGAACACAAAACAGATTGCACAGGTGAAGCAAGTTTTACTCAGCGTTTCCAACTTTTACTATAAACGATTAGGTGCCAAGGGACAAATGTTTCCGAAACGAACAGACTTTGAAAAAGCTCTCAAATCAGTTACGTTGCATAAATTAGCACAAATGCTTTCAGCTCTGAGCGTTTTAAACCAAACTAAAATGTACCTGTTTTGGAAAAATCCTAATGTTCAAACGTGAAAGTTACGGCACTCTTTAATTGTTTGTTCATTTTTGGACATATTTCAGTCTGCGCCACGTTTCGCTCTGTGAAACAACTGATATATTAAGTTATCAGATATAGTTTAGTTTGCAGCCGCAGTCGTAAAGGGTGGGCAAAAAATGTATGTGGACGTTTGGAACGTAATCGCCAAGCAAGAACGTGAATTGAACAGCATACGAAAATTGTGGAAGCTGAAGTTGATAACACCGAGCCCAAATGTGGCATTCTTCTTGGCTTATTACAAGGTCAGCAACACCGTATTGAAAACGTTGCTCAAGACCAAAGTTCGCTTACAAGCCTTCCTTAAAAGAATCTAAAAAAAGTAAAGAGAGAAAAAACTTCAGCGCCACCACGCGTCAAATCCCCTCGACCCACCCTTATCCCTCCTTCATCCGCATTTTTGTTTGCACTTCAGCGCCAATCATTAGGCTTTTGTTTAAGGTGTCCTTTCTGCCTTGTCATCGGCTTCTTCCATGGTAAGGTCGAAACCCATCTTGATTAAGATGCGCCTAACCTCTTCGGGGCGAATATACTGCACATTGTATTGAGCCGAAACTTCGGCTAACCTAACAATATCTGCTGCGCTTATTTGAGGATGCTCGGGCAAACCCCAGTTGAGGCGGCAATCAACTTTTTTCGGGTCAAACCCTGCTTGGGCAATAACTGACGCAAACACTTCGCGTTCTATGATGCGTTTGATGAAGCGTTGTAGGGCTAGGACTTTGCGCTCAGCCATGTCTAAGGCTGCGCGAGCAGAGGCTTCCGTGAAGCCTGGCGAAGTGAACAGTTTGGGCAAGGGTGTCTGTCCGCCTAAGTATATTTGATTCATTATGTGGTCAACGTAGGCTTCGTAACGTGCTCTGGGGTCAACAGCCACGGTTTTTACGTCGGCGTCAGCTCGGTCACAGACGAAGCGGGCTCCAGCCTTTGGCTTAGACCTGATTAGACGTTGAAACTCGGCTAAGCGTTCAGCGTTGACGCCTGGAAACAGCCACAATTCATCTGGTCCAGCATATTTCTCAAATATTTCAGGCATAACCTTTTCAATGCGGGCTTTCATTTCTAAGAAACTTTTGCGGGTTTCACCGTTGAATGATAGTTCTTCGAGTAGAACTTGCAAAACGCCTGTGCCGAAGGCGCTGAAATTTACTGGCGTCCATTTAAAATGAATGATTTTTTCAGGTTGAAATGTTGCCTTGACGCCACCATACGAATAATTGTAGGCTTTGACATCGCCCGTCTTGTCACGCATAACAGCCTTAGAGTCTTCAAAACCTGTCAATGGCAGAATCTTCACATGTTGCAAGTTGTCAGGTTCCAGCTTCAGCCAAAAACTGTTTCCACAAGCAACAATCTCTCGGGCGCCTATTTGCAACAACCCGTCCAAGTTGATTGCTTCACAGAAGTCGTCCACAACCGCCTTAGCTTTCAGCGCCTCTGCATAACCAGCGTTGACGGTTGTGAAGAAGCCTACGCCAACCGTTTGGTCGGCTAAGAAATCCACGAAAGCCTTGCAAGCTGGGTCGTGCAGGTAGGCGCCTATCAAGTCGCTGAAGCTAATTGTTGGCGCTTCACCTACAGTCTCACGCCAAGCTGGTAAAAGTGTGCCATTTCCACTTCGGGTTTGTCGCAGACCACCGTAGAATTCGCGCATCTTTTTTATGACTGTGCTCAACTGAGATTTCGCCCAAATGAAAAGAGCGGCTGAATCCTTTTAAAGTTGGAATTAGCGTTTAGAGAGAATTGCGCTCATTGGCTAAAGACAGTTGATTCCCAAGCAAAGTCCTTGAACAAATCGAGGAGCATCCGCCCCTTTTCAGTCAATCTATAATATTTTGCATGAAGGAAACCGTTTGCTTCAACACGGTCAGGCTCGAGCAAACGGATTTCAAGGCAATAACGCAGGTATCGATACAGTTTCTTCGTATCGAATCGTTGGCTGTTATGGTAAATCTGGTATACATTTTTTGCTTCTCGACGAAAAAGAGTCAAAAAACGGATGACTTCCAAGAAATCGCAAGCGCGACGCCTCTTTGGGCGTCCCTCCCGCCACTTCAATCGAAGCCTGGATGTCGCAATGTGACTGGAGATAAAACATCGTTCAACGCTTTGCTGAGTCTCGCCTGACAAACAAAGTTCACCGTCAAAACAAATGCGCAGAAACCGTTATTCTGCATTTTTAACACGGCTGTGCCGCACGCTGTCTATATGCTGAATTTTTCGTGAGCCAGAAAGGCTGCTAGTCGAAGAAGCCTTCTACGGCAAGAGTTTTAAAACACAAACGCACTTTCATGTAAAAACTGCAGTGGCGCATCAAGATTTTACGCAAGTTTTGCCCATTAAAAATTGGCGTTTTTCTTGTGCAACAAATGTTTCGTCAAGTGGGCTCGCGCTTAAGCATTATGGTAATTATCAATTGGTTTTGTTCACGGCGGGCGTCCACATCTAAGTCTTTGTTTAAGAACGGCGGCAGAAGCTCGTGCAAGTTCTTTGGAATGTTTAGAGAATAGACTGTGTAGGAATATTCTGACTTGCCGTAGTACTTCTTTTTCACTGTTCTCTTCTGAAAACGAGTCGTGGCTAAACGCCTCTTTTCTCCCTTAAACGTTGACTGTTTAAAAACGATGCGAAGAATGAAACAGAACATTCCTAAGTGAGAGTGGTGGCTGAAACTGACGTCTTCAAAACCATGCTTGGTTTGTGCACTAATTCCCGTTTTTAAACTGAAAAGTTGCTTCTGTTTTCGTGGAGGCATATCAAGTGCCGTGGGAAGAAGACAACGATTACATACGCAGTGGGCACCGCAATCAAGACGAGTTCCAGCCAAACACTTTTCGAACCATCACATTGAACAGTGAAGAAGGAATCAAGGCGGTTATAGCTAAGCCAAAGGGCAAACACACAATGGAGGTGGCGAGTTACCTCTTCGAAAAAAGTAAGGGCTGGACGCTTGAAAAAGCAAAAGAATGGTTTGAGCAGCATCAGCGCAAGGGAAAAGAAGCTTTCCAATGGTTCGGCGAAATAAAACAGGCACTAGAAGCGCACAATCTCATCCACGGCAAGGCATTGCATCCCATCCGCACGGTTCATCCTGAAGAATGGCCAGAAGTGCGCGAATATTTGGAAGAGGAACTCCGCCGATCGGCGCCTACGCTGGTTGGGAAACCCCTTGTTCTCGATCATAATCGTCCATTGCAAGGCGAAGTGTTGAATGCTGAATACAATGACGGTGCCATAGAATACGTAGCCAAACTCGCTGACCATGAAGTCCTTGACAAGATTAGGCAAGGCAAAATCAAACACTGTTCAGTTGAATTTGAATGGGGTTCATTGGAACGAGTCAACGGTTTTTCACCAAGAAACATCGCATTTACAGGGCTTAGCCTACTTGAAAATTTTGAACCCGGCGACCCATTCACAACGGTTGATGTTTGGGAAGCCATAATCGCCAAGTTGAAAGAGGCGAAACAAGTAAGCGCTGAACCCAACGAATTTATTTTCTATTTAGTACAGGATCCATCTGCGTTTTTGGAAGAGAGATTCAGCACTGTCTGGATTGATCAAACAAATGGCATACAGGGCTTATATGGTTACTTGCGTGAAAAATTAGATTCGCCTCAACCCATGGCTTTATTATTCATGAAGGCTAACGGGTGGACCCTTGAAAAAGTGCAGAGCTGGCTGCGGGATCATCTGCAATATGTGAGGCAAAGTCAACCTCAACCAGTTTCAACTTCTGCGGTTGAATCGAGAAAACCCGCTTTTGCTGAAGCAATTCTGCCGTCTGAAACTGAGCAGTTACTGTCGCCTTCAGATTTAGTGAGCAAGAGGGAAATTCTTGAGCTTTTGCCGGAAAGGGTGCCAATGCACTGGGGTTATGGTCCAGCTGAACTTGTGCGCAGGTTGAAGAGTAAACTGGAATGATTGATTGCGTCATCAAATCACAGTCACTATGTGACCGGAAGTAGCCGCGATGGAACGGTGAAACCGAAATAACATGAAATGAGGAGAAAAAACAAAATGACTGACTTATGGCCAGATGCGGAAGTTGGTGAGATGATAAGCGACGGCACAGTGCTGAGCTTTGAGGCTGCGGGTGCCATAACCAAAGGTAAAACAGTGTATCTAAGCGCTGACATGAAGGTTAGTCAATGTTCAGCTGCAACCCAGTACGCTGTGGGCGTAGCTTTGAAGACTGTTGCTTTAGGCGAGTTCTGTCCCGTCTGCGTTAAAGGTGTGGTCAAGGTGACTGCTGGAGGTGCGATTACACGAGGCGCTCAGGTTCAAACCGACGCAAATGCAAACGTCATCGTTTTGGCTGATGGGTCAGCAACGTACACACCGACTGAATTGCCAGATCGTGTTGCTAGGGCTCTTGGTGTTGCTCTGCAGACTTTTGCCAACAGTGACACTGGGCTCATCTTTGTTAGTAAAGCCTGATAAAAAGGAGCGAAATGGGAGCATGGTAGACAACAAAAACGTGTTAAAAGAAGCAATAGTGAATGACCCTGAACTTGGCGACTACCATTGGAACACGCTTGTGGAGAAGGCTAAATCAAACCTCTTCACGACGCGTTATTGTTCCAGTTTGGCTAAGGAAGGTATTCTCAGTGACATGGTTAGTGCCTTGGGTCGAATGCACGATGTGGTCGTTGAAGCGGCTCAGCCTACTCTTATAGGTAGGGAAATGATTTGGGTGTTGCCAACCGATCAGCCTTTGGTGCGGTTTCCTAAGGCTAAGCTAGCTAAGGCAAAGCAGACAAGTGAATTCTCTGAGACATGGTTCTATCCTGAAAAGAGCGACACCACCGACGTGCAGGCTACCGTTGAAATCCGAGCTGGCGGCGAGTGGAGCAAGAAGTATGTTGAAGACGCCAACTGGAACGTTATGGAACGTCAAGCGCAAGAAGTGGGCAGAGCCATAGGTGAACTTGAATCAGAGAAAGTATACGCTTTGTACACGGGCATTGCAGCCGCTGACTTGGCTGGAGGCGCAGAAATAGGCGGGGCGGGAACCTTAAACTGGGCAGGAGTAGTCAGTTTTTGGAACGCTGTGCGCAAGGAGAACTTCAGCGCTAAAGTGTTGATGATTCATCCTGAGCAGGCAGCTGATTTGTGGCAAGACGACAAGTTCATACACAGCTTTTACTTCGGCAAGGAAATGGATGTGCGCAGAGGCGTTTTAGGTGAAACTTACTTGGGCATGAAGATTCTGGTGAGCACCAAAGCCACGAATGGAACGGTGATAGCCATCGATACTGATATTGCATCTGTTATGCTTTTGCGCCGAGACATTTTGACCGAGCCCTTTGAAAACCCAAGAGAAGACCGCTACGGCATTGTCGCCAGCGAACGCATCGGCCTAGGCGTGTTAAGAAGCAAGGCAGTGGCAAGAGGCACTGGCTGGTAACTCGCACTGTAAGCCTCCTTTGAGTCGTTGAAAATTACGACGATGGCGGTGATTTTTTGTTAAGCCGCCAGAGGCGAATA
>Ga0315280_10005774_pt1 | contig 17471 bp, 14 predicted proteins | sample YL17G06_40_MG_FD_203697 | JGI IMG/M metagenome (GOLD analysis project Ga0315280, IMG submission 203697) | Sediment microbial communities from Yellowstone Lake, YNP, Wyoming, USA - YL17G06_40 | ecosystem: Environmental > Aquatic > Freshwater > Lake > Sediment | place: USA: Wyoming | collected...
TAACGATTGTAGTGTCTTCCAGACCTTGAAGAGTTAAGCCCTTATTGATCACCACTTGTTCATCATATATTCCTGCATGCACAGTTATTGTGTCGCCTGAACTTGCTTCATCTATTGCTTCTTGAATTGTTCCGGTTGGGTTAACCTGATAAGTTCTAGGAATTGTTTCAAACGTGTTACCTAACCATGGGCTGTAGTCAATATACTCTGAGATTTTGTCTCCTAGACCAGTTGGATTGGTGGTAGTTTGGTTTGGTCCGCTGGCATCACCCCACCAGTTGAAGCGAGCATCAACGGCTGGAGCAGTGCTATCAATTCCCCAATCGTTATTATACAAGTTGTTCATGTGTGCCACAACAGAGCTTGTGTCAGCTTCATCGTAACCTACGGCAATGCCATAAGTGCAGCTCGAGATATCATTGTTGACAATTGTCGCTAGGGACCCTGCGCCATAGTAAGTGGTCACTAGGACACCAGCCGAAGTTGAGTTGTCGACGCTTGCAATCCCTGTGCATCCACTTATAATATTTCCAGATATGACAACATGCGCTCCAGCGCCTACTTCAACACCATAATCAAGCCAGTCACCATCGCCTTTACCTGTATAACTGTTACCACTGAATAACGAATCGGTGACACCAGTGCCGTAATACAGAACACCAACTCTGCCGATATTCGAGAATACGCAATCAACCACATCAACATCGCCACCAAAAGCAACGATCGCAAACCCTTGGTAACTAGGATAAACTATGTTTTCGAAGATGCAGTTCTCAACGGTGCCCTGCCCGCTGTCTCTTATCGCTTGGTAGATATTATGTCCCGAACCATCTATAGTCAGACTACTCAAGTTTAAGGTGACACCGGCAGTGATGAGGAACCACCCTTTAGCATCACCGGATGAACCAGTGTCTCCTGTGGGTTTAATGATCGTTGTTGATACATCTGTACCTGTAATCGCCAGATTCTTATTGATGACCAACTGAGGGCCTTCAGTGTACGTACCTGAATGTATGATTATTGTGTCGCCTGGGCTTGCGGCATTTATGGCTTCTTGTATTGACTGACCTGGGTAAACGTGCCGTTCAGCGGCGCGAATTGGCATTGTCATCATGGAGAAAATGCTTAAGAGAAGTATTAAGAAAATAGTTACAGCTGCTAGTTTGTTTTTCATTTTCCTTTCTCCTCTTCAGTTAGCACTTGCTTATATGTTGAAATGCCTATTTAACTTTTGCTGGAATTATGTTTTATTTGATTCCACACTATTAGAATCAAGTTTCAGTTGTTTTTTTATAACGTTAGATTTGCATCATCCGATCCAAAAACAGCACTTTTCTATGGTACATCAGATGGTCAATTTGTTTCATTTACAATGTTTTCCAGATCTATCCATGACTAAATGAGAGCTCACCGCTCCATAACCTAACGAAGTCAGCACTGAGCACACCCTTTCTCTTTTATTTCTTCTTTGAAAATACATTGGTGGAAAATGCTAGAGGAGTATTAAACCTAGTGTGCGCCAAAGTTTTTGGAGATTTTTAATGAGGCTTTTTTTGAGGGTTTTTGAACCGTAAATAATGGCAAGTGGGTATGCAACAATCCACGCTACAAAGTATAATTGCCTGTAGAAGTATGAAACATTTCCACAGTAGCCCTTTCCAGGCGTATTCGAATGTTATTGGTTCTAGATAGTAGAGAGGATGATGGGTGTAAAGAAAAAGAGGGGGATTGTAAGACTGGTTGCTATCGTCCTATGTTGCAAGGATGGGGCCTCTTCGTTTACGAGACCAAAGTGTTCTTGCAATGAGAGCCGTTGTAATTGTTGCAGTTAAGAACATTGGCAGAAGCATTGAGTTGGGAAATTCCGGCACCACAGTGGCTGTTCCGTTGACTAGTATTGGTGTGATTTCATAACCATCTTCATCTATAAGAACACCCCAGTTGATGTTTATGTCGCTTACATCCATTGCGGTTGCGTTGAACGTGATTTCGCATAATGTTCCGCTGCCATTTACAGTCCCAGCAACCATCAGTATACAAGTTACTTCTGGTAATATGCCGGGTTGTGCTGGCTTCGATAAGAACATTGTACTGCCTTTTTGCTTGAGAAAGTTACCTTCAGTGATGCTTGTGAAATTCAAGGTTTCCGGGTCCCAAGTTACATTTAAGGCCCACTGCACGACGGCAGGCGAGTCTGTGACAGTTATGTTAACTTTGAAAGTTATGCCGGGTTCAGTTATGATCTGACTGGGGGGGTCGACAGCGAAAATTGGTGTTGAAGCGTTGGTCGTGCATGTTCTTGTTAGCATTAGGCATACAAAAAACATAGAGAATATTAGTAGGAGCTTCTTCCCCATTTTCTCACCTAAACCTTATATAAGCTTCCATTCAGTATTTAGAACTTTCGCCATTAAAATTTAAAAGTAAAGAAAAAAGTTGGTAAGGATTGTGGCATTTTTATGATTCTTTTTAGGATTGGACGGGTTTATTTGTTGACTGTGTTGCAGCCTTGATACTTGCGCCGATGAGCATTTCGCGTCATTATGGTTATCGTCGCCGTGGCGGCAAGGAAGAGAGCCAGTAGCATAAAGGGCTGGAATTCTGGGATGACTGTTACGCTTCCATCTACTAGCGTTGGGTGAAGTTCCGTGCCGTCTTCATATACTAGTACACCCCAGACTATGTCGATGCTGGTTTGACCAACGTCAATGGCGGTGAATGTGATTTCGCATAATGTTCCGCTGCCACTTACTGTAGTTGGATCCAGTAGTACGCAGGTCATTTCTGATATTAAGCCGGGTTGTGGGGGTTTCACCAAGAACATTGTAGTATGACCCTGAAAAAAATTGCCTTCCCTAACGTCAGTGTTGGGGTTTGTGATGTTTAAGACGGCTGGGTCCCATGTTATATTCAGTGCCCACTGCACGACGGCAGGCGAGTCTGTGACAGTTATGGTAATGTTGAAGCTTCGTCCAGCTTCAGGAATTTCCAATGATGTTGGGCTCACGGTGAATGTTGGTGTTTGTGCCTTGACTCCTGTCGTTTTCGCTAGCGCTAGCGCCATGCATAAGATGATTGTAAAGACAAATAGCATGATTTTTTCTCTCAATTTTTACACCTTAAAATGTAGTTACTTTCATTGTATATTTAGAACTTTCGGAATACGAATTGAAGACGCACAAAAGAGAACTTTTAAAAGTGAGTTAGATGTATGTCAGGTAGTTTTGTCTAAATATGCTTGCATCTCTATAGTCGATTACGCCATTGAAGTCTAGGTCTGCTTTTGGGTTGTATTCGTATATGTATGCTTGCCTAAAGAGATAGGCGTCCCAATAGTCTATGTCGTTGTCGCCGTCGATGTCGCCTAAGATGAGGACTTGGAATGTTACGCTTTTGAAAGTAGATTCTCCCAAGTATCTTGAGGTTACGTATATAGTGTAGTTGTTGCCTGGTGGAACATTTTTGGCAAGTCTGAGTGTTGTGTTATAATTGCTTATTTCACTTGTCTGCTGAATTGTTGGAGGCAGAGTTTGTGCGGCCTGCTTTGTTAGAGAGGTTGCTTCTGTTATTTGGAATGTTGCGTTTACTTCGCTACAATAGGGTGTGCCTAACAGTTTTGGCCAGTCTGTATAGGCGTTTGCGTAGGCGGTTGCTGTGCCAATCATTGCGTCTACAGGTATTGGTATGCTGATTATGTAGGTTGGGTTGGATTGAGCGGATATTGTGGTTTGGATGGATGCGAATCCGAAAGGTGTGTTATCACAGTAGTAGATGTTAATGGTCATAAGCGCTTCGCGCGGTTCAACATCAAGGTTTACTATGCTAATCTTGAAATAGGCTAGCGCTCCTCTTTTAAAGGTGAATATGGGATTGCCGTTTGGGTCGCATGGGGCTACGTACTCGATGAATACGTATGGCGTTTCCGGAGGAGGTTTGCCTGTTGATAGTGTTCGTATTGTAAGAAGTCTGTCTTGTGAGGTTTGTATTTGGAGTCCTACTAAGCCGTCTGTGACTAGTACTTCGTCCAAGGTTAGATTGCCATAAATATGAACCGTGTCTTTGGCATAGTATTGTTGTTTGTCGGTTTTTACGGTTATATCTAATGGGGGGTTAGCTTGAACAGATATTATTCTAGTTATTAGGATTAAAATTAATAACAAAAAAAGGGGGAATGTGCGGATTTTCACGGAGTTGCTCACGTCTTAAGTATTATGAATGGTGCAAAGCGTTCTGGGCAGTATGGTACGCCGCCGTATTGGGGTATTCCGGTGAACACGTTGACGTAGATTTTTCCTGTGCCGACGAATGCCCATGATGGGATAGTTATTGTGTAGCCCATTGCTATTCCGTCTTCTGGGTCGACTGTGAAGGAGCCTCCTGCGAGGCCTATTGGTACGCCACATTCGTCGCAGGCGACTATCGTCAGGAACGTGTCTTTGCTGGTCATCGATATGCTTTGCAGGTCAACGTCGATGGTGATTGTTTGGCCTTTCTTCAGTGGTGAACCAGTGACTGTTATGTCTCTGATGGATACTATGTAGCCGAATCTGAAATAGCATGTGTCCATGACTGTTACTTCTGAAATGCTAACTGAACCTGTGATCGACCAGTCGCCGAACAGAGCTTCAGCATTTGAGCCTTCCCATGGGACTCTGAAGCTTGTGGTTGCAGTACCATTAGCATCAGTGAAGGCTGTCCTATAGTCAGCTGCAACTCCATTTGGCATGATCATTTCGAAGGCTACTGGTTTGTATTCAACTGGCTCCTCGTTGTAGGTTACTTTGGCGTAGACTGTCACTTCTTCCTGTGGTCCGAAGGCGTCACTCCATCCAAATGGATAGTCTCCACCTGGCCCTATGCCGCCTTTCTCAGTGTAGACGTCGATTGCAGGTCCAACCGCTGGCATTACTTGCATTATAACGTGTTTATGACTGTCGTGGTCAACGTAGGTGGGTGCTGATGGCGGTTGCGTATCAGGTGCTGTAACTGTCAACGTAATTCCTACAGGACCTGGTCCATCACAGTGGAAGCTAGAGGTTACACCATAGAGTGTTAAGTCTATCGTGCCGTCGTTGCCAACGTCGATTTCCCATTTCCATTCAGTTATTGGACATGTGTGGACTACTGGAAGTGTGTCAATGCCATCTACTGAAGTAGAGCCATCTAGTGCCACATCAGTGCATACAGTGACGAAGGCTCCGTCTTCTGGTGTCTTTATACTGGCTCTTGGTGGTGTTGCTGTTGGTGGCGGAACGTGCACCAAGCCATTAACGCGGTCATGTGGAAGTTCAATGCCACCTGCGTCGATGATTGCGCTGTTATCTATGCTAATCACACCACTTGGACTGCCGGTATAGCCCTTCGCGTGGAAGGTTATGTAGACCAAGTCGCCATCGCCGCTTGCCGTCTTTGCCACCAGCAGAATACATGTCATCTCTGGTATCAAACCAGGTTCTGGCGGCTTTACTAGGAACATCGTTGAGCCTTGGCTCTTTAGGAATGGACCTTCAACTATGTCAGTGTCTGGGTTCACGATTTCCAGCACGTCTGGGTCCCATGAGATGACGGCCATCCACTGGACTATTGGTGGGCTGCTAAAGATTTTCAGTGTGACAACGAAGCTGCTGTCATATGCCTTTGTGATTTCGTTTAGTCCGTTTTCGAAGACTACCTGCATTGATGCTCCAGTGGCGTTGACTTGCGCTAGAGGCATCATTGCCATTGCTATTGATAGGACGATTGCAAGGCTTAATAGAGCTTTTCCTTTCATTTTTTATTCCTCCATTTTATGACTATTAGCTAAGGACTCTCCAGATAGTATTTTCGGAAGTAGAGCGGTCCCGCGTCCACGTAGTTTATGACACCGTCCTTGTTGAAATCGGCCAGTTCGTGATATCCGCTGAAAGCGATTGAAAAGAGGTTTACGTCTTTGTAATTGCAATGTCCGTCAAAGTCATAGAACGGTGGTGGTTTTACTGTTATGTATCCTAGGTCGCCAGCTACTTTTTGAACTTTGATGTTGTTTGCAGTGTTTGCTTCCTGGATTTTTGGAACCCAGTCCGGACTTATTTCAATCTTGGCTGTAATTTTTGCGTTTGCTAGGTTAGAGTGCCAGACCACGCATTTGAGCTCCACTGTCGAACCTGGGTATATCCAACCTTCCTTCGTGCATGTCACTATTTCGGTTGCAGTAGAGACTTCGCATGTGAGCAAATACTTTTCTGGGTTTTCACCCTGGTTTATGATTGTCTTATCGAAGGTTACTTCCCAGCCGTTGCTCAATGGTGGCCCTAGATACTTAGCTGTGGCTGATTGAATTATTGCTAGGTCGCGTGTCACTGTTGCTGGGTCTTTCTTCCATAAGTTCTCTTCTCCGTAGAACATCAAGCCTGGATAGATGCTGTTGTAGAACCATCCGTGTACCCATTGTCTCTCGTAGTGGCGTCCTTCAGGCTGGAATGTCATGATTGAGGGTGCTTCAGCATAGTATATGTCTTCTAGCTCGTTGTATAGTCGCTCTCTCACAGCTGGGTCAGTCAAGCCTATACCAGTGTAGATTAAATCTTCAATGTAGTCGTTGTTTATTTCTGTGACAAGATCACCATTATAGTTGTAGTATGGCAATCCTGATTGTCCATAGCTACCTTGTGGGTGCCAGTTCATCGTGCCAAGTCCGTATGTAATGTGTTGGAAGTAGCTGAAGTCACCGTATATGTCCATGAACGGCACAACCCAGTTGTGTGGGTCTGGGAAGTCTGCCAGCCAACCTACAACGAATGCAGGTAAGACTTCGCTGTACATGTTAGTGATGAATGTGCCCCAATCTTGTCCTACGACCACTACACTGTCTACGGCTCCTAATGGCCTGTCAATTCCATGTGTTGCCAGATAGTCTGGAAGCTCTAACTCTATGGTGTCTTTAATCACTTCAGCTGGGACTCTTCTTGTGGATACGTCTGGACCGCACACTATTGTTACCTTGAAGCCTTTCGTCCAGACTTCACCACCCCAAGCAGTCTGCAAGTGCTGAACTAGCTTCGCCATGTCCTTATCATAGTGCATCGTAGCGTGCTTTGTCGCGTTGGCATAGGCAATACCATAGATTACTGGGTCGTGTAATGGAGCAGCTTCGCCTAGCATAACATCATCTATAACCTCTGTAACGTTATAGGCGTATATGAGTGCCAGCCTCAAGTCTCTGTCGCTTAAGAGATTGGTTTTAGTAGTATAGCCGCCCGCACCATCTCCGATACCATTATGCCAGTTAGTGTCTGTATAGTCATAAGCGAAGAATATTGCGTCTGCACTCAATGTGGGCAGGTGAGGTAGATAGCGCACTTTCCCAGCAGCTATAGCTGCCAACAAGTCGGGATCATTCACGTCTGCCCTCAAAACAGTAACTTGGTCAGCTTGTGTTGCCGGATCGTCTGATAGGAATCGGAGTTTTCTATCAGCCCATTCCATCACAATCTCGTGAACAATAGTGTCACAGTGTGGCTTGCTCCAGCCACCCCAATAATTAGCGAACGACTTCAGTCGGTGCATTGAACCGTCAGCTTCTATGTAGTCAAGATAGTATGGACCACAGCCCATCATCTTGTACCCGATTGGACCAGGTGCTGGTGGATTATTGAACTTAATCCAGTTTTTATATTCACCTGGAATCTTGTGCCAACTGGCGTTCCAGCAACCTTGCGCTTCAACCCAGTCAGGATCCATAACGCTACCCCAACTTTGGGCAAGGATTTGTTGGAATGCAGCATATGGCATGGCAAGGTTGAACCAGACGTAAGTGCTGTTGCTTTCGATTGCATCGTCAATGATTCTTCCTAAAACACCTTCTTCACTCGTCTTTGAAGCGTTATAGTACTTGTATGTTTTTATGTTAAAACCAGCGCGGCTACCAAGTTGGCCTGTCAATGGCTGGTAGAACATCCATTGTGGGCCACCGCTGTGGTCCATAACCATGCCTCTTTCAATAGAATACTCAATGTCATATGGCGTGACAGTACCATATGTGGGATCTTGCCATTGCACACCCGTTCGTATTTTGAAGTACCATGTCTGAACATAATCCATTGTCCTTATCGCCTTATCTCTCACGCTGTAGTAGCTTGATTGAATTGGTCTCAAAGTCAAAGTGTATGTACCCTCAATCTTCAAGATCGTGTACTTGATACTCTCTTGTCCACCTGGACCAATTGTGTCGTAAGTCCATGTCATCGTAAGACTCTGGCCAACAACTAGACCGCCAGGGGCTGCAGTCAACGTGTAAGTGATACCTTTGCGCGTCCATGTACTACCAACAGGGCTAGACGGATTAACAGCTGATGTATTCGTGTAAGTGTGTGGAGCTACAGGCTGAGGTTGCAGCACGTTACCTGCAACAGTTCCATATCCTGGCCACCACTCTGCAAGTTCTGGAACATAACTGCTCAGATCTACAAAGTCAAAGTCAAGCAGACAGTTGTAAACATTGAAGATCAACTCAGCGCTAGCCGTGTCGTAAGCCCACGCGGGGTCCGCAGTTTCTGGACCTCCAGTAGTTAAATAGGTGTATTTATCGGGGTTTGGAACGACAACAGCTGCTGATACGGCGGGAGCCTCTGAAATCATTAGCATCGCAAGAATCGGCAGAACTAACACTAGAATCAATTTTCGATTCATTTTTCTTTTCTCCTTTCTCATTTATGAGCGTTAAACATAAAGCAGATTCGAATATTTAATCTTTATGGAAAAATCCTCTAGCGCTTAAAACACCATAAAACCAATGTAAAAAAAGAGTTAAAGTTATAAATTCCACTTCTAATCTCTAAATGATGGGGAAAGGGAAAACAGAATGGGCTTAGGAACATTTATTATAAGAAGAGTATTACTTCTGATACCGACACTCATAGGAGTCACAATTCTGATTTTCGCCGTCACAATGCTTCTTTCACCAATACAAAGAGCAGCCCTCTACGTTAGATCACCCCAGCAAATAAGGGAACTTCCAAACATCGCAGCCCAATATGGATTATACGATCCAGCTTATGTCCAATATTTCCGCTGGTTGCAACAGGTTCTCTCAGGCAACCTAGGTTTTTCAATAACAACAAACGACTTGGTGTTAAATCAGCTTTTAATAAGATTTCCACGAACTGCAGAAATAGTCCTGCCAAGCATCCCTCTAATCATTATTATAGGAATATATCTAGGAGTAAAATCTGCAGTTCATAGGGATCACATTATTGATCATTCCACAAGATTTTTGGCAATATTCGGATGGTCGCTTCCTACATTTTGGCTTGCCATAATGCTTTTAGCCATATTTTACGGCTATTTAGGATGGTTCCCACCGGGAACTAGCGGTAGACCGCTCGGAGGCGCGGCCGTCGAATTCGTAACAAGCAGTGGAAGTGGATGGCACACCTATACAGGCTTCTACACGATTGATGGCTTGCTAAATGGACAACCTTGGATAACACTAGACGCAATAAAGCATCTAGTATTACCAACGATGACTCTCGTGATAATCAACATTGCACTAATAATAAGAATAATGCGCTCAAGTATGCTTGAAGCCCTAGGTAAAAACTACATAATAACTGCAAAAGCAAAAGGACTTAGAAACAAAGAAGTCATCAACACACATGCACGCAGGAATGCACTCATACCAGTAATAACAATGTCAGGACTATTGACAGCTGGACTATTAACAGGTGTCATCATAACGGAAACCATATTCAGCATAGACGGCCTGGGAAGAATGGCTGCCAACGCTGCCCTCTCAAGAGGCGTACCTGACATACCAGCAGTATTAGGCTTCGCCTTATTCGCATGTATTGTATATGTTGGAGCAAATCTTGTCGTGGACATACTTTACGCTTACATAGATCCAAGAATAAGGTTGGGATAAAAAATAATGAACATACGAAATCGACTTAGAACATTTAAAAAAGAAATAGAACCTCAATGGAAAGAATCAAAATTCACACTTCACCAAATAAGAAAGAGCCCACTATCAGTAATAGGGATCATTATAATAGTAGCTTTCGCTATAATCGCAATACTAGCACCCACAATCGCACCACCAGTGGGAAGAGACCCATTTATGGTATGGAAAGACGGCTACTTTTTAACCCCACAACCACCAGGGTCACCAGTCACGCGAAACACTATCGCTATAAGAATAGGATGGACAACGCATATTTTTGGCACAACCGGCGGGGAAGTAGGCCAAGTAGACATTTACTATGGATGCATCTGGGGAACCATCACAGCATTCCGCATCGGAATAACCGTCACTGTGATCTCACTGATACTTGGAGTAGCAGTAGGATTAATAGCAGGATACTACGGAGGAGCAGTAGACGAATTAATGATGAGATTCACAGACATCATCTTTGCATTCCCAGGTCTAATCCTAGCAATGGCGCTGGTCATGACAATGCCGCCAACTCTTGCTATAGACGCATTCTTCTGGATAATCCTCGCTATAGCCTTCATAGCCTTCACTATCATAGGCGGCAGAATTCTGAAGGTATCAAGTGGCATAAGTCTGTTACTCGGCGTTGCAGGTTCCGCCATAATCGGAGTAATATACATCTATGCACTAAACAGTCCATCCCTCTGGACACAAATATTCCCACTAAACAATCTAGACAAATCATTGATAGCCTTAACAATAGTAGGATGGCCAGGCGACGCACGACTGATCAGAAGCGAAGTGCTGAGAGTCAAACAAGAAGATTACATTGAAGCAGCAAAAGTATCAGGATGCTCAGACTTAAGAATAATACTCAGACACATTCTTCCCAACGCAATGTACCCAATACTAATAACAGCATCCTTAGGCTTAGGAGGAATCGTCCTAACAGCTGCCGCGCTAAGTTTTCTGGGAATTGGCTCACCATTAGGATATGCTGACTGGGGACAAATGATTAGTTTCGCCAGAAGCTACGTCAACATTGGAATGACATACTGGTGGACCTTCTTTATACCAGGAATATTCATATTTCTCTTTGTCCTAGGATGGAATCTCCTAGGCGACGCATTTAGAGACGTCTTAGACCCAACATTAAGGAGAAGATAGCAAACGTCAAATCAAGATGAACTCATCACAATTCAAGACCTTGAACTAAAATTTTACACGTACGAAGGAGTAGTTGAAGCCTTAGACGATGTAAATCTAAAAATAAAAAAAGGAGAAATACTGGGGCTGGTTGGCGAAACAGGTTGCGGAAAGTCGGTAACAAGCCTCTCAATCCTCAACTTAATTCCTAACCCAGGGAAAATAGAGGGTGGACAGATAATACTTCAGACAGATGGGAAAAATGTAAATTTGCTTCAGCAAAAAGACGCCATACTAAGGCAAATCAGAGGAAAAGATATTGCGATGATTTTCCAAGAGCCAAGAGCTTACCTCAACCCCGTCTATAGCGTTAAGAACCAGATAGGAGAAGTTTTAATGCTCCACAGGAAACAAGAAATAGTGCAAATAGCACTTGAAGAAGTAGAAGCCATAATAGAAAAGAAAGCAAAACCGGGTTTCTTTCTTAATTACGATAGAAAAATGCTGCAGAAAATGCTGAAAAATCCAAATTCATTCTCATTAAAAATTATTTCAAAGATTCCATTTATCAATAGGTATAAACGTAGAATAAATACGGCTGTTCGCAAAGAGGTTGTTAGAATCCTAAGAGAGATGGAGCTACCAGACCCAGATAGGATAGCCGACATGTATCCTCATGAACTCAGTGGCGGCATGGCTCAACGTGTAATAATAGCCATGGCTCTTGCATGCAATCCCACATTGCTGATAGCGGATGAACCCACTACAAACCTGGATGTGACTGTTCAATTTCAAATACTAAACCTCATAAGAAAGCTTAAGCAAAAATTTGGATCATCAATTCTTTACATAACACACGACATGGGAGTCGTCGCTGAGTTATGCAGTCGAGTAGCAGTAATGTACGCAGGAGTCGTATGCGAGTCCGCCGATGTGGTAGAAATTTTCAAAAACCCGCTTCATCCTTATACAAAAGCACTCTTAGAATCCATTCCAAGACCTGGAAGTGAGTTTAAAACAATAGAAGGAACCGTACCCAGCCTAATAAATCCACCGTCAGGTTGTAGATTTCACGACAGATGCCCCTACTCCATGGAAATATGCATAAAAGAGAAACCAAATTTTATAGAAGTAAAAAAGGAACATTTCGTTAGCTGCCACTTGCATAATGGAGGCTCGAAATGACCACGTTCATACAAACAACACACTTAAAGAAATACTTCCCTGTGACAGGAGGAATTCTAAGAAGAAAAATAGCTGATGTAAAGGCTGTTGACGGAGTTAGCCTCAGCATACAAAAGGGAGAATGCTTCGGACTTGTTGGTGAATCGGGATGCGGCAAGACAACCTTTGGCAAAACAATAATTCGAGTATACACTCCAACAGCTGGCCATATATACTTCAATGCTCCAGACGAAGTCCTTGAGGAAATTAAGGCTCTCGAAGACAAAAATCCAAAAAATCCTAGACTTAGAGAGATTAATAAAAAGTATGACTTAGTCTACTTCAGAGGGGAAAAACTTAAGCCAATAAGGCGAGAAATGCAGCTAGTTTACCAAGATCCCACCACATCCCTTAACCCTAGAATGCTTGTCAAAGACATAATTGCAGAACCTTTAGGAGTGCAAGGAATAGTAAAGGGAGAAAAAGCTCGGAATAGAGTGATAGAGATTTTAGAAAAAGTGGGGCTTTCAGAAAGACACCTATATAGATATCCACACGAGTTCAGTGGAGGTCAAAGACAAAGGATTGCTATAGCGAGAGCATTAGTAACTAACCCTAAATTTATAGTTCTTGATGAACCAACATCTTCAGTAGATGTTTCCGTGCGTGCTCAACTACTCAACCTCTTCCAAGATCTACAGAAAGAATTCGGCTTAACATACTTGTTTGTTAGCCACGACTTAAGCATTGTGGAATGCATAAGCCATCGAGTTGCCGTTATGTATCTTGGAACAATAATCGAATTGGCAGAAACATCAGAATTGTATAAGAGACCTTTACATCCTTACGCAATTGCTCTTCTCTCTTCAGTTCCCATCGCCGATCCTACCGTAAAACGGGAAAGAGTGATGCTCACAGGTGAAGTGCCAAGTCCAATAAATCCTCCCTCAGGATGTAGATTTCATCCAAGATGCTCTCAGATTATGGACATATGTAGCAAGGAGGAACCTAAACTCATAGATGTTGGGAATGGACATCTTGTAGCTTGCCATCTATATACACAATAATAAATCTGCAGAGAAAAGGTTTCGCAAAACATATATCTATAAGATAAATTACTTTATCTTAGGGTAGACTGGATGGGTGGCACCTTGACCAGCTTTGCAGTGGAAATGCTTTGCAACAAGCATGGTTTGGAAAGATTTAGGGTTAAAATTGTAAAAAGATTCAACATGCCTCCTGACGTAATAATCCCCGAGCTGAGCAGAAGACCAACAATCGGCGAAATAAAATGCATATACGTAGGGCGAGATATTAGCAACAGAGAAGTTGAGAATTTTCTACGTGACTACTTTCGAGAAAAAGGTATGCTGGAAAAGATAGTAAAAATGCATCTAACGACCTGACATAAAAAGCCTAGTTGCTTCATCTCATTTAAAGTTAATGTCGCCAAATTACTATACAGAATACTCTAATATCACTTCTCCTTTGAAACTACATTCTAAAACAGTTTTTAGGACATTATTCCGTTGATTATCCAGAATCTTTCGCAGAATTGCTTAACTGCAACACAGCGTTTTCCGCATATATCCAAAACTCTTTCTCCAACTTTAGCAAAGCCTCGTCAGATTTTAGCCTTTTTAAAATAAAATATCCACCGATAAACATTGATTCCAAGAACATAGAAGGTGATATGCCGCGGTTTTTGTCTTTAGTGCAAAGATCAAACTTTACAACGAAGTCATTTGATGCCCCTTCAACAGTTACAGTTATGTATCCATTTATCTTAAAGTATGGCGAATCTTCTGCGAGTATTTGATAACCAGTCGGTATTTCTCCTTTTATTGCTTGGAAATCTTTTGCTTTAAAGAAGTCTCCTATTCGGGTGGTAAGCAATACTAAATCAATGTTTTTTTCTTTCCAGTTCTTTTGCATTTTTAACCACTATCAGTATATTTAATTACTGTTCTTAAAAGTTATTTGTTTCCATTGATTAGTGTTTTTCACTTTGTCAAAGTTTCAGAATTATGAAAACAGTATCTTTCATCCATCCTTGATATGAATTGGGTCTCGAAACAATAAAAATAAAATGATTTATTTTCTTAAGAGCAATGTTTATCTCAAGGCCTTCAATCTGAGTTTTAGTAAGAAACTGAAGGAATACGCAGCTTGTGAGATGAAATCAGCGATGAAAAAAATAAAAGCAAGAAAAAAGGGAAAAAGAAAATGGAAAAGAGATACGGGGATTTTGTTGTATGTTACAGCCTTTATTGTAATAATCACTTTATCTGTACTGTACCAAAGAAATTCACAACCACCTCCAGTCTCCAAGAAACCTGCTAATGAATATTTCAGCTTTTCAAAAGGATCCGCTTTAGCAGAGTCTTTAGATCCGCAAAATGATTCCATTCTTATAAGCCAAGCAGGCTTCACGATTACAGCTGTTGAAGGAAATGCCACAAACGTGATTATTAACCCACTTCAAGGAAATGTGGCACTTGAAGACTCCCCGCACTTTTATAAAATAATTCAGGGAGAAGCTGTGGATGTTGGCCCTATAATGTACCAGAATAGAGTACCAAGCGAAAAACAGGATCAAGGTTGGCCTCTTTCATTTAGAATATCATGCAATGAAGCTGAAGGAGAAGTCACTGTTTATATCGAGATGTTCGTCCCTCTAAATTCTTAACTGATAATGATAATAAAAAGTTTAGGTTTCTACTCTACAACTCTTTTTAGTTGACTCTTATACATTTCGATGATTTCTTCTACCGTCGTTGCATCCTCAGCGGCCTTGTCAAGCCTATAGTTTCCCGTGAAACGGGGAAACCTAATTGCCAATCCGCTTCCCTTTCGGATGGCATCCATAGCGCATGTGTGGATTGGGCTTAATGTTATTTCAGCTCCTAAAATTTCAAGCACCACGACTGGCTCAAACCATACATCCGCTTCAATCATGGATTGCACACGTGGATGTTTGTGAGCGATGACATGCTTTTGCATCATTTTAGGTAGTTTAGCTAAATCTTCATCCGTAAATCCTGTTCCGCATTTTGTCACCGTTTCAAAAGTGTCTGCGTCAGGATTGTGCGTTGCCAACAGCAACGCTCCGTAGGCTCCTGCACGTTTGCCTCTACCGTGAAAAGCGCCTATAACAACCAAGTCCACGGTGTCGGTCATCTCACTTTTGTAGTCGCGCTTGTACTTTATCCACAGCCAACCGCGAGCTCCAGCCTGGTATATCGAGTCTTCAGCGACTGACTTGCAGACTAAACCTTCGCAGCCTTCCTCTATGGCTTCTAGGAAGAATCTCTCAAGCTCTTTTGGGTTGCCTGTGATTATGTGCTTAGCTATTTTCACTCTATCGCTTTCTTCCACAATTTTCTCTAGGACTTTCCTTCTGAGTGGGTAAGGCTTCAAAGTTAGGTCTTCACCATCAGCATAAAGGGCGTCAAACATGAAAAGCGAAACAGGATACTCTTCCATGGCTTCTTTGATCCCGTATTTGCGTCTGCGGTGCATCAGCTCTTGAAATGGACGCATCTCCCCTGTCTCAAGGATCATGGCAACACATTCTGCCTCTAAAATGGCATTTTTTGCCTTCACATATCTCTTGATAAGTTCAATAGCGTCTGGATACTGGTCGGAGATATTTTCCAAGCGTCTTGAAAAAAGAACAGCCTCATCGCCATTCTTATGGGCTTGAATTCTTTCACCATCATACTTATATTCGGCTATGCATTTTCCGCCGAGTTTTTCGAGAATTTCTTCTGGCGTGGAAAGTCTTTCTGCCAGCATTGGTCTTATCGGCTCGCCTACTAAGACTTCAAATTTTTTGATTCCTTTCAAGCCTTTTTCAACGACGACTTTTGCGACTCTGCCGAGGTCTGAGGAAATGTTGTAAGCTCGCTCTACAAGTTCACGAGCTTCTTTCCCACCGCCGTAGGCTATTGCTAAAGCGTCGAGAACCGTCATGTCAGCGATGCCTAGGCGCAGGTTTCCCGTCACGGTTCTCATGATGTATTTTGCTTCCTTGGGAGTTGCACCAGCTAAAAGACCAGCTAAATATGAGATTTTAAGGTCAACAGCGCCAGAGCCTGAAGACCTAGCCATTTTGTCTAGGATTTCATAGACTTTTTGGACGGTTAAGGGTTGTTGGAAAAAGGTTACTTGCCTTTTACTAGCTATGAACTTCTCGGCGGTTTCCCCGATGTCTCCGCTCTTTTTTAAATCATCTTCAATTTCGCTTTCCTTTCTTCCAGAAGCGCGAGCGAGGGCTTTTATTGCAAGTTTCTCGGCTACGCCTATTTCGAGACTAATGAAGTCTGGGTATATCTTACCCTGAGTTAAGTATACAACTTTGTCAATGATGTCTTTCGGTGTGTTTTTGAGAAGGTCAACTAGAAGGTCTGTCATTTCCAGTCTTTTAGTTGTGGATTCGATTTTTTCGTAAGCTTCAGCGATTACAGCGTATCTCAATAATTAACCTCACAAATACAATGCGAATGCAAGATATTAAAATTTCAGTTTGTCAAGTCCTGTCAGTAAGTTCGCTTAGATAATAACTACGCATCTTCATGGAAACGTCTCCACCTCAAAGGTTTCATAATGAACTATTTGATTTATAGGTCTTCTACTTGGTGGCGAAGGAGCCTCAGCCGGATAACCAACAGGAATTATGGCTACTGGTCTCACTCCTCGGGGAATTTTTAGGATTTCCCTTGCCTCTTCCTCCCTAAATGCGCCAATCCAGCACGTGCCCAACCCAAGTGAGTAGGCAGCCAAGTGAATGTTTTGTATGGCAGCGGCCGTGTCCTGTATGCAATACAGGGTTTTGCCTCGCATACCATAGCCTTCAAAGGAGCGATTTTCGTTTGCACAAACTACAATTACGACGGGCGCTTCTTCAATTAACATTGCACCCAAAGCAGCTTGAGCAAGTCTTCTTTTGATTTCTGGTTTTCGGACTATTATGAAATCCCATGGCTGAATGTTTCCGGCAGATGGCGCCCACCGCGCTGCATCAACAAGTTTTTTGATAATTTCTGCTGAAACATTTTGGCTTTTGAAGGCTCTTATGCTTCTCCTTCCCTTAATGGCTTCTAAAACATTCATAATTCCACCTTCAACACTCATCCTACAAGTTTTACAGCGCAAAAGCCTTAAGTTTTGTCGTGCCTCATTTCTGTTGGATGATGAGGTAGAGAGTCAATAGAGCTTAGGCAGTGATATGACTCGACGGGCGAACTGACAC
>Ga0315280_10005775_pt1 | contig 17471 bp, 14 predicted proteins | sample YL17G06_40_MG_FD_203697 | JGI IMG/M metagenome (GOLD analysis project Ga0315280, IMG submission 203697) | Sediment microbial communities from Yellowstone Lake, YNP, Wyoming, USA - YL17G06_40 | ecosystem: Environmental > Aquatic > Freshwater > Lake > Sediment | place: USA: Wyoming | collected...
AGTAGAGGAGATAAACCTAATCTGACAAAATAGTGGTTGATTTCCAGATATGTGCTAAAATACTAAACAAAGAGCGAGGTGTTGTTGATGGCGACTAGACACAGACTAGTATTAGGCGATTCAACCAATATGAAGGAATTAGAGAATGAGAGTGTGCATCTTGTTGTGACCTCACCGCCATATTTCAACGCACCATTTGACTATAAAGATGCCTTCAGAACCTATAGCCATTATCTGGAAATGTTGAAAGCAGTTGCTGGCGAAATATTCCGGGTAATGAAGCGAGGAAGAATAGTAGCTCTGAATATTGACGACATGCTTGTTAACGGAGAAAAATTTCCCATCGTAGCGGATGCAACCAGAATATTTATGGATGCCGGATTTAACTATCGGGATCGCATTGTTTGGAAGAAGCCGGATGGTTATTTGCGAATCAGCCGAAGAAGCGGAGTTTTGCTGCAGAATCCCTATCCGATGTACTTCTATCCTGATAACCTTTTAGAAAGCATACTGATTTTCCAAAAAGGAAAGTTTGATTATAGAAGTATCCCTCAGCATTTAAGAGAAGAATCGCAAGTGGATATCAAAAGGTTTCAAGAGAAGAAATGGTTTATGACTCTTTGGGAAATGACTAATGTCCTTCCCGGCTCAGTTTTAGAAAAGAACATTGCAGCTTTCCCGGATGAACTACCTTTTCGGATAATCAACCTCTTTTCATATAAAGGCGAAACAGTGCTTGATCCATTCCTTGGGAGCGGCACTACAATAAAAGTGGCACGCGAACTTGGCCGTAACTCAGTAGGATATGAGATTGATGAGGCTTTGGAACCAATAATCAAGATAAAATCGGGCTTTAGTAATGCTATAAGGATATATGGTGAGGATGATGTTTTGGAAATAATCCATCGGGAGCAAGGAGAAGAGGATGGAAATAACGGCGGAGATCAAGTCAATAAGCTACAAACCGTTACTCTGCAAAACCCTTAAAGAAATACCCTATAACGAAATTGACAGTCTTTTTTATAAGCAAGCTAGTTTCATTCTTAATTTTGATGATACGAACAAGTTTGCAGTTAGTTGGTGGGTTTCTGCCAAACGCACACGCTCTTATCCTTACGCCAGAGTTTACGACACGCTTTCCTTTGCCGGAAAGAAAGTTACGGTCATTCCAATATTCAAGGACGAAGGAAAAGACGGAGACCGAGACTACATTCAATGGGATACTATTTCTCTTATGAGCTTACTAGGTGTTTATGTAATCATTTCATATTACAAGGATGCAGAAAAAAGCACGAATTATGCAGGAAAGATAACAAATCAGTTCTTTGATTTGCAACAGATCAAAAGAGAACTTGCTGATTTACTCAGTTTTCAATCATCTGCTGTTCATTGGAATATGGCTCAGGTTGAGAAAGTCGGTGAAATAGGCAGACATGCAATTTCTTCCTACCAGCAAATCAGTTCAAAACTATCCATAGAAATGCATTCACTTCCTGAAGCAGAAAGAAGAATCACTGAGCTTTTAGAAGGTAAAGATGTATTCAAAGCAACCTCCAGAGGAAGAGCAAGGCAAGCTCAGGATAGGGAAAGCAAAACCACTCAACCCAAAGAACAAATATCCGGTGAGAAAGCGATTTTGACTATCAAGAACCATTTAGGCGGGGAATATTTCTTCACAGCAGATGAAGCACGCATTGAAGGGGAGACCGTTGTGCTAACTGAATGTAAACACAGCAAAAAATCAGTGCTTCCTTCCATTGGTGACATTCAAGATGGACTGATAAAGATGGTGCTATTCACCAACCTTGATACTGTCTATGTTGATGGTAAGCAATACAAACCTAAAGCTGTTCTAAAGCTAACCTCTGGAATACAAGCTTCACCCAGCGCACAACAGAGAAAAATACTTGAACTGCTTGAGAGGGAAGCTAAGGAAAATGGGTTTAAGATTATTTACGAAAACATTGAAGACATATCATTATGAGCGCTGATATTTCAACTTATGGTAAATGGTATTTCTTTTTCTTTCAAGGCTTAGAAATAACCAATAATTCGCATGATCTGGAAAATCCTCTTTTTTATGATACCACTATTCTTTCAGATGATAATATCCTAGGTATAATTGAATGTGATAGCAGAGAACATCATATTGATTTTTTATCACTAACGACTCATAGCTCTATCATTGCAGTTAGAAATGATACTTCTGTCAATAACAGTAATAATGATAAAATACAGTTGCTGTGCTTTAATAGAGCAAAAGAGATAGGAGCTCTATTATCAATATACAGTATAAATCAACAATTTACATTGCAAAGTGGACTGATTTATCAACCTTTTGGTTTTATTAATGATATTTTTAAACCAAGATTACAATACACATTTACAATTGATTTCAGTGATCCTAGACCAAGTTATCACATAAAAAGAATCAACGATGATGACATGATTTGCGATATGATTAAAAAATGCAATGTAAGCCGTGAGGATATTAGAAGAAACCTTAGTAATGAAGTTTATAAAAATATTGCTTCTATTTTAGGTTTTAAAACTGCAAATATTGATTTGACTTTTAGAAAAGCTATAAAATTAGCAGCAATTAATTATTATCATTCAGTTCATAATCCAAATATCGATCAACAACTATTAGGTATGTTAACAACTTTGGAAGTTCTACTAAGAATACCAAACGATGACTATGATAAATTTAAAAAACGTCTTAATCTCTTAGTAGGCGATGATATTTTCAATGGTTTAGATGTAGTTAAGATATTAACTGCAAGACACAATTATGTGCATAGAACAAAACAGATTACCGATAATATGTTAGTAATGAAATCAATAATACTAGCAACTTATAGCATAATAAAATTCGCAGACTATACTCAAATATATAACACAAAAGATCATATCATAAATGAAATGGATGTCGGCAGTTTTAATAGAATTTGAGAATCAGTATAATTCTTCCACCCCAACCGCTGTTGTGCTATAATAGGGGGTAAATCGTCGGGGCGGGGAAAATATCCATGGCACCAATGCCCCATCCGGGGCAACAAATGCACAGTGTCGCCATCACCCAAACCCGCATCCCGCCTCATCCTTCTCCCGCTGGGCGCCCCATATAGTCAAATAAAGTGGGGCATAATGGGGCGGAAAATTTCGGAAATATTCGGAAATAATCCCCACCCTGCCCTCCCCGTCAACAGGGAGGGTAACCAAATCCGCCCGCCTGCACCGTCCCCCTGTTGACGGGGGGACTACAGGGGGGTCCAATCAGAGTGCGTCGCCCAGCTGCTCTATGAACGCCGTGGTGGCTTCCCCCCGCTGGTAGGTCTCGTTGTGCATCACCCGCTGGTGGAACGGTATGGTCGTCTTGATGCCCTCTATCACGAACTCCCCGAGCGCCCGCTCCATGCGGAAGATCGCCTCCCGCCGGTCCCGCGCCTTCACGATCAGCTTGCCTATCAGGCTGTCGTAATTGGACGGGATGGTATAGCCGGGATAGATGTGGGTATCCACCCGCACGCCCGGCCCGCCCGGCAGGATAAGCTGCGTGACCGTGCCGGGGCAGGGGATGAACTTGTGGGCGGGATCCTCGGCGTTGATGCGGCACTCTATGCTGTGCCCTTCCCAGCGCACATCGCCCTGCTTAAAGTCCAGCTTCTCCCCCATCGCAATGAGGATCTGCTCCTTGACGAGGTCTATGCCGGTGGTCATCTCGGTGACCGGGTGCTCCACCTGGATGCGGGTGTTCATCTCCATAAAGTAGAACTTGCCCGTCTTGTCCAGCAGGAACTCTATGGTGCCCGCCGAGTAGTACCCCACCGCCTTGGCGCCCTTCACCGCCGCCTCGCCCATCTTGGCGCGCAACTGTGGCGTAACGACGGGGCTGGGGGATTCCTCCAGCAGCTTCTGGTGGCGGCGCTGGATGGAGCAGTCACGCTCGCCCAGGTGCACTACATTGCCGGACTTATCGCCCAGGATTTGGATCTCTATATGGCGCGGCTCCAGGATGAGCTTCTCCAGGTAGATTGACCCGTTGCCGAACGCCGCCTCCGCCTCCGCCGATGCCGTGGAGACCGCGTTGGTCAGCGTTGCCTCAGTGTGGGCGACCCGCATGCCCTTGCCGCCACCCCCGGCGACTGCTTTCACCATCACCGGGTAACCGATCTCCTGCGCAATGCTCAGTGCTTCATCGCCGGAGTGGATGATGCCCTGGCTGCCGGGCACTACGGGCACGCCGGCGCTGCGCATGGTCTCGCGGGCGATGGACTTCTCCCCCATGCGGATGATGGAATCGTAGCTGGGTCCGATGAAGGTGATGCGGCACGATTCGCAGGCTTCGGCGAAGTAGGCGTTCTCGGCAAGGAAGCCATAGCCGGGGTGGATGGCGTCGGCATCGGTGATCTCCGCCGCTCCGATGATGCGGGGGATGTTCAGGTAGGAGAGAGCGGATAGGGCGGGACCGATGCAGACCGCCTCATCCGCCAGGCGCACATGCAGGCAATCGCGGTCGACTTCGGAAAAAATCGCCACGGTGCGGATGCCCAGCTCGCGGCAGGCGCGGATGATGCGGACGGCGATCTCGCCGCGGTTGGCAATCAGAACCTTGGAAAATGACATAGTGTCGCAGCTACCCGTCAGGCTTTGCGGATGCTGAAGAGCCCGTCGCCGAACTGCACCGGCTTGGCGTTCTCGGCGTGGATTTTGATGATTGTCCCCGAATAGTCGCTCTCAATCTCGTTCATCAGCTTCATAGTCTCTATGATGCACAGCACCTGCCCCTTGTTCACGGTGCCACCTTCAATGACGAAGGGTGGCGCATCGGGGGCAGGAGAGCGATAGAAGGTACCGACCATGGGAGCCGTCACTGTGACGATGTTCTCGTCCACGGGCGCAGCGATTTCCTTGGTCGGGGTGGCTTCGGTGGGAATATGCACCGGGGGCGGCGTGGTGACAGATAGCGTGGGGGCGGAAACCGTAGCAATGGGAGTGACCGCACCAGCGCGTTTGACCTTGACGCGACGGAACCAGTTGGAAATTTCAACTTCCACGATGTCACTATCGTGCATGATATTCAAAATGCGATCCAAAAGACCCATTATAGAGACCCCCTAGGGTTAGGAGACGCGGGTAACATATTCGCGCTTGCGTGTATCCACACGGATTTTTTCGCCGATACTTACGAACAGTGGCACCTGGATGATGGCACCAGAGGAAAGCTTGGCAGGCTTGGAGCCACCGGATGCGGTATCGCCTTTTAAGCCGGGATCAGTCTCCACGACCTCCAACTCCACGAAATTGGGCAACTCGGCACCGACTGGAGTTCCTTCGTAGAAGACGATAGTAATGACCATGCCTTCTTCCAGGAAATCTATGTTGTCTCCCAGCAGGCTCTCATCCAGTGTCAGCGTCTCGTAGGATTCCTGATCCATGAAGTTGTAATGAACATCATGATACATATACTGCGCAGGACGGCTGTCCAGGAAAGCTTTTTTAACTCTCTCATCGGTGTTGAACTTGCGTTCAAACTGGGCGCCGGTGCGCAGGTTCTTGAGTACCAGCTTTACGAATGCCGGTCCCTTCCCCGGCTTGTAGTGCTCATATTTCTGGCAAATGTATAGCTCTCCGTCAATTTCTATTGCCATGCCCTGCCGCACATCAACTATTTCTATCATTCATACTCCCGAAGTGTAATTCCAACGATGATAACAAATGAACAGCCACTACTCAAGGTGAACGATTGTAAGGATGGAATTAGGGCAATAAACCAATTCTAACCAAGCAGAGAAAGGATTTTATTGACATCCTGTTCCAGGCTGATGGGTTTGGAGATGGAAAGGTCGGCACCGCTGATGCGCGCACGCAACCTTTCGGTCACACTATCCTTTTCGGAGATAACGACGATGTAAACGCGCAGGGGGCGAACGCGGGAGCGGAAAAGTGATGTGGCGGTTTTAAGGTCGGAGACCATCATGGGATCAAGCAGGATGATGCTGACTTGATTCTTGACCACCAATCTCTCTGCTTCTTCCAATGACCTGGCTTGAGAAACTGATTTGCCTTTTCTAAGAAGGACATGCTCAATCAGGCTGCGGCTGTCTTCATCCGAATCAAATATCAAAATAGTACCAGGTTCATCTTTTAGCCTTTTTTGAAGGGTAAAGATGCCATTTTTATGCAGGTTGTGCAGGACTTCCAATGCCTCAAAACTGGACAGATTCGAGAGCGTGATTATCTCCCTCAGTGATCGTTTGCCATTTATCAGCGTAAGTATGCGCCATTCATCAGCTGCCAAAGTGAATTCATCTGCTGGTTCGGATGAAACCAGATTGGGGACAGCTTCCATATCGGGGAATTCACTGCGAAGGTTGGTTTGTTCCCCTGATTGCCGGGCGCTTTCCATCAGCACGGTGATGCCATCAAGTGGGGGATCCAGAAATGCCGGAATCACAGGCAGTCCCTCTTCAACACGAAAGCTGCCCTGTTTCCAGCCAATCAGCTCAAAAACTGCCGAAGTGACTTGATTGATAAGTGTTCTTTTAACATCTTCCGGTGTTATGGCACCAGCCATCACCAAAATCTCACCTAACTTTTTGTCGCTAAATCTGGTCTGCTGTTCATTTAGTGCACGAGATAGCACTTCCTCAGTTATAAGCCCCGCCTTAAGCAAAAGCCCACCAAATGCCTCACCATAACCCCGAACCTTCGCCCAAACAACTCCACCGTTGGCGCAGCAAATCATCCCTTCCTTTTCGTCACTGAAAAGATATAATGTTGCAGGCTTGGCGCTTACAAAGAACAGTTCTAATATCTCTTCAACGCTTACAGAAGCCAGATCTCCTTCCAGTATCGCCAAAATCAAACCTCCCCTTCATGCTGCCACTTCGGCTTTACCTTAAGGATTGACCCATACGGTTACTTCATAAGAACCACTGTTATCCGCATAATAAGGATCGTCTATATCGCCTGGCTCCCATTCCTCTAGGGTATACTCCGGAATAACCAGATAAAGACGACCATTGCGAATGGCTTTATCTTCTCGCTCGGTGCCTACGAAGAACGGGCGGTATCCAATATTATCAGTGATGGTATACCAAAGCCCCCAACCACCACCCTCGGTTCCGTTGGGATCAACACCCTTTGACTTGGGATCGGTATTGTTCCAGTTCACCTCACCAGTGGCTTTAAAGCGGATAGTGTCACCCTTTTTGACATCTATTCCTGTATCAGTTAGAAAATAACGCCCGTCAACTATGACTACCGTGCTTCCATCAGACTGCTTTGTGTAAGTTTTATTGGGATTTTTAAAGTGCGGGGCAGTGGAGGAAGCACAACCAACTATCAACAAGCTGATCATTAAAAGAATAATGCCTGAAAAAAGTGTCTTGCTCATTAAATCCTCCCGGTGGTTGGCTTTTTAGATGAGGAAATTCTATCATAGAGATGTTCCATAGAGTCATAAAATTTGACGCAATAAGAATCTATGATTAATGGAAGTTCTAATTGACATAAGGGAGTGGAAATGATTGGTATGTTGTTATACTGAGATGAATAGGAGGAAAGATGGAAGAACGCCGCATATATCTTGATCATAATGCCACCACTCCCACCGATCCCAGAGTGGTTGAATACATGCTGCCTTTTTTCAGCGACCGCTTTGGCAATCCTTCCTCGGTGCACCGCTTCGGTCAGGAAGTAGCCCATGTGCTGGATGACTCCCGGGCAAGCGTTGCCGGTTTCATCGGCGCATCCACTCCCGATGAGATCGTGTTCTGCGCCGGTGGTTCGGAAGCCAACAATCACGCCATTGTGGGTACCTACCTGGCACGCAGGGATAAAGGAAATCACATCATCACGACTGCGATAGAGCATCCGGCGGTGTTGGAGACATGCCAGTTCCTGGAAAAACAGTTCGGAGCTGAGGTCACTTACCTTAAACCGGATAAAAACGGAGTAGTGACTGCCGAGCAAGTTGCCAAAGCCATCACCGACCGCACGATTCTGGTCAGTGCCATGGCAGCCAACAACGAGGTGGGCACCATTCTCCCTATCGCTGCCATGGGCAGGATATGTCGGGATAAGGGCGTGCTCTTCCACACCGACGCGGTGCAGGCGGTGGGCAAGATTCCCATTAATGTAGCGGAAATGAACATTGACTTGCTCTCCTCCTCCGCCCATAAGTTCTACGGTCCCAAGGGGGTGGGATTCCTCTATATACGCAAAGGAATCCGCATCGTGCCGCTTATCCACGGCGGGCATCAGGAGAAGTCGCGGCGCGCCGGCACCCACAATATGCCGGGGATTGCCGGACTCGCCAAGGCGCTGGAATTACGCAAGGCGGAGATGGCGGCTGAAGCTCCACGATTGATTAAACTACGGGAAAGACTCTGGAACGGCATCAATAAACTTGACTACATGACCCGCATCAGCTCCGCCCCCGAATGCCTGCCCGGCACCCTCAACGCCTGCTTCAACTTCATTGAGGGGGAGGGGATACTGCTGGGGCTGGATGCCAAGGGCATAGCCGCCAGCACCGGCAGCGCCTGCACCAGCGGCAGCCTGGAACCCAGCCATGTGCTGCTGGCGATGGGCTATCCGCATGAGATTGCCCAGGGTTCGGTGCGCTTCGGGCTGGGCAGAAGCACCACCGCTGCGGATATTGACTATGTGCTGGAGGTGCTGCCCCCCATCGTGCAACGGCTGCGGGAGATGTCACCGCTGTGGTCGCAGGGCAAGCCGGTGGACATCCGCCTGGTGAGCGGCGGCATGGACGAGAGCTGCGAAACCCACGAGCATGAATAATTAAACAGAAGGGGCGCAATATCTTGCGCCCCTAAATATCGCCGGGTTTACCACGGCACTTCCTTCTCAAAGATCATGAAGGGATCATAGCGGAGGTACTTGAGCTTATATGCCTCCGGCTTTTCCCGCCAGCGCCAGTTGAAGTCCGAGACCGCCACATCCCCCACCCGAGTTTTCCAGGTCATATTGTAGATATCCACCCGGGGCAGCATGCAGGGATCCCACAGGAAGTTCATGCCGCCCAGCCAGCGCCCGCCGTTTTTGCTGCGCCGCCTAAACTCCGAACCGCACCTAGCCCACTGCCAGGGACACCACATGCGAAGAGTGTCCACCTTGTGCGTGCGCAAATAGGCGCGGATATTGACATGGGAGCCGGGTGGAATGATAGGATCCAAAGCAATATTAGTCTGCCACACCGGATGGATTCCGATAGAAGTAGTGGTTGATGAGGTTCTGGTGATGTGGCAGCTAGCCAGATTGCCATGAATATCCCGGAAAATCTCCTCATCCTTATCACTTGTTAAATATGGATCGGTCGGATTCTCCCAAAAATCAAAGGTTTGTCCGCCTGTCCCACTATCTTCAAAACCTCCATTTCTAATCTCCGTATCACCAAATAATGGAGGTCTAATGATATGGTTGTTCCCTCCAAGTGGCCTATTCCACATCAAAGCTGCATCATCTATCCAGGCTTCTCCCTCTGCTCTCTCTCCTACTATATCCAGTTTGAATTCCGCGCGGTCATAAATACTTCCCGTTGGTGTTGTTTCACGGTGATATCCGGTAAAGTTATACATGCGGTAGGCAAACCAGGCTCTCCCCGAATCATCCAGACATGAGTTGTCGTGATTTAGGTCTGGTAATGGTATATCTTCGTAGTTTTGACTAAGCGGAATAGGCTGCTCGTAGCTGCCCTCCAAATCCATCAATAGGGGCAGGTCAAATTCCGGATGGGGGTCGTTGGGGATGGGTGCGCTCTTATAGAGCCGCACTCTGGCTACCGCCCCCACATGGGGGTCAGGCGCATACGGGGCAAACGGAAATCCCGAGGAGCCGCCCATCACCTCAAAGCCCGCCCGCGTCAGATCGTCTATATCCCGCCACTTATCCCAATCGTGATGGGTTTTGCCCGGCGTCTCATCCTGAATATCAACCCCCAATGACCAATCCAGCATCACGGTATCCTGATGCTTCTCCCGCACCAGCCACTTGCCGCTGTTCAGGTAACCATCCATCTGGTAGTAGCCGCCCAACTTAAAGGGTCTGCCCCTATAATCCCACCACAAATAAAATCCTTCTGGATCCAACTCGCGGTCAGGCACCTTGTATTCCTCGTGAGGCTGGCTCAGGTGATCCGCCATCACCAATCCCCGCACCGCAGCGGGATCCATGCCGTAGTTCTGCGCCGATTGTTTGTAACAGCCAATCAGGTAGTTGATGTCACGCCCGATTAAAAGACCATTGGGCTTCACCGTGTGCCCGGAGTGAAACTCATCATCCTGCTGCGGAAAGCATTTTGCACAAGTATGCACCTGCCACGGCTCATCGTGCCCAAAGTCAATCATGGTGGGGTGCAGATACTGGACCACCTGATCAATCCTTTCCTGCATGAACTTGTGCACGGCGTCGCTTTGGGGACAGTTGCTAAATGCACATGAATCCAGCCCGTGATGCAGGCTATCATAGGGAATCAGGCGCGGGCTGTTCACATGGTGATAGCTTACGCGGTAGAGGTCGGAATTTACCGGCACATGGTTGCCGAAATGGATGGCGCAATTATGATAATCCATTTCGCCGGGGACAGAGGTTCCGGTTACCGATGTGGTGGTAAAACCATTGATATGGTCAAAATCAATGGGATTATACTCCAGCCACCAGTTAAGGCGGTGCTGTTCATCATATTGCGGAAAGTCGTCAAAGTGTGCTAGTTCTCCTGATGCCGCGTGCTGCACTTTTACCGGACGATCGTCAGTTACCACCACCATCTCATGTGCAAAGATATGCGTGCGGGATGAATCCAACAGGAATTTTTCCGCAGGTTGCGGCATGGGGCTATCCACCCTGCCGCGGGGGGGAGGATACGATTGGTTTTCCGCGGTATCACCACCCACCCAACAACATTCCACTTCGGTGGGCAAAAATTGCAGGACATGATAGCCGTGACCGAAGCTTTGCATCTTGGGAACGGGATTGATATAGTATTTGCGGCAATAATCAAAGAGTGGTTTGATTAACTGCAGGTTGGTTAACATCTCTCCATTGTAACCACGGCTGCCGGAAGGTTCCTCCAGACAGTAGTAGATGGAGTTCTCTATGGTTATCATGTTGATCTTTAACCGGCTTAAAAGGCGGACATAGACCTCCAGCGCCGGGCGGTCATCATCCTGCAAGGGAGCGGTATTTTTGTTGGGCAGCAGCCAGTCGGCTTTATATTGAAACTTACGCCACTGCTCGGCGCCAAAACCCAGCGCCCCCGGTTCCTGCAAATATTCCCGTGGATAGTGAAAATGCACCGCGCGGATGGGGGTATCCGATTTATCCCAGATGGTTACTTCCGGCAGGAAGTAGCGATCGGTCTCACCCCGCAGCACCTCTATAAGCTGAAGGAAAGTTTGGGTGGCATAGTAGCGTCCGGCAGCGCCGGCACTCACCAGCAGGATTATGGGATCTTCACCGACCGGGACATCCACATAGTAGCCCTCCTCGCCCAGGGTTGCTATGCCGGCTATATCAACTCCCCTTGTTGTAAGGTAATCCTCAAACTCGGGATAAGGCGGGATTCCGGAAGGTGTAGAAGCAACCTGCCCGATGACTATCGCCGGCTTGTGGACTAGGGGATCAAACTCGCTGAGCTTGACCAACTGTCCCTTTACCTTTGATTGTCCGATGTTGAAATAAAAGGTGTAGGCGGTTTTACCGGGCATCCTGCCACCGGTGAGGTCAGTGGCAAGATCAAAGGCGCAGCGAAAGCCGGGATTGCGTTCGGGTTCCTCGGGCAGGCTTGAATCATCGGGATAGACCAGATACCAGGTGCTGCCCTCGGCGCCCAGTTCCTGCACCTCGGCGCTTTGATAGCGCACATTTAAAGGCAACGGAATAACTTTGCATTCGGTGTCAAAAGCTGCCTCAACAGAGCCTGCAGATAAAAGCTCCACTTTGCCGGTGCAGTTTTTAAGGTAATAACGCAGTTCATAACGACCGGAGCTTACCCCGGTCAGTTGGTCGGGGTAAAGATCCAAAGTCCAGTATCTGGCAGTGGATACTACGATCGGACCTTCCTCGGCAGTGACCTGCTCCCTCCCCCGGTCGTAGAGTTGGACGAACAAGCCGGCACTGTTATCATCGGCGGAAGCGGTTTCCAACTCGGCGCTCAAGCTTCCGTAAAGCATGTAGGTAAGCCCGGGTATGGCGTCAAAGCTCTGCTTGATGGTGGATTCACCAAAATCATCCTGATAGATATGCAGCTTCTTTTTGCCCCCACCGGCATCCTGCACCGTGGCATCAGCGATGCCGGAAACCGACCAGTAGTCCTGCCAGTCGTCCTGGTCAAAGTCTGCAGCCTGCAGTGTAGTCAGACGCAATTGGAGGGAGTCAAAACGAACCGAGCCGGTGTCGGCAAGACTTAGCTCTATGGTCAACTGGTTGGTAGCGCTTGCATCGGGCACGGTTTTGAAAGCGATGGGCAGCCTGAGCCAGCCGCCATTGCCGGTAAAAGTGGGTGAAGTGAACAAATCTTGAGTCCCGCCTGACACCGTTTGATAGATGCGCAGTTTGGCACCACCCGAGCCTACAGCTTCATGTTTGATATATATTTGCCCTTCATAGCCCAGGGATTTGCCAGCGGGGATGGAAATGGTTTGCGAAAGTTTGGTAGTGCCGGCACCGGTGCGGGCAAGCTTTACTGCGGCACTGCCGCTGATGTAGTCATCGTTGACAGTGGCGACGGTGCCGCTATGAAGGTCCTCCGTCCAGCCAAAGGGAACCGAACCCACTGCGCCGAAAGGCTCAAAACCGGGGTTGACTACAGCCGCGCCATCGCGTTCCTCCATCACATTGATGCGCACATCGTCCAGGGCAATTTTACCGGAGGCGCTCCACATGCCTACCATGATGGTGCTATCGTCACTGCGGGCTGTGAATACAAGCTGCACGCTTTGCCACACCCCGCGGCTGAATTTGGTTTGGGGCTTGGTAGCGGCATAGACCACGCCGTCATTAACCCCACCGCGAATGGCAAGCCGGCATATTGCGCCGCCGCCGCTGCCAGCGGTTAAATCGGCTTCCAGAATTTTATAGCGGAAGGAGAGGAAATAGGTTTTGCCCACCTCCAAATCGGCGGCGACCAGATTTTGCGAGAAGTAATTATCGCCGGAAGCGGCGGCGGTGACTTGCGCACACGCCTCTCCGTCGTATTTGTCGTCATTATCGCGAATAAAAGTGCCGGCACCGGAAAATGTCCAGTGGGAAAACTCGCCGGCTACCAGTTCCTCATCAAACCCATGGTCTGCTATGCCACCTGTGGTAATGAAGTATGGAGCTACCGAAATAGCACTGATGATAAAAGAGAGAATCATAGATAAAAGTTTAATATGGATTAATATACAAAGGAATAGATACTAGATTGCCACGTCGCTGCGCTCCTCGCAATGACACGGTCTTGATGTTTTGGCAATAATATTCGGTATTCTCAGATAAGGCTGTTTACGGACGGTTCCCCCTCGCTGCCTGCGGAGAGGGGGCTAGGGGGTGAGGTTTATGCCGCCGGTGGTTATAAAATAAGGTTCGGTCATTTTTGTCTCCTTTCTAACTTCTGTGGTATAATTTTGACAAAAGGGGAAGAAACAACTCAGGGCGATAGAGAAGAGAGTTGAGCAGAACAGCATAAATATAATTAATTATAGCAGAATTTTTAATGGGGAGGAAAAAAATATGAAATTATTATCTGTTAGTATGATATTGTTAAGTATAATTAGCATGTCATTTGCAGGCGAAGTGCGTTTGACAACAGATCCGGGAGTAGATACCTGGCCCAGTTGGTCACCGGATAGAACGAAGATTGCATTTGCTTCAGATAGACAAAGCTCAGGTTATGATGATATTTGGATAATGAATGCTGATGGTTCTAACCAAATGAATATTACTAATTTGCCTGGAATTACTGATACAACACCGTGCTGGTCACCTGACGGGCAGAAAATTGCTTTCGCTTCTAATAGAACAGGCAAAGGTCAAATTTATACAATGACACCAACCGGAGGAAATGTTATACAAATAACAAACAGACCTAATAACTGTATTTTACCATGCTGGTCTTCAGATATGACAAAAATAGTTTACTGTTATCAGGATGCTGCTGAGATTTATTCCGATATATATATTCATGATATAGATAGCGGAACTGATACACCATTAATATTAACAGCTAGGACAGAATTTGATCCTCGCTGGTCTAAATACAATGACATTGTTGCATATACAAGTGATCGCCCTTATGCTACATATTATAATATCTATACGAAACCTGCTTTCGGCGGTGAAGAATTCTTTGTAACCAGTCAAGGACCAAGCACAGACTATCGTCCGAATTGGTGTAATAACGATTCTCAAATATTGTTTGATTATTATAACGATCCAGGAAGGACAATATGGATAATTAACTCCAATGGTGGGATAGCAACGCAACTTACTACCTATCCACCAAGCAGGTTTTACGCAGATATTTCACAAGATAACATAATGGTAGCTTATAATAAAATTACAGGATTTAATTATGACATCTGGTCTTGCCCGTTTGCGGAGCTGGGGCAAATAGATGTGGTTCCCACATCATTAGGCAACATAAAGGCGCTTTATGCGGGGGAGCAGCCGGCAAAGGCGTCACCACCGCCAGCGGTGGAAGCGGAACCGCCGCGGGGCGGGCTGCCGGCAATACTTTACCCTCAATGATCACTTCCTCCAGAGTATCTGCACCCAATCTGGTTAGTTTTCTGCTTTTCCTCATTGCTCATCGCTCATAACTCATTGCTGTTTTTCCCTTGACATCCATACAACTGTTTGGTAGTATTAAAACAAATGAACCAAACAAATGTGGAGGATATCATGGATCGCCCTGCCTGCGGAGAGGGGGCTAGGGGGTGAGGTTTATGCCACCGGTGGTTACAAAATATGCCTCGGTCATTTTTTGCTCCTTTCCTGGTTCTATGGTATAATTTTGAGAAAAGGGGAAGAAACAACTCAGGGCGATAGAGAAGAGAGTTGAGCAGAACAGCATAAACATAGTTAATTTTAGCAGAATTATTTAATGGAGGAAAAAATATGAAATTATTATCTGTTAGTATAGTATTGTTAAATATAATTAGCATATCATTTGCAGGGGAAGTGCGTTTAACAACCGATCCCGGTTTAGACAGATTTCCTTGCTGGTCACCGGATAGAACAAAAATTACTTATACTTCAGGTGCGAGTGGAAACGATGATGTTTGGGTGATGAATGCAGATGGAACCAATAAAATCAACATTACAAATAATCCTTCCTTGGATGGTGATTCTGAATGGTCTCCATATGGAAATAAAATCGCATTTATTTCAAATAGGACTGGAACTAAACAAATATGGACATGCTCTCAAACTGGCGGTGATTTGACCCAAATAACTAATCTACCCTATAATATTTATCAACCATCATGGTCTCCGGAGATGTCTAAAATTGTCCACAAAACAGCCGATCTGCTTGTTCAAGCGTCAGTTCTCACGGAAATTGAACGAAACTCCAACGCTTCCATCCCCATGTTTAAATGCTCTTACTGTTGAACGAAAAGTATAGTTTTCACCCACTTTATAAGCTTCCGCAGATGAAAATAGAGAAAGCAAATAAATTTGGTCACCGCATAAAATCCGAATGGTATGAAAAGGGGTCTCATCCTTCATTTTTCTTTCTTGGATAGAGACGATTGTACCAATGAGATAAAGCCCAGGTTTATCAATTTTTACTTCCAGTTCCTTTGCCATAGAGTGCTTCCTCCAAGATGGATAAAGTGATTTTGCCTATTCCTTTAGCTGTGAGTATATTTTCCCAATTTTCTGCAACTTGTGTAAGTGTAGATATACCCATAGTTTCTAAGGTTCTTTTTGCTATATGATGCAGTTTTGGAATTTCGTCAGAAGTAAAAGTTAGCTCTTTGTTGAATCTATATCCCGCATAAGTAAATTCTTGAAAACGGGAATGAATGTAGAATAAAGATTCAGCAATTCTGCGTGAAACTGCGCCAACTGCTTTTTTATAACCACCTTTCGGCGAGCGCTTATAGATCGCCCATCCCCATAAGCCAAAAGGTTCATTATGCCTATTAAGCAATAATGTTGCAGCTTGTCTAAGTGCATAATTAAGTCGTAGATTACCATGTCGTCTAACATGTGATGTTACCTTTCCCGCAGAAACCTTTAAGCTTGGGTCGCAGCCACAATAGGCAGTGCATTGTTTAACGCTTTGAAACCTGTCTGTTGTACATATTTCTGAAAGCCAGACTGTTGCAGTTGTTTCTCCAACGCCAGGGCATGTTGTAAGCAAATGGAAAAGTCTCTCTCCATTAAGAACTTTTCCCCCGGCGGTAAAACACATTGAACCAAGGATTCCACGAAGTTGTTGAAATACACGTTTTGATGCTTCAGTTGCGTTGTCACCGCATAAGATAAGGTATTTAAGTTCCTCACAAAGACCTGCGGGGATTGGGATGTCTGAAGCATATCTATTGCCTGTTTCCACTCCCTCAATGGCGTTGTAGACAGCCTCCCTCCATTTGGCACTTCGCAATGTGATAGCCGCTCCAAAAGTATAGCCAAGCGATGTGAGAATTCCATTACATTGATTAAAACATCTCGTAGCTTCTCTAACATGGTCTGTTCTCCTTTTACAAAGCCTTCTTATATATTCAAACTCAATAGGGGCAATGAATGATGCTCTCCATAAACCAGTTATACTGTGTTGTGCTAATAATCTCGCATCAAGTACATCTGTCTTTCTTTTAGTAGAACCCGCGAGGAGTGGGTTAATTACAGTCGGTTCACCTTTCCAAGCATAGAGAATGGGCTTATGATAGACTCCACTACTTTCTAATGTGTACCTGAATTTTCCTTCATTTATATTGTATTCATCTAACTTTTTTTGAATTTTGCTTTTTGCTTTTAATATTTCTTGCCATTCTGCTGGGAAAGTGATTTCATAGCGCATAAATCTTTCTACGTTTTTGAATAATAAGCAGGCTTGGTAGAATTTGCTGTGGCAGTCTATACCAATGCCATAATCAAACATAAACGTTTGGTTTTCTACCTCTATTTCAAGAGGAGAAATCAACGACTCTACTGTTGGGGATAAGGTATTCACCATAACTGAATGGAACTCCTCTTTTGCCTCGGCTGTTTGAGTGACATCAAAGTGTCAAAGATTAAGACAGGCTTCATACAATACTATTATAAGTTTAACATGAAAGGTGTCAAGCTTTTTTTAATACTATTCTATGGTTTTACATTTATCAGCTAACGCACATATTTACATTTAGTTATATTTCAATTGTTAGTGCTGTTTGTTTAGTTTCGTTCAATTTCTAACTGTAATTTATGAATAAGTTTCAATTTCCGACAGTAGATTATCCAAACGAATTGGAAGC
>Ga0315280_10005776_pt1 | contig 17470 bp, 17 predicted proteins | sample YL17G06_40_MG_FD_203697 | JGI IMG/M metagenome (GOLD analysis project Ga0315280, IMG submission 203697) | Sediment microbial communities from Yellowstone Lake, YNP, Wyoming, USA - YL17G06_40 | ecosystem: Environmental > Aquatic > Freshwater > Lake > Sediment | place: USA: Wyoming | collected...
CGCCAATCGAATTCAGGCGAGACTACCCACATTGAGCCTGGTCCCGTCCACCTGGGCATTGATTGGTTCGCGTTTTGTCCGTTCAGTTTTGCTCCGGTCACAATCAGCGGCGTCTTTCCGTCATTCCTGTACCGTATAAGCAAGTACGGCGGGTCGTCTGGCCAGTTTCCAGGCACAAACTCCCAATCAACCACTGTCAGATTCTCCGGACTCACCGATGCATCATCGCATCTGTAGACGAAGGAGTAGCGTCTCCCGCTCGAAGTGCCCACAGTAAAGTTGTAGTTCGCACCTTTTCTGAAGAAGAAAATCTGAGGAACCAAACATGCAGTCGTGTCACCTGGTCCTAGGCTGCCAGACGGGAAGATTTCGGGACCTCCGAACCATACAAAGTCTGTCGAACCAAGCAGTGTTGTGTTTACCCAGAGACTGGTAATAGTCAAGGCTTTCGTTCCGTTATTTGCGAAACGAAGGATAGCTTGCTTTATCTGGCCTTCGGAGTTTGACGTAAATCCATAAAAATGAAACAGTTCTAAGCTTTCGCGTGTTAGCAGTGGTGGTATGACCATATAGAGTAACAACCCTATGATCATTGCTGAGAGGAGGGTTATGGCTATTATTGGTCGCCAGTTTCTGCCTGTTTTCGTACCTTGCGTCATTCCTTCCATTCCACAAGAGACTCCAGACAAGCTCGTCTTAAAACTCTTTTCCCACGAAACAGACCAGAATTTGTGTTCCCAAGATCACGAAAAAGTTATTGATCTCTGATATAAATATAGATAATTCTGGTGGATGAGTTGGATTTCACGAAACTGTTGGCTTTTTCGTTATTTTCAAGTTTGCTTCTTTCAGCTTTTCCCAATGCTCCAGTAACTCAGTTGACGTTACAGAAGGGCCCACGAAGCCCGTATCTAGACCTGATTTACTATACTACTCCAAGCAATTGTTATACCGCGTTGAAGAATGGAGACATAGATATCATGGGCTGGCCGATAACTGATAGCCTTTGCATAGAAGAAATCATGCAGCATCCATCATGGGGGATTCTGCTTGCGCCCATTCAAGATTCATTTGAGATGCGGGGCTTCAACTTCAACATAAACCAATCTATAGCCACATATGGGCACAGAGTCAATTCCACTATGAAAGAGGATGCCTTCAGGAAAGCTCTTGCGTATCTGATAGACAAGAATTGGATCGTGAGCAACATCTTCGGAGGCTACGCCGACAGGATTGATGTTCCGTTTCCCAAATCCCAACAGAGTTGGTGGAATACGTCAGTAACGGGCCTCAACTATCCGTATGAATAGAGTCTGACGAAAGCCGAGGCGCTTCTTGATTCTTCTGGTTTTGTGGACAGAGACAGTGATGGTATCCGTAACTATCCCATAGGATGGGGAGGAAGACCAGACGGTCGGAATCTTGATCCGCTTGTGTTCTACGTTGAGATCGGTGACCCTCAGAGAATCGCTATGGCCAATTCGTTGGCAGACGCGATGAACTATGTCGGTATTCCCGGCAGACCCCAACTCGAACCTCCATACCTGATTTTCCAGAAAATAATGGAAGAGCGCGACTACCACATCTATGTAGGTTCACAGGTTGTCTATAGATATCCTATCTGGTGGTGCATGCTGGTCCAGCAAGTATTCACAAGCTTCTTCTCATCACGCAACTTTGTGGTTCCAAGCCCAACAAATTATCTAGACTCTTACATCAAAGATATCATAAACATGATCAAATTGCTACCAACGCTGAAAGCGGCTCTCTACGCTCCAAGCTGGGAGGAAACAATTCGAAACGTCAAGAACGCCCAAGGCATCTACGTGAACCACGCTCTTGAGGTTCCAGTGTGCAGTCTAAGAACATACTTTGCTTACCGCAACACAGTCGCAGGCCTAGTAGATGAGAAGGGATACGGTATTGATAACCCCTTCACGTACATGAATGCATACAAAGTCAGCGGCATCAACAATCCCATACGCATCGGGCTAATCACAGAACCACAACGACTGAACATCCTGTACTCGACACAGCAACCTGACTATTTCTGCCTAGACAGAATCTACGCAGGTCTCATAAACAATGACCCCTACGATCTGGAATATGACCAGCCATGGGTTGCCCAAGACTGGGAAGTGGACACATGGCCCGACAACGGAGTGGAGAAAACCGTGGTCACTTACTGGTTCAGAAAAGACGTTAGCTGGGCCAAACCGGGAACAGGCGAGCCAGACGGACAGTTCACGGCTGAAGACTACGAGTTCACATGCCACTACATCTACGCCCAACTACCCTATAGCGAAGGAGCGGATTTCGGCTGTCCACACTATGACCGGTTCAAGGACATCCACCACATAGACATCATAAACGACTACGAAGTCAAAGTCTACATGGACGTCAACAGCATGTGGGCTTACCAGTGGCCAACATATCCGCTTCTGCCCCGAGACGTATGGCTAGACGACGACAAGACACTTGCCGATCCTATTGAAACCCATTTCGCCACCCTTCCTGACCTGTCTGATCCTCTCGCGCTTGAGGGCAAAGTAGTCAGTGGGAAAGGCGACACGAACATTCAGGTTCGCTTGGAGGACGGAACCATAACGTGGCTGACCTATGGCGAGCATTTCATGTGGAAAACAGGCGACTTGTACCTCACCACAGATTCGTTGAACGGGCTTAAGATCAAGGAACCGTGGGTGTACTACTGGATAAATGGCGACGCAACGGGATACTACCCAGGCGGAGGCGACAACTGGAAGGGGATTCTTGAAGGCTGCGGCACTCACTACCTCAACAATACATCATCCTCAGTATTTGCTCTCACCGCCAATAGGCACTTCTTTTTGGAGACTCCGCCTTTGGGTGAGGTTGACTGGCGCTGGAACAGGGTCGGCGGGCCCAAGCCTCGCAGCGGCTTCTACAAGATCGACATTTTGGACGTTGTCATGTGCACGAGCGCTTACTGCGTTCGGGGCGACGGTTATCCTAATCCCTTGTGGCTTCCCGGGGCAGACCTAGACCGCGTGGACGTGGGTCACGTAGGCATTCTCGATCTGGCCGAGATAGCTTCGAAATACACCCAAACCTTCGGAAGACCACCCTAGAAAACTATTGCCGTCGGTTGAGCGTCAGTGTCGATGCAGACAGAGCTTGTGAATCTGTCCGGTCAAGGTTCTGGCCGCAAACGGCGGCTCTGGCCTCTGACAGCTGTACGGTGAGTTCTTACGGTTCGCAGTCTAGTTGTGTGTAGATGTTGTCCAGCTTCAGGCTGGCTCTCTTCCCAGCCACACTCAACAGAACATAATGCAAAGTCTCATGAACTATGATGTTCTCAATCTCGCTCTCATGAAGCCCACCGAAAATATACACCACTCCATAACCCGCGTCGAAAACTCCGTGAATAGGAGGAAACTCGAAGACAAATTTCATTGGCTTTGCCATTGCCGATCCCACAACCATGCGATTTCAGCATCACTGCCTTTTCTGAACAAATCAAAGCGCATTTCAGTATAAGTACGATATTTCAATTCGCAAAATATGTCAAACCACCACATGCTCCTCCCTCACACAGAACAGAAACCAGCCTAGGCTACACAAAGTACTTTCCCAACTTCGGCACAAGCCAAAACCGCAATATAGAGGGGAAGCCCGTTTCACGCACACACTCCCACAACACAGACAACGATCAAACCTACCACAAAACCCCAACAAGCATCCATAGCACGCGGTCCACGCGAAGAAAGGAAAAGTTAATACAAACGTTCTCGGTATCATATCCGAGGTTTGCGATACAGCAACGTTTATATCGCATCTGAAACGTCTGGAGTGCGATCAAACATGGGTTTAAGATCATTCCTAACACAATGCGCAAGAACGCTCAAACTTGCCATCAAGCCGGGAAGAGAAGAAGTCTGGCTGTCCGTCAAAATCTGCCTACTAGGCATAGGAGCCATCGGCCTTATCGGTTTTGTCATCAAACTGTTGTCCTCCGTGCTCCAACCTCAAACGGGCACAACGTCAGCCTAGGCAGGATGAAGAGCCTGATGGAGAAAAGCGAGCTTTCCACAAAGATCTTTGTTGTGAAAACCACAACAGGACAGGAAAGAAATGTAGCCAGACTCGTAGCCTCAAAGATCGAGATGAACAAAATCCCGATAAAAGCCATACTCGTCCCAGAAGCGCTGAGAGGCTACGTGTTCATGGAAGCCGAAGGCCCACACTTCGTCGAAGACGCCATCTCAGGCATAAGACACGTCCGCTCACGCGTCCCAGGCATCGTCAGCTTCACCGAAATCGAACGCTACATCGTCCGAAAACCCATCATCGAAGAACTACACGAAAACGACGTCGTCGAAGTGACAGGTGGCCCATTCAAAGGCATGCGCGCGAAAATAACCCGCATAGAAAAAGCAAAAGCCGAAGTCACACTTGAGCTTCTCGAAGCCACCTTCACACTACCCATCACAGTCCACTCGGACTACGTAAAACTAGTCGAGAAAGCAAGACCCGAAAAAGGAGAAAAAGAGAATGGTTGACAAGAAAACCGTCGAATTGCTCGTAAACGGCGGACAAGCCACAGCCGGACCGCCACTCGGCCCAGCGTTGGGTCCATTAGGCGTAAACGTGATGATGATAGTCAACAAAATCAACGAAGTCACCAAAGACTACGCCGGCATGAAAGTCCCAGTAAAGGTGACCGTGGACCCCGACACCAAAGAATTCGAAGTAACCGTAGGCACACCCACCACATCCGCACTGATCGTCAGCGAACTCAAAATCGAAAAAGGCTCAGCCACACCACACTCGGCCAAAGTCGGAAACCTAACCATGGAACAAGTCCTCCGCATCGCCAAAATCAAACGTCCCGAATTTCTGGCCAAAACCCTGAAATCAGCCGTCAAGGAAGTGCTCGGAAGCTGCCTCAGCATGGGCGTAACCGTGGAGAACAAAGACCCACGCGAAGTGCAAAAAGAGATTGACTCAGGCAAACACGACGACCCATTCAGCAAAAGTGAAGGTTAGAGAGAATATTTTTATAATCCCGCTCCATTTCCTCATAGGCACGAGGCTTAGAAATGCCCTTAGACCAGAAAACCATCCTCAGCGCAGTCAAAGAAGCCAAAGAAAAGTCTGAGAAACGCAAATTCGACCAAACCGTAGAGCTAGTTCTGAACCTCAGGGAAATCGACATGAAATCGCCTGAGGCCAAAATACAGGAAGTTGTGGAACTGCCGCACACGTCACCGGCAAAAGCCAACAAAATCTGCGTCATTGCACAAGGCGAACTGGCCATGAAGGCCAGAAAAGCCGAGGCCGACCGAGTCATCGAAAGGGCAGAACTCGAAAGCTTGGCAGGCAAAAAGAAAGACCTGCGCAAGATCGCTTCTGATTACGACTTCTTCATAGCTGAAGCACCCCTCATGCCCACGGTGGGCAAAGTCCTAGGTCCAGTACTGGGCCCTAGGGGAAAGATGCCTGTTGCCGTTCTTCCACAGGTTGACATAGTGCCGCTGCTGGCAAAACACCGCAAAACCATCATTGTACGCATGCGTAGCCAGCCCATCATCCTATGCCGCGTGGGCGTTGAAAGCATGAAAGAAGAAGAGCTGGTCGAAAACATCCAAGCTGTTCTGCGCGTCTTGGAGGGCAAACTCAAACGGGGAACCAAGAACATCAAGAACCTCTACATCAAGACGGCTATGGGTACACCAGTCAAAGTGAAAGCCTAGAAGGAGTGAACACGCATGCCATCGCAGCAAGTTTTGGAGCAAAAGATGGGCGAAGTTCAAGAAATCGCCAAACTGGTGAAGCAGCACAAGGTCATCGGGATTGCGAGCCTGCAGAAGGTCAGAGCCACGCAGCTTCAAGCCTTCAAGAAAAACCTCCAAGGCAAGGTGTACATGCGCGTCATGAAAAACACGCTCATGCGAAGGGCCATTGAAGAAAACGCCAAGGAAAGGCCTGAACTAGCAAAGCTCACCGAGCATCTCACTGGTTCCAACGTTTACTTGCTCACGGACATGAACCCGTTCAATCTGGCATTGACGCTGGAGAAGGGCAAGGTCAAAACCACGGCGAAAGCTGGCGACACAGCCGCCTTTGATGTCGTGGTTCCGCAGGGCAACACGGGACAGCCACCGGGCCCCATGATCAGCCAACTCAACGCAGTCGGACTGCCCACCAGAATCGAGTCAGGCAGCGTGTGGGTCAGCAGAGACACGCTCGTCGTCCAACAAGGCGAAGCCATCTCTGAGCGGCTTGCGAGCGTGTTGTCCAAGCTGGGCATAAAGCCTGTCGAAGCTGGCCTCGCAATGAAAATCGCGTTCGACGAAGGCCTCATAATCACCCAAGAACAGCTAAAGATTGACGTAGACGCCACGCGGAAGACCGTCGAGTCGGCGCATGCGGACGCGTTTGCGTTGTCGTTGAGTGTGGCTTACCCGACGGCTGACAGCATGGTGGCACTGTTGCAGGTGGCTCACCGCGAGGCGTACGCGCTTTCGATAGGCGCAACCGTGCCCACCAAAGAAAACATAGAAGACCTTATCCGCAAAGCGCACGCGGAGATGCTAAGTTTAAGTAGTAGAGTGCCCACTGTAGAGGAAAAGACCACACCGGCACCAGAGAAGACTGAAAAAGGTTAAAATATCCAAAAGGAGAGATGAAAAAGCATGGAATATATCTACGCTGCAATGCTCCTTCATAAGGCAGGAAAAGAAATCAATGAACAAAGCCTAACACAGGTTCTGACAGCCGCAGGCATTAACGTAGACGTCATACGCGCTAAAGCTCTGGTAGCCTCACTGGCCGAGGTCAAAATAGACGAAGCAATCAAATCTGCACCAACCATGATGGCCGCACCAGCAGCACCAGTCGCAGCCGCACCAGCAGCACAAGCAAAGCCGAAGGAAGACGAAAAGAAGAAGAAAGAAGACGAAAAAGCCAAGGAAGAAGCAGCACTCGAAGGACTAGGCGCACTATTCGGCTAGAAAGCCAAACGTCACACATTTCTGAAGTGTTTTTCACATTCTTTGACGGCTTAGCATATTAGCTTATGGTATTCTGCGCAGGTTGAGGCGGTTTTCTGCGTCGGATTTCGATCGGCAAGACAATGACTGCCCACCCGCAGATTATCATCAGAGTGCCTGGAAAGGGCATCGGATCAAGTGAAAGCAACACTGCCAGAAAAACAAAGAACGACACAGTCATGGCGACCATGGACACGAGAGCGAGCTTTCTGCCATACTTCTTGAATGTATGTACGGCAAGCAGGCCTGCGAAGAAAAAGTCACCTAAACCCAGAGACATAAACCCTCCCGCATACCGTTCCATCAAGACAGGGAAGATTGGCAGACTAACCATTACAGGGAGCTCCAGTTTTTGCGTCGTCTGTGCTGCTTGAACCATCGTGCCCGTAACCAGTACGAGAACTATGTCAAGGGCAGTCATTATGCCTGCGAAGTAGAATACGCTTTTCCAAGAGAACAACCCTGCAAGGTACAGAACAATCAATACGGCGAAAATGAGTCCGTAGATATTAACCAGATATAGCTTCCAGATGTCGGTGCCTCTAAGAAAGAAGAACAATGTCAAGAACACGATAGGCGCGATGACTGCCACGTACCATCGGTTTTTGGAGAACACATACCCAAACGTAAACAGGAGTGTGGAATACGAGAAGAGGAACAGTATCAGCAACGGTGAGGCAATGTCTTTCACGAAAGCTATGATCACGATCATGCCCACCATCGCAGCCACAAGCAGAAGCACGTCTCTGACTCCGAACTCACCTTCCAACCGTGACTTAAGCTTGTCCTCAGTTTTCTGGTTCAGAAACAGAGAAACCAACGTTACCAAGAACAATGTCAAAGGCATTACTATGTCAAACTGCATACTCGCAAAAATAGCCAATCAAGCATTTAAGCCTTAAACACGGAAGCGCTCATTTAAGATTGCCAGCGTGGCGATGAGGGCTTCTTCGGTTCGTACGGTTTCCGTGGCCTGCGATGGGATCGTGTTGATCACGAAGTCAACAACATCATCCAAATCCAAACCTTCCTTCCTGACTATCTCATGGAGACCTTGCGAAGGCGCACCAAAGGCCACAAGAACAGCTTCTGCCCTCCTCCACTTCTCTTCCATATCCTCAGCCACATCAGCAAATGGAACACCGAGCTTGGACGTGGCAACCGTCAAGTCGAATCCTCTGCTTTTCACAAGTCTGCCGAAAGGTTGCTTCTCAACGGTGACCACATAGCCCCAGCATTCAGAAACGTCACCGCGTTCAGCAATCTCAACCTCAACCCTCTCAGCCACGTTTTTCACTTTTACAGTCACTCTTCTGCCTAGAGACAACTGCATATTCGCAAGCACTGCAGGTCTCTCAACGCCAATATCCACAAGCGTATTCGCCTTCTCTTTCGCCACGGTGACTCCCTCACGGTATTCGCCCACCTTTAGTCCCTTAGCGTTGCGGTTGAGTGGATGATGTGGCGTTCGCAAGGGTGGCAGTATCCCTGCGCACTCCAGCTCAGGCCTCAGCTTGAAAAGCCTCTTTCGCAAATACTGTGGCGTTTCCATATACGAAAGTAACAATCCAATCAGATCCATTTCGCGCGTCTGATTGGCTGTCGGGTTGTCAGCATATACTATGATTTCGTCCACTCTGAAGATGGCTGCGGCTCTGCCTACCAGGCCTATTTTTGCAGTCTTTTCGCGCAAGTGAGGCGTATCTGAAACCACGGAAGCCGGAATAGCCACAGAGAACTTCGCAACCAAGCCAGTCAACCTTCATCCGTCTTGAACAGTATTGGACATAGCGGTTATAGATCTTCTGCTTAAAAGCCGAAACCACAATACTAGGCAAGCGAGAGGAGAAACCTTTGCCGAAGACCCCGATCCTAGATGACATCAAGAAGATGAAGGAGATCGATAAGAGTGACATGCTTTCCTTTTGTATAGACGCTCCTAAGCACTATGCAAAAGCCTCAGAGTTGGCAAGAACCCTCTCAATAGGCAAAATCAAACCCAAAACTATCATCACGGCTGGCATGGGAGGCTCAGCCATCGGCGGCGAACTCCTCAAAGACTGGGCAAGAGACCGCACAACTATTCCAATAGAAGTCTGCCGAGAATACACGCTTCCAGCATATGCAGACAAGAACACTCTCGCAATCGTGGTCAGTTACTCTGGAGAGACAGAAGAATCGCTAAGCGTCTTTCTGGACGCAATCAGGAGAAAATGCCCGACTGTCTGCATAAGCTCAGGAGGAACCCTTCAGCATTTTGCCGAGAGGCTGAATGTACCGCATTTGCAGGTGCCTGCAGGAATGGCTCCACGCGCCACGCTTCCATATCTATTCGTGCCCATGCTTGCACTGCTACACAAGACTGGCTTGGTTGCGACTGTAGACCCCGAAATCACAGAAACCATCGAGATCCTCAGAAAAGTAAGCGAAGCCAACCAGCCCGCCAAGCCTTCTGAGAGCAACTTCGCAAAAGCCTTGGCTTCGAACGTCTGCGAAACCATTCCTGTTATCTATGGTTTCGGTTTCTATCGCGCCGTGGCACAGCGTTTCAAGACGCAGTTTAATGAGAATAGCAAGGTTCCTGCCAAGTGGGAGTTCTTCCCCGAACTCGACCACAACGAGATCGTGGGCTGGGAGCATGTGGACGACATGGCTGAACATTTCTCGGTGATCTTGATTCGCGGTGAGGATGAGCCTGAGTCAATACGGCAAAGAATCGAGGCCACCAAAGAAATCATACGGAAGCAGTCAGTGAAAACCTTTGAAGTTCACAGCTTGGGCAAGAGCACCCTCGCGAAAATGGCCTCTGTCATCTGCATCGGAGACTTCGCCAGCATCTATCTGGCAATACTCCGCGGAATTGATCCGACACCAGTCAATACGATAAGCGTGTTAAAGGAAAGGCTGAAGCGGAGTGGTGTCAGAGACAAGATCATACGTGATCTTGAGAAACTCGCGAAGTAGCCTTTCTAGCTTTCCTCAGCGATGTAGTCGGCGAACATTTTCTCTGCGGTTTCTACTGGCATGTGTTGCGGTGGATGCTTGAACGCGTAGGCACAGATGGGCAGTACTGCTCCTTTCTGTTTTCTGTCTTGTGCGATTCGCATGGCCCTTATCACGTCGAACAGGACTGAGCCAGCGTTTGGTGCGTCAACCGTGGACAGCTTGAGGTCTATCTGCATTGGTGTCCTGCCAAAGTATATGCCTCTGATCCAGAAGTAGCTGTCGCGTCTGTTCTGCAGGAAATCTACGTAATCCGTGGAGCCAGCCACCACAGCCGCAGGATAAGGCAACGCAGACTCAACCGACTCCGTCTTCACGATGCGCTTGACCTCTTTCGTGCGGTCCAGCGTGTCCAGCGACTCAGTGCCACCTCCCACGTCAAGCTGATAAGTCTCCGTGATCCGTACCCCCTGCGTCGAAAGCAACCGCAGCAAAGTCTTGTGCAAAGTCGTGGCCCCCACTTGGTCAATAAGGTCATCGCCGACAACAGGCAGCTCAGCTTCTTCGAATCTCTTGGCCCACGCAGCATCGCTAGCAATGAAGCTAGGCGTAGCATTCACGAAGCCGCATCCCGCCACCAGCGCCTGCTCCGCGTAGTACCGGGAAGCCTTCACGGCTCCGCTTGGCAATAAGTTGACCACGATCTCGGCATCGCTTTCTTTCAGAGCCTTCGCCACGCTCACTTCAGGGACGTTGCTTACTTGCACAACGCGTTTCGTGTATTCTCCGAGGCCATCCAACACGGGTCCTTTGTGTACGATCACGTTGCACATGGGTACATCAGCTAGCTTGGGAACGTTGTTCGGCTGTGCCAATATGGCCTCCGACAGGTCCTTACCCACTTTGCGGTCATTAATATCGAATGCTACCACTACTTCGATGTCCTTCGGGGTAAAGCCTCCCAGAGAGACATTCCGCAACCCGATGCAATCATCACTGTTGTTGCGGTTACCATAGTACTCGATGCCCTGAATGAGGGCTGAGGCACAGTCTCCAACTCCCACGAGGGCAACTTTGATCTTAGGCAAACCCTAGCACCTTTTCGGCTCATCTTATCTGCGAATGCCCTATAAAACACTACGCTGCTACGCACGACGTTTGAATATCGACGTTAAGGTTGCGCTTTCAGCTTGCTGAACGGCACGTACTCTTCATTCATGCCTGCCCTCTGGAGCACATCCTGCCAAAGCTTCAGCCCCCTCGTCGTGGTCCACTTCTCAGGTGCAGGCAGGCCCAAAATCGTCAGTTTGTCGCCCTTTTCGATGCTCTCTGCGGTAATACAGGTTCCTTTTTCCGGATGCACTGGCGTGATGATGTCGGGCGCGATTGCCTCAAGCTTTCCGTCTCTGTAAGCCACAAGCACTTCGTTCTTGGCCCTGAGCTCAAAAAGGCTTCCAGCATATCCACGATCTCCACGGATTCGGATGTTCACAAACGTGAAACCAGTCTCTGTCAAGCGCTCAACATCCTGCACGGTTCCCTCGAAAAGTCTCTGGCCTCCTGTCTCTTTCAGAACTGCCTTCACTGGCTCAACTGCCTTTCTTAGGATTCTGCCAATGCGAATGGATTTTGACAGGCTCATCTGAATGGGCGAAGTCTTAGCCTGAGCGCCTGTGAGTATTCGCCTCGCTGTGTAGGCACTGTGGTTCCACTCCGCGGCGAGTGCTCTCGCGATCCGCTCCGCTGCCTTAGCGTCCGCTGTCTCCTTCACAATTACCATGTTCTTGCCATGGGCATCCGCAATCACCATAGGCACCAAGGGTATGTCGTCAATCGTGTATACCTTCAAATGGACCTCTGGCACAGCCCTGCCAGCGCCATCAGCGTCCACAACAGGCACACCACGGCGTGCGCCAACATCCACCGCAACCAGAGTGTTGAAGCCACCGAGCTCCACAGGAATGGTGGCAAAAACAGAAAACCCAACATACTCCTCCAAAGCCTTCAACGTTTTGACAGCCGCTTCTGAATCGTACTCGATCGTGGTCGTGGCGCCGACGCAAGCGAAGTTCACCACTCTCGCCTCATCAGGCACCTCCGCCGGTTCGACAAGCTTCACAGTGATCCCTTCTGAGGCAAGTCTATCCGCTATGCAGTATCCTCCTTCGAGGCTACCCCCGCCGCCTGCCGAAAAGATGGCAGCACCTTCCACAAGATCAAGCAAACCCTGATGACCAAGTGTTTTCAAGCTTTCCCCACCAGCCAGTGTTTCGAAGATTTATAATCGAGCAAGCCTTAAAATGTTCTGAACGCGCCGTTCCGAGAAGGGTTGAAAAGCATGGTTGACGAAGAGAAGATCCAAGATAAGCTAACCATCATCAATGAGCTGGGCAGACGACGAGGGTTTTTCTGGCCTTCATATGAGATTTATGGTGGCTCAAGCGGCTTCTTCACGTACGGCCCCCTAGGCGCAAAGTTGAAGCAGAATGTCGAGAACAAGCTGCGTCAGATCTTCGTGAATCAACTTGGAGTTCTGGAGATCGAGTCGCCAGTCATCACGCCGGAAACGGTTTTCAGAGCTTCAGGCCACATTGACCACTTCAAAGAGCCTATGACTGAGTGCCAGAAATGCAGGAAAAGCTTCCGGGCAGATCACCTACTCAGGGAAGCCACGCACATGAGCGAAGCGGAAGCTGAGAAGTTGAGCCTGAAGGAACTAGAAGAAGCCATCGACAAAAACGACATCCACTGCCCAGACTGCGGAGGCACGTTCGGAAAAACCAAACAATTCCTCACGATGTTCAAAACGATCATAGGCCCGTACTCCGACGCCGTGGGTTATGGCCGCCCAGAAGCTGCACAAGGAATCTTCGTGGAATTTAACCGCCTTTATGGCATGGCACGTGAGAAATTGCCCTTCGGCGTCCTCCAAATAGGTCATGCTCTGAGAAACGAAATCTCGCCTAGACAAGGTCTCATGAGACAGAGAGAATTCACAATAGCCGACTTGGAATTCTTTTTCGACCCCGAAGATGAAGGCTGCCACGCCCTGAAAGATGTCGAAGACGAAACGCTCAGACTCGTCACAGCAGAGACCAGGCAAAAAGGCTCGGAGGAGATTACAGAACTCACTGCTAAGGAAGCTTTGAAAAAGGGCGTGGTCAAGAAGCAGTGGCTGGCCGTTTTCATGGTTCTGGCGAAACGCTTGCTGGTTGACCTCGGTGTTCCGGCTGAGAAACAGCGTTTTCTCGAGAAACTGCCTTGGGAGCGAGCGCACTATTCGCAGCAGACTTTCGATCAAGAGGTTCTGCTTGATCGGTGGGGCTGGACAGAAGCCTCAGGTCACGCCTACCGAACTGACTACGACCTCAAAGGCCACATGAACTCAAGCGGAACAGACATGACAGTCTTCAAAGAATACTCCAGTCCCATCGAAAAAGAGCAAGTCACTGTGAAGCCCATAATGGCAAGGCTCGGCCCTATCTTCAAGGGAGAAGCGGGGAAAATTGTAGCCCTGCTGGCTAAAGCCGACCCTGTAGAAGTCCAAGCCTCCCTAAAAAAGAACGGCAATTACATGCTGGGCCAGTATAGAATACTCCCAGAACACGTGGACATATCCAGCCAGAAAACAGTCGATCGAGGAAGACGATTCATCCCGCACGTGATAGAACCCAGTTTCGGCTCGGACAGACTGTTCTACATCGCTATGGAATATGCCTACCGAGTGAAGGAAGACCGCGTTCTAATGAGCTTCCCACCAAGCATTGCGCCTATACAGATAGGAGTCTACCCACTAATGAGCAAAGATGGGTTGGCAGAGAAAACACTTGAGCTGACCAAGATGCTGTCGGATGAAGGTTTTAGAGTCGAGTATGATGAGGCAGGCTCCATTGGCAGGCGTTACGCTCGTGCTGATGAGGCAGGTATACCGTTGGGCTTGACAGTTGACTATGACACGCTGAAAGACAACACGGTTACGATTCGCGATCGCGACTCGTGGAAGCAAGTTAGAACCAAGATCGAGGATTTGCCTCAACTTCTGCACAAGCATCTCCACGGAAAAATAGCCTTCGAAGACTTGGGCACGCCAGTTTAGAGTCCGAATCGTCGTTACCTTTTTTAACACTGTAGCATATCTAGTGCCGTAGATTCGATCGCACTTTTGTGGGCGGAGAAATTTTGGTGCTTCCAGCAGAAACCGAGGAGAGAGTGAAAAGGCGTGCGCTGAGCGTTTGCCAAGACCACTTACGCAAGGCGCTGGACCTGTCCAGAAAAGTCCCGCAGATGATAGACTTCTTCATCCACAATGACAAGGACAAAGGAAGGACCCTTTTCAACGACATCCGAACTGCCGAAGATGAGGTAGACACAGCCAGAAGAATGGTTTCACAGGAACTTGCCGAAATCGGAGCCATTCTGCTGAGCAGAGAAGACTTCCTAAGATTCACGAACCTTACCAGCGAAATCGCAGATTTCTCCGAAGGCATCGCCTTTCGGCTTCTGCAGATCATGGAACACAACTGGACCGTGCCCGCGGACATAAAGAGGGATCTCCTCAAACTCTCCGAAGCCGTTCTGGACACAGTGCTCAAACTCAGAGAGACCATGATGGTCCTCAACTACGGCTCCGCAAAAACCATGGAGAAAGCTCGAGAAGTTGAGGTGGCCGAACACGTTGTGGACGGAATCTACCGCGAGCTAGAGCTGAAAATACTCAGCAGCAAGCTCGAATTGCCGCCACTGGTGCTTCTGCGAGACGTAACGAAACTTTTGGAAGACTCAGCTGACAAGGCCGAAGACGCAGCTGACGCAGTGCGCATACTGTCTTTCATGATGTAACAGGCGAAGCACCGATGCCCAAGAGTGTCAATGTTGAGCTTATTGAGAACTTTCTAGTTGTGTGGGATACAGTTGAGGGCTCCGGGCTCTATAGGATGGGCTTCTATGGGAAGCCTCTGGGTTTGGCGAAGCCCAAGACACCCGAGTTTGATGTACCGTTGATTCTGGACCTGATGGAAGGCCTGTACTTGGCTGAAAGGGGCACGATCACAGTTCACGAGGGCAAGGGGAAGACGAAAGTAGTTCTCAAGAAACTCCGCCAGAAAGCCAAACAACTCTATGAAGAGTTTGAGGACAAGTACGCTGTCTACCGAGACTTGCGTGACGGTGGCTTGGTCGTCACGCCGGGAATAAAGTTTGGTTGCGACTTTGCTGTCTACAAACAGGGTCCGGGAGTGGAGCATGCGCCCTACATGATGTCAGTCAAGAGGGCCAAGGCTGAGATGACGGCAACTGAAATCGTCAAGGCAGGAAGACTGGCCACGACGGTGCGGAAACGGTTCATAATCGCCGTGCCAGATCTCGAAAAAGGTAACATCAACTACGTAATATTCAAATGGTTCAGAGCATGAGCAATGCTTCTTGGGGCTGTCATTGGTGAAAGTAGCTTTCGGAGTTGACAAGCTAGCCATAGCCTACGCCATGCGGCATCAGCATTCATTTCTAGCCAGGCATGAGCGTTTGGTTGGCGAAGATTCCTCGGACTGATTGGTGTGGGTAGATTTTCGTGGCTTCGAGCTTGCTTCCCTCAATCACGGTCACGTCGTCAGCAATGACCGACACTGCGCTTACGGTAGTTCTCTTCTTGAGAGTTGACTGGATAGTCACGTGTCTTCCTATGATGCTTTCCTTGATCTTTGCGCCTTCATTGATTATGACTCTGTCCATGACTGCGGAGTTCTCCACAACGGCGTTCTTGCCTATCTGCGTATAGTTGTCAATGCACGAATCAACTATCTTCGTTCCATCGCCTATCTTGCAGTGTCTCCCGATGAGCACTGGGCCTTCGATTTTGATCTTTCCTTGCTTGATCTTGCGTATTATCTCTTCTCTGCTTTTCTTTGATTCGAAGCTTTCGCCTTGCACCCATATTCGCTGGTCTTCGCTTATTTTTCCACCAAAGTCCGTGAGTGAAGAAAACTTGCCATGCAGCAGATCATGGGCTGCCTCCAAGTAACGTTTTGGTGTGCCTACGTCGTACCAAGCTCCTCTTAGCGTGTACCCGTAAACTGGTCTGCCTGTCTTTATGATGTAGGGAATTAGGTCGAACCCGAAATCGAGGCGGTGTTTCTCCTTGACTATTTGTTTGACTCCTTTTTCTTTGAATATTCGTCTTATTTCCGGCGAGACCACGTAGAGTCCTGTGTTGGCTAGGTTAGACGGTGCCTCTTTCGGAGAAGGCTTCTCCACAAACCTTGAAATCTTCTTGTCCTTGTCGATGTCGGCTATGCCGTAGCCCTCAACATCGTCAACTTCTCGCAATGCTATTGTCATGACTGCTCCTTTTCTCTCGTGGAACTCGGCCAGTTCTTTGACGTTGACGTCGAATATGTTGTCGCCTTGCACGGCGAAGACAGGGTCTTTGACGTTGTAGTATTCCATGCTGATTCTGGCTGAATCTGCGCTTCCGAGGTCGTCCACGTTTGGCTGGTATTTGATGTGCACGCGGGGCTCTATGCCATAGATCGTGGAGAAACCGTAGCCAGACTCGAAATAATCGTGCAAGTCTCTGTAGTTTGTGTAGCCTTTCACGCCGAAGATGAAGTTTTTGATGCCTTGGCGTGCCAGTGACAGTAACGAATACTCGATTAGTGGTCTGTTCACAAGGCGGAGGCACGCCTTGCTGGTCTCTGCCGTAAGCGGAAGTAGCCGCGTGGCTCGACCGCCAACGGGGATTATCACCCGCAATCTGTCTGATGCATAGTTGTTTCCCAAAAGCTTGTCACCCTGCAGGCTTCTTGTTGACTTATTCAACTCCGTGTATTAAGCTTTGTAGGTGGAGCGCCAGTTTTATTACAAGCTTCGGTAAAAGCGTTATGAAGTCTTGACAAGGTTTGAGCGTTCATGCATGGGCTTGGTGGCTACGTACGTTTGATTCGACCCGTGAACTGCCTGATGATGGGGTTTGCTGTAGTAGTAGGCGCAGCTCTCGCGAATCCCAACAGTGTACAGGTCTCATTGCCCAGCATTGCGTATGGCTTCATAACAGGGTTCACGCTCACCGGTGCTTCCATGGCGATAAACGACTATTATGACCGCAGGATAGACGCCATAAACGAGCCAGGTCGTCCTATACCTAGCGGCGTGGTCAAACCTAGGCAGGCTTTTGTGTTTGCGGCGATGCTTACTGGGGTAGGTTTTGTGGCGGCGTTTTTGGCAAACCTTTCGTGTCTGGTCATAGCCGTTGTGGCGTGGCTGATGTTCTCAGCCTATACCACGGTGGGCAAGCGAAGCGGTCTGCCTGGCAACTTCCTCGTCAGTGCCTGTGTGGCCGTTCCATTCATCTACGGAAGTGCAGTGGCTCTTGGGATCATTAGCACGAGCATTTTGCTCTTTGTTTCTATGGTTTTTCTTTCGAATACTGGCCGTGAGATCACTAAAGGAATCGTGGACGTACAGGGTGACAAGGGTCAAGGCGTGAAGACGTTAGCAGT
>Ga0315280_10005777_pt1 | contig 17469 bp, 15 predicted proteins | sample YL17G06_40_MG_FD_203697 | JGI IMG/M metagenome (GOLD analysis project Ga0315280, IMG submission 203697) | Sediment microbial communities from Yellowstone Lake, YNP, Wyoming, USA - YL17G06_40 | ecosystem: Environmental > Aquatic > Freshwater > Lake > Sediment | place: USA: Wyoming | collected...
TTTTAAGCTTTCTCCCTGCCCAGACCGCTTCATAGCCCGGTTCAAGCAATTCGAATGGAACTAGTTGGTTTCTCTTTTTCCCTTCATGATTGCTTCTCCTCTCGGACTGAATAAGTTATATGTCAACATTTACTAGCAAGAAAAAACCTAGCCATTCTTTATTCTATTGAAAATGCTATGTGACTTCCAGTGATAAATCTGGCTTGTTCGGAACACAGAAAAAGCACTGCTTCTGCTATATCCTGAGGAGTGGCTTGCTTTCTTTTCCCCCACAGTTGAGAGTGTTCCATAGCAGAAACCGCCTCCTGGATGCTTTCAAAGTGTGCGGTGTGACCAGGTCCGGGATTGATAAGATTTACCGTGATGTTGTATTTGCGTTCCTTGAGAGCCAAATGCCTTGTTAAAAGGGCGCGGGCTCCTTTACCCAAGGCATACTCAATAGGTCCAAAATTTTCGGCAGCCCAATGACCGGCACCAAACACACCGAGATTTACAATTCTTCCCCAATCATTAGCTCGCATCACAGGCAAGCATTCCCGGATACAGTTTAAAGCTCCATAAACCTCAGCTTCGATAACATTCTGTAACTGTTCAAACGGAGTATCAGTGAGACTTTCGGGATTCCATCCCCCTCCAGCGTTATTCACCAGAATATCGATCCTGCCAAACCTCTCCATCACCTTTTTCACCATCATTGAAACCTCAGCCGGCTTTCTGGTATCTGCCTTTATAAGTAAAACTTGCCTTCCCATGCTTTCTATGGTCGCTCGAACCGCTTCTGCCTCTTTATCCGCCACAGTGTCACTACGGTTGGTGCCGTAGTTGAGGACAATAGCTGCACCATGTTTGGCAAGGGTAAAGGCGGTACTGCGACCCATTCCCCCGCTTGTGGAACCGGTTACAAGCGCCACTTTGCCCTTGAGATCAGGGTGTTCAATTTCGACCATATCATCCTCCTATTAGATATCGGATACACAATAAAAAAGTTGAATAAGAAATAATCATCTTAACCCTAGTCGTTTGCCGATCCGAAAAACAACTATAGTAATCCACTTTGAAGGGCTTTCCTTTTGCCTGAAGTCAACATCCATTCCTGCCTTTTGGATAGAGTTTTCCCCAGACAACCACTTTTCAACTGCTTTATCCTCATCGTCCCTGTCCAGGATATCGATATGAGTTCTATAACTAACCCATGCCTCGCCTGTGAGCAGCCAGTGTATTATTTCCTTATTCATAATCTTAACTCAGATTATTGCCATTTTATAAGCACAGGGGTTTCCCCCACACCACACGGGCGGTGGTTTCCAGCGCTATTTCATCACCGTGCACATATTTCGCCAGTATGCGGCGCAGTTCGGCATCAAAGCGGTCGGCACCCTCCACCCCGATCTTGACCCGTGCCATATCGCTGCGGGAGTGGTGTTGTTCTACATAGTCTGCTACCGTCTGCCGGAACGCAATCGGGGTCGTCTCTTTCGCGCCACAGCGTTGGAACAGCCCGTCTTTTTCCAGTTCATCAACCGCTTCCAAAGGTCGTGGATAATCATAATTCCGCACTTCATGCCTTAGTGCACGCAATTCCTCTTTCCAAGGCACTTCACCAAAGGAGTTGTAAAGGACGACGAGAAAGCCATGGGGGGTGAGGATGCGGGCAAAGCGCGGCAGGGCGACCTCCCAATCCAGCCAGTGCAGGGACATGCCGGCTACTATCTGGGCATAGGGCGGCTGCAGCGGCGCATCTTCCGCCCTGTCCGCTATCCAGCGCAGACGGGGGTGGTCGCCGCCGGGAAGCTTCCTGCCTGCTGCGATCATGGCAGCGGAGGGATCCACGGCATCCACCCGGTCTACCAGTGGCGTTAGATAGCGGGCAACTGCACCGCTACCGCAGCCCACATCCAACACCACCCGCGGCGTCTCGGTAATTAACCCGGCGAGGATACTGAACACTTCATCGGGGTAAGGTGCGCGGTGGCGGTATGCGTGCACTGCGTCTTCGTCCAGGAACGATTCGGCGCGATCTTTGCTCCAGGCGGCAGGTTTCATGGCAAACTCTCATCAGTGTTTAGTTTTCTATCCTGCAATTGTAGAATATCCCTCGGTGAGTAGTGATGGGAAAAAAGCGACAGACGGAACCCACGGACAAACCTGCAGCAGCTGAACCAAAACAAAGCTGGTGGCGGAGATATTTACCGCTGCTGCTCATACTTGGGCTGGCGCTCTTCATCCGCATCCTCTATATCAATGAACTGGCACAGAACCCCTTCTTCAACTACCCCATCGTGGATTCGGATTCCTACGACCAGATGGCACAAAAGATCGTGCTCGGCAAAGCCCCCACCGCCGAGCCCTTCTTCCAGCCGCCGCTCTACCCCTACTTTCTGAGCTTCCTCTACCTTATTTTCGGGCGGGACTTTTACTGGGTGCGCTTCGCCCAGATGCTATTGGGTGTGGTTAATGTGCTGATGACATACCTGCTGGCAAAGAGGTTGCTGGGTGGGAAGATCGCCATTGCCGCGGGCATAGTCGCAGCACTTTACGGTACCATGCTTTTTTACGAGGGCGAACTGCTGGCACCAGTTCTAATCGTGTTCATCAACCTGCTGCTTATGCTGGCATTGGATTGGTTCCTACAGGCACCGCACTGGCAAAAAGCCCTGCTGGCGGGCATCCTGCTGGGAGTCTCAGCTATCGCCATGACCGTCATTCTCCCCTTCGCGTTGGTCATTACCATCTATGCGCTTATAAAGCTTAGGCGGACATCAACACCCGCCAGTTGGAGCAAGCTGATCCTGTGGGGAGGCGTCTTCGCTGCCGGCATTGCCATCCCTATTGCGCCGGTAACGATGTATAATGCCGGTCAAAACGACAGTGTCCTCATCAGCTACAACGGCGGCATCAACTTCTACATCGGCACCGGCAAGGACTACGACCAAAAGGTGGGCATCCGCCCCGGCTTTGAGTGGCAGGCGCTGGCGCATGAACCCATTTATCTGGGGTATAAGAAGGCTAGCGAGCAGTCGTCATATTTCATCCGCAAAGGCATGGATAGCGTCCTCGCTGATCCGTTCGGTTACCTGGAGTTATTGGGGAAGAAGCTATATTTGTTTGCCAATGGCAACGAGATCATGCGCAACCAGGAGATGTATCCCTTCCGGCAGTATTCACCGCTGCTTGCCATGCTGGTGTGGAAGTGGGGCATCGCCTTCCCCTTCGGCGTCCTCTTCCCACTCGCTATCGTGGGAACAATCTTGTCGTTGCGGACAAAACAGCAGCGGATATATCCTATGCTGCTGTTTATCATCAGCCATATTGCCGTGATAATCCTCTTCTTCGTGGCGGCGCGCTATCGCATGAATATAGTCCCATTCCTCATCATTCTCGCTGTGTATGCCGTGTGGCAGGTAGCAGCGTCTGTGCGTGAAAAGAAGTGGGGGAAGACTGCCTGGGCGGGGGTGGGATTTGCAGCGTTGATGGTGTTCTGCAACTGGGATGTAGGCAGCATGCCCGCCGAATTTAACGCCGACGCCTATTACAACCTGGGCGTGGGCTACATGCACAAGGGCAAGCCGGAAGCCGCCGCCATGTTCGCCAAGGCGCTGGAGTTGGACCCCGACTATCCGGAGGCGCATGATAACCTGGGAATTTACCTGGACTTGCAGGGCAAGCCGGCGGAGGCGCTGGAACACTACAGAAAAGTGCTGGCGCGCTATCCCAATGATATAAACGCCAACCTGAACATGGGCAATGCCTATTTCAATCTGGGGGATTGGGAGAACGCCCGCAAATGCTATCTGAAGGTGTTGGAAGTGCAACCGGGCTATCCCGATGCCATTTACAATCTGAGGTTGTTGGACAGCAAGATGAAGTCCACGCCACCCACGCCGAGCAAACCATCATCCACCCCGCAGGAACGCATCGCACAGTTGCAGGCACAATTGCGCACCGACCCCAACAATCCCATGCTGCTGATTAACCTGGGGGCGGACTATCTGGCGCTGAAGGACTACCCAAGTGCTTTGCCCATATTGGCGCGTGCAGTGCAGGCAGCGCCCAACTTGTGGCAGGCGCATAACAACTATGGTATTGCCTTGGCGAAGACCGGCAGCCTGGCGGAGGCAAAACGGGAGTTGGAAACAGCGCTCAGGTTATCACCGAATAATAAGGATGTGCTGGCAAACCTGGCGGATGTAAACAAACGGCTTAATGTAAAGCCCTAAACATCGTGGTTATCATGGTTGCGCCTTCTGCCCCGCACCCAGTCGTAGAGGTTGCTTACCCGCACTTTGGTGAAATCAAACATGATGTGCAGCGCCTCCCCCACTGATTTCTGCCGCGGCTCCACCACCCACAATAGCGGTATCACACTTGACCAGCGCAGAATGCCGGAGATGCCGAACTCCACCTGCTCCGGCGCCAGGTTAAGCCCCAGCACTTGTGTGGGCGGCGGTAACAGAGCGCCGGATAACATACTCGTGAGCATGATCCCCAGCCCGTTGATAGCCCCCAGCATCCCGGAATAGACCTGCCGCTTCTCCGCCGGCGCTATCGCCAGCACGAAGTTGGTCGCTATCACCCCCGCCCCCGACCACATGATGCCCGAGGTAAATCCTTCGCAATAGACGAACCAGTGCACATCGCGGGTGGCGAACACCCATATCAGCGGGTTTATGCCGCCCAATATGAGGGCAAACACCATGGCGGTGCGGTTCCCCACATGGTCTATCATCTTGCCCCAGAGGCGCAGGGTGAGTATCGCCGCAAGCGTGCTGATAGTGCCGTAGATTTGCATATCCACCAGTGACATGCCCAGGCTCTGGATCATGAAGGGCTGCCAGAAGGGGGAGCCTACGCCCACCGCAAACATAAACCATAGCCCAAACAGGAGCAATCGCCGAAAGTTTTTATCCTTGAGGGGGATGAGAACGAGTTCGCGGAAGCTTTCCCGCTCCATGGCTTTGGGCTTTTCCGGCTGGCGTGAGAGCACCTTCATCGCCAATAGCCCCATCACCCCGCCTATAATGAACACGATGGGAAATGCGTAGACCAGATTCTGGGGCGAAAAGAACGCCAGGGTGGAAAGAAACGGCAGCGCCAGCTTGGCAAGGGTGGTGGCGCTGGGGTCAAACAGGTCAACGAAGGCGCTGAGCAGGAACCCCGCCGCCAGCCCCGCGATGAACAGATACTGCGTGCGGATGGAAAAGAAGCGCCCCCGCATGCAGTTGGGCACTATATCGGAAATCCACGCCACCCATGCGTTGCTGCCAATGGCTTGCAGGGCGGAACTGGCAAAGAAGAGGAGCAGAAAAGCCAGCATGGAGGCGGGGGACGGAAGAACGAAGGGGATGAAGCCCATGAGGAAGGTAAGGATCCGCCCCAGCGAAATCAGCTTGACTACAACCTCTTTGCGGGTGGTCAGGTTGCGGGTGATGGCGACGCCCAGCAGTTGGAACACCTGCGATAGCTGCCCAATGGCGACCAGCAGTCCGAAATGGATAGGCTGCGCTCCCAACATGATGGCGAACTTGGTGTTGAAGATGGAGCCGGGACCCGCCGCCGAGTTATAAACCTGCGAAAAGACCCCCTCGGCGTTGGAGATTCTTATCGTGCGGCGCAGGATGGAGCGTTTGGCTTTTTCGGGCATGGGTGGTTAAGACTATCAATAGAGGACGCTGCTTGGCAAGGGAAAATCCTGCTTAGGACGATTTATGAGGATTGGCGGCAATAAGCTCGCGCAGAATATCCAGGTTGCCCTTGTCGGCGTCGGGGTCGTCCATGGGGGTTTCCAACACTGCCGGCAGTTCCCTGATGCGCTCGTCCCACAAAAAACTACACAGCCCCTCCAGCCCAATCTCGCCCTTGCCCAAGTGCTGGTGACGGTCGCGATGCGAGCCTAGCGCTGCCATGGAGTCATTTAGGTGGATGAAGCGCACGCGGTCGGCAAATTGCCCCAGCTCGCTGAATATGCGGTCGCGCTCGGACTTGAGCCGCACATCGTAGCCGCAGCCAAAGGCATGGGCGCTGTCTATGGTGATGCCCAACCTTTCACCCCAGTCGCTGGCGCCAATGATGCGGGATATCTCGCCGAAGTTGGTGCCCAGCAGGTTGCCCCCGCCGGCGCATATCTCCAGCAGTAGCAGGGGACTTCCTTTCCAGCCATCGCCAAATCCCTGCCATGCATAGTCAACCGTGCGCATGAGGCGGTCTATGCCCTGTTGGCGGGTCTGGTCGCGGTGGCTGCCCATGTGCGTAATAACATAGTCCACGCCCAGTTCCCGCGCGGTGCGCAGTTCCTCCCCCAGCACCCGACGGGATTTCCCGTATAGCTCCTTATCGGCGGCGGCTATGTTCAGCAGATAAATGCAGTGGATGGCGACTTTTACCAGCCCCGCCTTCTTCCGTTCCTCGCGAAAGCGACTGACCTCATCATCGGGGATGACGCTGGGATGCCAGCCGCGGGGGTTGCGGCTAAACATCTGCATGGCGGTTATGCCCAGCGCGCCGGCATGAACGCACGCCTGCGCCACGCCCCCGGCGATGGACATGTGCACTCCGTAAGGTCGCATCCCCCTCCTTTTGGGCAAAATGAATCGTGTTGCTATAATTATATCTGACTAAACAAGCGAGGTGCCCGATGCGTGCCATGGTCCTGCATGAACCCAAGCCGGTGGAGGAACGCCCGCTGCGCCTGGAGGAGCGCCCCAGCCCCCAGCCGGCGCCCGATGAAGTGTTGATCAAGGTGTTGGCGTGCGGCGTCTGCCATACTGACCTGCACACGGTAGAGGGCGAACTGGCGCTGCCCCGGCTACCACTCATCCCCGGGCATCAGGTGGTGGGCGAGATAGCATTGCTCGGTTCCAGCGTGCAGGGGCATTGCCTGGGTGAACGGGTGGGCGTAGCGTGGCTGCACCTCAGTGATGGGAAGTGCGCATTCTGCCATAGCGGGCATGAGAACCTCTGCCTACATCCCCAATTCACGGGATTGCAGGCGGATGGCGGATATGCTGAGTATCTGACCGCCCCAGCGGACTTCATCTATCCCCTACCCGCGGGATTGACCAACCCGGTCAATGTGGCGCCCCTGCTCTGTGGGGGGATTATCGGCTATCACTCGCTGCGGATGGCGGAGGTGAGTCCCGGCTGCCGGCTGGGATTATACGGCTTTGGGTCATCGGCGCATATCGCCATCCAAATCGCGGTGCATTGGAAGTGCACCGTCTATGCGTTTAGCAGAAGCGAGAGGCACCGGCAATTGGCACGGGAGTTGGGGGCGGCATGGACAGGCAAACCGGATGAGGCGCCACCTGAGCCCATGGACAGTGCCATCATCTTTGCGCCGGCGGGGGAACTGGTGCCGCTGGCGATGGAGCATTTGGAGCGGGGAGGGGTCTGTGCGCTGGCAGGCATCTACATGACGCCCACCCCACCTTTGGACTACCAAAAACATTTGTATTGGGAGAAAACGCTGCGCAGTGTTGCCAACGCTACACGGGAGGATGGGCGGGAGTTGCTGCAACTAGCCGCCGAAATCCCCATGACCACTAAGGTGGAAACCTACCCACTGGAGCTGGCAAACGAGGTGCTGCTGCGACTGAAGCAGGGGAAGGTGCAGGGCACGGCGGTGCTGATTCCCTAATGGAGACGGCTTAAAGTATCGCGGCAACCTCTTGTGCAGTTGGTGCTGCCGTGCCCTCTACCGAGATGGAGACCTGCGCTGCATAATTCGCCAGGTGGAGGGTATCCGCCCAGCTTAGTCCCGCCGCCCAGCCCGCAGCAATCCATGCCAGCACGGTATCACCGGCGCCGGTAATGTCCACCACCGGCAGCTTGTGGGGCGGATCAGCGTGCAGTGTCTCGCCGTCAATCACCAGCGTCATGCCCTGCTCGCCATCGGTCGCCATCAGCCAGCCCAGTCCCAGCCGGCTGCGCATCTTTTCCACTGTTCCGTAGCCTTTAGTCTGGTTCCGGTTCACTATCATGCCCTGGGTGCCCATGAACAGCGTGGGATTGCGTCGTGTGCTTGCCACGGTCTTTATCCCCAGCCTTTTCGTCAGTCCAAACAAGCGGGTGGGAATCTTCCCCGGACTCATCCCATTCCCATAGTCCACCACTAGCAACACATCGGCGCCTGGTAGCAGCTTTTCCAATTTGTCAAAAAGCCGCTTGTGCACGATGGGACCCAGGGGGCGGGTTGACTCCCGATAGACATGCAGAAGGTGCTGCTGCGGCTGGTGGGAGTTTTGCGCTACTATCTTTTCCCGGTATTCCGTCGGGCGTTTGGTCGCCAGCACGCCGTCAACATTCACGCCGTTGTTCTCCAGCAGCAGGCGCAGGATGTAACCCTCGGGATCATCGCCAATCATGCCTATTGAGTGCACCTGCGCGCCAAGCGCCACCAGATTGAGCGCTACATTTGCCGCCTGCCCCCCGGTGACCACTTCACGCTCCAGGTGCAGCGCCGGCACCGGTGCCTCCCGCGCCAGTTCCTTCACCTCACCATAACGGTAACGATCCAGGCACAGGTCACCCCAGACTACTGCATGGACACCTGCCAGCTTCTTCTGCCAGTCCCCGACTTTCATTTCTGTCCAAAAACCCCCGTCTTTGGATTCCAGGTAAAGTGTAGTTCTGTCCGTTCGGTGCGCACGCCAAATCCGACCGGATAGTTCCCCGCATCCAGGGTGAAAAACGGTCTCCTGCCGTAGGTTTCACCCATGTCTGCATCCAGCAGCTGCACGATCTTGCCGCTTCGGGCGCTAAAGAGAACCAGATGATCATTGTTGGGTGTGGTGTAAAGGAAGAGGTCGTGGCTGCCCTTTGCCATCACATCGGCGTTCCAGGCATCGGCGGTGTTGCCCGGCAGCTTGAACTGCTCGTAGAGTTGCGTCCCTTTAAGCAGATAGCCATAGGTCCAGTAGTTCTGCTCCTGGTCAGAGAGGTAGCGGCTGGCTAGCACCAGCGTTTGCCCGGGACCGATCTCCGCCACTGTGCCGCCATCCAGCGTCACGCTGCCGTCCTTGGCACCGGCAACCCGTTCCGCAAGCCACTCCCAGCCCTCGCCCGTCCACCAGTCGTCGGGCAGGTCCCGTAGGAAGGAGAGCATCTCCGGTACCGCGCGCTTCTCATCGCCGGATGCCGCCAGCGCCCGGGCATGAGCCAGGCGCAGATAGCCGGCAAAGTTGCCCGTGGGATCAGCCTTCAAGCCGGCATCATAAGCGACAAGCGCGTCGTCCACAGCCTTCTCGTTCATGGTGTCGTCCACTGCCATGCCAAAAAGATTGTCGGCATATATGCCGTAGTAGTAAGCCAGTTGCGATGGGTCGGTAATTGTTGCCTTCAGGTAATCCATCGCCTTATCCATCGCGGCGCGGTCCGCAAGCATGGCGGTGCCGATCCCGTTATAGAGGATGACAAACGCCGCGCCCTCGGCATCGGGTGTGCCGGGGAAGTCCCTTATAACGCCCAACAGGTCTTCGGCGCTTTGGTTCTCCCCCATCATGATAGCGCGGGCAGTAAGCGGGGATTTGGGATATTTCTCCCGCAAGGTCTTATAGTCCTGTGCTTTGAACAGCTTCAAATCTTCAAAATCGTATGTGGCGCTGGGGGAAAGACGCTTGAGATCTACCGACGCAGCTTTGGCAGCTTCCTCGTTTGCTGATCCCGCCATCTCTTGGTAGGTTTGATAAGCCATGGAATAGTCCCCATCATCCTCCATTATCCTCGCTATAGCAAGCCGGCTGATGGTCGGGTCTATAAGATCAAAAGATGGATCAGCGACATCAGTAATCTGCAAATACTCACCCTCTTTGCGGTCATAGTTGTAGAGCTGATACCATACATCCGTGATGTCCTCGCTGCCCTGGGTGGGTGGATGCATGTCGCCTGCTGAGAATTCCTCATAGCGCACCAGCAGCAGCGGATATTGCCCCTTCTGTGGGATGAACTCAGGGCTGAATCGTTGTCCGTTGGTTCCACCCGAAGTCCAGGCAGTGATGTTATCCCCACCATACCAGCGGCTGTAGACCGTCTCAACCATACTGTCCAGCCCCAGCAGCGACTCAAACTCCCCACCCATGCCCCGGCTGAAAAGCTCCCAATGTGAATCGGTCTCGCCCATGCCGGAACCGCCGCTAAACGATTCAAAACGCAGGATGAATCCCGGCTTACCCTCCATAACTACGGTATCTATAACAATCTTGATATCGTCAGGCGTATAGGCATAAACTTCCGTGGGATTGCTTTGATAAATAATCTTACCGTTTGGCTTGGCAATGAAGAAATGGATATTGCTATCGGCGAAGGCGGCGATTCCTACAAAATCCTTCTGCACCATGGTTGTCAGGATGGAAAGTGCCGGCGACTCGTAATCCTCACGGGGGGCGGTGAGGTCAATGCTCAGCTTATCAGCACAGATCTTTTGCCAATCCACCTGGGGTGGGGTTGCCGCGATTACCACGACCACCAACGCCATCAGGATAATCATAGTCCTCATGCCATTCTCCTCTGTGGTGCAATGCGATTTTGGTCAAGCTTAACATGGATTAAAGCAGTTAATGGGACGATAGAACACTGTGCTATCATGTGAACATGAGCGAATTTGACCGCCCCCACCCCCGTTGGTTGTTTGCCATGCTGGACTATGTGATGCTTTCGCGCCCGATGATACTCATCCCGGTGTGGCTGTTTCTATTGCTGGGGGGATGGTTCGGGATGGGGCAGACCGCTCCGTTCCTTTGGTGCATACCTCTGCGTTTGCTGGGCGCGCTGGTCAACTTCACACTGCTATTGAGCGGGGTCTATTTGCAGAATCAAATCGTGGATCGGGAATCGGACAAGCTTAACCGCAAGCTCTTCCTGATATCAGAGGGGATCATTCCGCTGGGCACGTCGAAATGGATTTGCGCGCTGCTATACATCGTGCCGGTGGGACTCTCCCTCTTGTGGGGTCTCCCACATTTTCTGATATTCGTCTGCTCCGCCCTGCTGGGGCTTGCATATAATACCCCGCCGCTGCAGTTCAAAGCCCGCCCGGTGCTGGATGTGCTTTCCAACGGAGTGGGCAACGGCGTGCTCAACATGCTGGCGGGTTATACTGCCCTTGCCCCTGCCGGCACCCTGGCTGAGTTTGAGCCGCAGGTGACCATACCTTATGCACTGGCGGTGGGCGCGGTCTTCACCGGCACCGCCATCCCCGACATAGAGGGCGACCGGCGCGTCGGAGCACATGGCACTGCGGTGTGGCTGGGTGAGACCGGCGCGGCGTGGCTGGCGGTGGCGCTAATGGCGGCGGCTGGGGTCCGTGCCTACATGGTTGGGGCAAACATAGTGCTAATCGGCGCTCTTGCCAGTCTGCCCGGATTCATCCTCGCAGCGATTATCAGGCGCAGGATGGTCCACATTCTGGCTTATCAATGGAGCACGCTGGCTTTCGCGCTCATCACTGGCTATCTCTATGCCTGGTTTGTCCCTTTTCTGCTGGTAGTAATTCTAAGCACCAGATGGTATTACCGGCGGCGTTTCTCCCTCAACTACCCGTTTTAGCCCATCAATAAAGTAGGGGCGCAATATATTGCGCCCCTACATTATCGTTCTTATTAATGTGCAAACACGATGCGCTTGGTCAGGTTTTGTCCACCGGCATTCATGGTGCAGATGTAGACGCCGGGGCTGACTGCGCGACCCGCGGTGTCGGTGCCGTCCCACTGCATATTGTAGGCACCGGGTGCCACGGGACCGTTAACTAGGACTTTTACCGTGCGTCCGGAAAGGTCTATCACCGAGAGCCGGGTGTTGGTGTCACCGAAGGTGCTGGCGATGGAGTAATCCAGCCTGACCACACCATGTGCCGGATTGGGATAAACATTAAGCGCAAAGTTGGTGGGCAAGCCGTTGTTAGTCTGCCCAAACACTGGTCCTGCATAGCTCTTGAATCCGGAGGTTTCCACCACTTCCAGGCGATAAGTATATTTCTGCCCTCTGGCTACAGCCAGATCATCATAATGGAAGGGGGAGTTGCCCACGATGGGACGAGTGTTGATCTTTTCGTAACGGTTCGGGTTGCCCGGAACTGCACGGTAGATGTTGAAGCCGGCAAGGGTTGAGGTGTCGCTGGCAGTCCAGTTGATGGTTATACGATCAACTTTGCCAGTGGCGGTAATGCTGGTTATGTTTACACCGGTGTAGTCCTCAAGTCCACCCAGGGTAAGCGTGGAGCCAAAACCGGCAGGATTCTCGTAGAATTGTGGTTGCTCCGACTGCTGGTCATGGGTTTGCGCCCAAATAAATGCCTCCGACATATCTATGGTTCCATCCTGATCGGTGTCGGCAGCAGAGCAATCTATTGGTAGTTCATAAAGGTCGGGGGTGCTGCCGTAAACTGCGCCGGTCCACCAGAAGGTGAATTCGTCATAATCGTAAGTATGACCAGCCCTGGCCCAGGAAGATTGGTAAGCGGTGCATGCTGAAGCCAATGCTACATTGTCGGCACCATCATAGGCTAACAACAGACCACCGGCTTCGCAAACCTCATTGCAGGCGCTCATGTAGGCGTGGGGAACCGTATCCAGTAAAGCCTTTAAATCCTGATAGGACATTTGCGACATGTTCCACAGGTTGATGTAGCTGCTGAGACCACTACCACCACCATGGTCGGTAATAAAAAGGTGCAGGTTGTCATTGCTGGTTGTCACCAATTTGATGTCATTAATGAGATTAGTGATATCAGCTGTGGTCGCCTGATAATGGACTTCCTGCTGCCCGTCTTGATCTATATCAGGATCAGAGTTGATATAACCAGACGCAGTATGCTGGTCCAGTCCGGGATCGGTGCCGTCGGACATGGCGATGAATATGTGGCTATTAGCGTAACCGTACCTTACTTTGAGTGCCCTTAATTGCCATGTGATGTCACCGTAGTAACGACTCCAGTTGTTGTAAGGGTTGTAACCGCCGGATAGCATTATGGCGTAATTTTCCCCCACTGGATTATTCAGTCGCATTTTCTTACCATTCTCCAGCATCGCCTTGGGCATGGTAACGGGCAGACTGTAAGTATTGGCACGAATCAATCCGTCGGAAACTGTGCTGGTGAACAGAGTATCCATGCTTTGCCATTGCCGCACCGGCGCATCGGCGGGATAAACCGTCATCTCACCTGTGAGATAGTCAACAAACACATAACGGCAGGGATGATCCCAGTTAGCAGTAAAGTGATCGTCCACCAGGAAGAAATACGATGTGGAGGGGGCACGGAAGGTTTGCCCGTGCACATCAGATACAGTATCTCCGCTGGAAACCAATTTGTTCATGGCGAGGATGGAACGACCATCCAAGTCACCCATTAGCAGGTTGTCGGTGATTTTTTGGTAAGCCTCGTTGCGGGTTAGAGTTGCGGCGCCAGCCACCACTGCCAACATTAACGCCCCAACAAAAATTTTCTTCATTATTCCTCCTTAAAAGGATTATAGTCATTCATCAAATATTATAGAACAGTTTTTGTGCATTGCAAGTGCCCATTATACGGCATGAATAGCGCATCCCGCCTCAATAGCCGAAGAAGACATCCTGTAAAGGCAAGGCATACCCGGCTTATCTGACACTATGATTAATCATTATGCGAGCAGGCATGCCTTGCCCGTTATCTAGTGCGATGTCCATTATTTATTATTAATGGGATTAAAGCGATCCAGTTGCCATTTTGCTGGGTTGTTCACAATATAGTTTCGTATTCTTATAAGCTCTGCTTCAGACCGAATGATGTGTTCATAATAATTACGATGCCAGATTGACCCTGCCATCCCCGTGCCTTGTTGATTAATTAATCTTGTTGCCGCTGATTTAAACGAACCTACAATTGATGGGATAGACTTTGCTGGTGGTTTTCCAGATTCGTACAAACGTTTGGAAAAATGCAAGTTGTTGATTGTCGACCTTGTTCCCCTCTCTGTCTCTGATTCTTCCTCGTTGCTAATGATAACCAGAATTCCATGGAAGTGGTTTGGCATGACTACAAACTCATCCAAATGCACGAAACCAAAGTGTTCAGGGATAGCTTGCCAGCATTGTTGGACGGTTCTTCCTATTACATTTAGATCCATATTCCAATCAAAGATTTTGCCAAATCTACATAGCAATCCCCTTGTGCATACGGTGATGAAATAAATACCACTACTGGAATAATTATAAGCGGGCAAGCGGATAGATTTACGGACTGGGAATCTTGGAAAATCATGCATAAAATTGATTATAGAATAAAATTCATCAATGAACGGGCAAGGCATGCCTTGCCCGTACAATGCAGAGCAATTCGCTTGGCATGTATAGTAATGGAGCGTGTGCTGCGTGATGGAAATAAATCCATTGTTTATCCCCAGAGCAATCTGTGCTAGAATTCGTGAAATTAATCACAACCATCACCAAATGCCCAATAAATCCGGAATTAAAGCCAGGGAATACTTTCTTAAGGGTTACAGTTGCTCCGAATCGGTGCTGATGTCACTTGCCGAGGATTGGAAGCTGCCCGCGAGTGTTGCCCCGCGTGCCGGCTCGGCACTGGGCGGTGGTGTGGGAGCATCCGGCGAGGTGTGCGGCGCCATCACCGGGTCAGCCGTAGCGCTGGGGCTATACAAGGGTCGCGACGACATTACCGATGAGGTGGGAGCAGAGCGCAAGAAGAAGCTCTATGTGACGATGCGCCAATTGAGCAAGGAATTTACTGCCAAGTTTGACGCCGTTACCTGCCGTGAGTTGATAGAACTGGATTTGAGCGATCCCGACCAGTTGGAGATATTCAAGCAGTGTGGCAAACGCAGCGATTTATGCACCCAGTTCGTGGCGTTTGCTGCCGATTGGATGACGGAGAATCTGGACTATTAAGATGGAAAAAGAACCCGAAGACAAGATGGAATCTGGTTTTGACCGACGCAAGTTCCTGTTGGGAGCGGCGGCGGCAGTGCCGGGCATGGCGCTATTAAACGGTTTCTCCATCCCAAGGGCTGCGGAACCTGCTCCCGATGCCGCAACGCCTGCAGCAACCTCCGCCTGCCCGCTGGATGAATCACCCCTGCTGAACCTGTTGAACCCATCGGATGTGGCGTTCTCGGGTGGCAGGATATGGGTAGCGGAAGCCCGCGGCTATCGGGTGCGCTCCACCGCGGTAGGTGATGCATTTGTGCCGGATCCAACCTTACACGCCGGCACCGACCGGTCGCAGTTCAACTTCCCACTAGGGCTTTGTGCCCTCCCCACTGGCGAAATCGTGGTGGCGGATACCTGGAACCACTGCCTGAAGATGCTGGATGCAGCGGGCAAGTTCCAGAGTTACATCGGGGGATGGCAACGCCGCGGCACTCCAGCAAACGCTATAACTGATCCTATCCCCGGTTACGAACCGGCACAGTATCACGCCCCCGAGGGCTTGAGTGCGGTCAGCTACCTTGGCAAGACCTATCTGGCGGTGGCTGACTGCCGCAACCAGCGCATCCAAATCCTTAGCCAAACCGATTCAGGCTATTGGGATGCAATCTACATCGTGGGGGGACTGGGGCAGAAGGATGAGAACCTGCGCCTGCCCGGCGGCTGTGCGCTGTGGGAGCAGAACGGAACACTGTGCCTGGCAGTGGTGGATCGCGGGCACAACCGCAGCGCCGGTGGCATGGGCAGGGTGAAAATCTTCCTCCCTGCCACCGAAGGCAAGCTTCGCTATAAAGTCTACCTTTACTCACATGATTTGGATTTAAGCGCCGAATTGGACGACCCACGCCGCGTCATCGCGATGAGCAATGCGGCGGGAGCGCTGCTCCTGGTTAGCGGTATCGTGCGCAAAGGAAGCTCTACGCAGGGTCGCATCTGTATTTTTGACCCCGGGAGCGGAAAACTCATCAAAGCCATTGACTTGGTCAATCCCACCATAGCAAATCCCCTGGGCATAGCAATCTGCCCCTGTGGTCTGCACCTCGCCATCGCCAATAACGGGCGCTACCCCGATCGGGGCGACCCCGGCGAGGATGGCTTCATCCAGATAGTCAGGTTGGACGCCTAGATGGACGATCCCATCCTGATCATCACCGGTCTGTTCCTCCTGTTCACCTTCGCCTTCGTGGAGATATATACGCGCTTGCGTGGAAAAACCGGCACCCTCGTATCCATCCATGAACCCGATACGCTGCTGGGCTGGCTTAGCTGCCATGGCAAAGCCCGCCTTGCCGATGGCGCCGAGGTGGATGTGGATATGCCCGGGTGCACTGTGTGTATGGAGCGCTTGCGCCCCGGCGATAAAGTGCGCATCGTGACCACCCACCATGGCTATCGGCTGGTGGGCAAAACCCTCAGCCGCAAGCACCAGCCATCACCCTCATGCCCCGCAGGAAGGACGGATGCACCGCTATGCTAGCCGGCTATATCACCCTGACCATATTCATAGTGGTGCTCACCCTCACCCTGATGCGGAAGATCAACCTGCCGGTGCAAACGGTGCTGGTGCTCATCACCCTGGCAAACCTGCTGGTGGGCGCGGCATTCTACTTCCTTACCGATGGCTGGAAAGCGGTGATGCTGGTTCCCAACGAGCTGCTGGGCAACATCATCCTGCATCCCATCACTGCGCTGCTGGCGGGACTGTTCATGGGCGGTGTGCTTTCGGCATCGGGCGGCTTTGACGCCATGAAGGCAAGCCTGGATAAGCTCAGCCGCACTCCGCTGGGTTTAGCCGGAACCATGGCGCTGTTGGTCATGCTGCCGCTGATTGCGGCACTGCCATGCGGGCGCATCCTCGGCGCCGCGATTCTACCGCTATTATTTGCATTCGGACCGGAGGGGATGAAGCTCCTCAATCGCAGCCAGCTTATCGTGCTGGTGGGGGCGTTCGCGCGTAACGCCTTCGGATCGTGCGGACCCAGCCCCATCGGAGGCGTGGGGCAAATCGGCGAGGGCTTCCTGGGCTCCTATTTCCCCACCGCCGCCGAGGGCATCCTGCGCGCACCGCAGGCATTCGCGCTCATCATCGGCACCGCGTTCACCGCGCTCTTCCTCAAGTTCATCACACAGCTTCTTTACCCGGGTGATGTCACCATCAAGGATACGCCCCTCAAGGCGGAAGAGGTAAAACAGGAGAGGGTTACCGCCACTGGTCGTGGCTATACCTCCCTCATCATCTTCTTTGCCAGCCTGCTGGTGGCTATCTTCCAGCCCTTTGGCAAGATGCCGGTGCAAACAGTGCTGGTCATCGGTGCGCTGCTGATTATCTCCCTGTGCCGGGTCAAGCTCACCGACCTGATGGCGGGAATCATCCTCATGCCCGCCACCGCCATGATCGCCGGCTTTATGGCGGCGGGGACGCTGGCATTCACCGGCGGGTTCACCGTGCTCGGCTCGCTCTTCAAATACATGAGCGACGGCTTGGGTGTGGCGCTGATGCTTGCCTTCTTTGTGCAGATGCAGACCATCCTCCCGCTTAGCTGCAGCCGCATCATGACC
>Ga0315280_10005778_pt1 | contig 17462 bp, 17 predicted proteins | sample YL17G06_40_MG_FD_203697 | JGI IMG/M metagenome (GOLD analysis project Ga0315280, IMG submission 203697) | Sediment microbial communities from Yellowstone Lake, YNP, Wyoming, USA - YL17G06_40 | ecosystem: Environmental > Aquatic > Freshwater > Lake > Sediment | place: USA: Wyoming | collected...
TCTTCACAGCCGATCAGAGTGCATGGTTCGATATCCTCAGAGACGAACTGCACTCCGCCGTTAGGATGGAAAAGACACCACGAGACGCCATGGATAGCTGCGTCAAGAGAATCAATGACCTGCGAAACACCTACTACGTTTAACGTTGCGAGACCCTTTGGCCCATAATCAATAGTCCGGGCGGGGTCTCTGCGAGCGCCGCTCTCCTATCCAAATCATTCATGATACAGGGGAATCACCTCAGATACTCTGCTGGGAACCTACGCGGCACAATGATTTCTTCGTTGCCGAGTTCTTTCTTCGATATGTCCTCAGTACCGCTGGTGCTGTCACCCCAGAGCTGGCTTGCATAACGAAGTCCAGCCGGCCGTCCATACGTAGACACGTTTCCGTGATTGTCCTCGAATGACTGTGCCATCACGTCCTGTGCACCTGAGGTGCGCTGCGAAATGTCCGCCCCGATTTCGCACATCCTGCGGAAGCTGTAAGAAGCGACTGGTCGTCACACAGTTCCACCTCTTTCTGACGCAAGACGTCTTGGTGCCGCGGTCATGATACAATCGAATCGCAATATCTCTGGATTCGATTGCCTGGGAAAGAATCTACCTAATCATACCGCGGCTGTGACCGAGAATGATTGCGCTGGGATGGAGGCTCTGTATCAGGTCTATACTCTTGTTGACGTCCGTCTTGGCCTCAGGCGTGTACCAGCGACTTAGCTCTCGTTCCTTCATTTCGCGTTCCGTCATAGCCGTGTCCCCGATTATGGCGACAAGTCCCTCAGGAGTCCCCACAAGGACCGACATGCTTCCCGGAGTATGACCTGGCGTCTCGACTATCCTAACATCCTCAGCGATTTCCATGTTGCCCGCTCTCTGAACATCCAAGATCTCGAAAAATGCCGAAACGTATTCCTTCCAATAGATCGTCCTTGCAAAATCGAGTTCTCTCTGGTGGATATACAGTTTCTTGCCTCTGAAAAGATAGTTCGCTCCGGTATGGTCATCATGACAGTGCGTATTTACAATCGCATCAATGTCGCTGATATCAAGATTCAGTTCTTTTAGTCTAGCCGTTATGATACCGTAGGATGCCATATTGAAATGCCCTGGGTCGACGATGATGTTCTTGTCGCTCCTTATGAGGACTGAGTTGCAGTTGACCTCGAAACCTAGAGGTCTGTTTACCAAGTTCTCGATGCCATCAACCAAGTCCTCGTCGCAATGGCTGTCAATGTGAAATAGGCTGGTCTTGTACAGGCCAAATCTTCGAACTGCCGATTCGATTAATATCGTGACTTGAGCCAAGCTTCCAGTCACCGCGAAGGTCCATGGCTCTGTAATTTATAGCTTGGGGATCGAGAGACTCAAGAGCTATCAAATAGACTCAAATAGATTCAAAAGTTGCAGAATACGAGTCAAAGCTTTATCAGTGTCCAACTTGGACGTTGACAAGCGGTGAGAGAACGTGGAATTGTTGGAGGCGATCAAAGGTAGGCGAGCCGTGAGAGCATTTCTGCCTGATCCGATACCTGAAGTGGATCTGGAGAAGATACTTCAAGCATCTGTTTGGACCTTCTCTGGAGCAAATGACCCCACTTGGGAGGTCGTTGTTGTCAGAGACAGGAAACTCAAAGAAGACATTGTGAAAGCGAGTGAGAATCAAACCTTTCTGGCCGAGGCTCCCGTCCTTCTGGTATTCTGTGGATTGCGTATCTGGGACATCCTTCAAGCTGTCTCAAATGCCATGCTTACTGCCTACTCGTTGGGATATGGTTCATGCTGTGTTGGGTCAACCGATAATGAGAAAGTTGAGCAGATACTTGGAGTTACAAAAGATCTTCTGATGCTTCCAGAAGACCTCGGCATAAAGATCTTGGAGGCTCGTGAGGACATGCAAGTTAGGGTTCTCGTTCCCGTCGGGAGACCGAATCCGCTTTACCTGCCGACGAATCCGGGAAAACGAACACTGTGGGAGATCGCCAATTTCGACAGATGGGGAAACAAACGCCTGACCAGGGCACCCGAGGTTGTTCAAACCATGATCAACGACAGCAAGACTGCAATGACCGACTTTAGTACAGGGCGGGAAGGCATACTCAAGAAAGAGGGAATGGGAAATACTCTGTACCGTTGGGAAGAGAAGTATGCTGCCTTCTCCTATCCGAACCTGATAAGACGCTGGGTCTTCTACTTCAGACTACTACGAGATAGAAAGCTTGTCCAAATCGACCAGGATTTCTTAGATAGATCGCTGCGGGCAGTAGTGGAATATCAAACTCAACGCTGGGAGAAAATACTCAGGGACCACGACGTGAACTCCCCAGTTCTTCTTGACCATGAACGTAAGTATTCCATGGAGGTCTTTCCTAGATTGCTCACCGAGTGGATCGACTTTGCAGAGAAGAATCTCAGGAACATAGCATCCTCCGGCAAAACAATCGGGTAACCCTCCCGTGACACCGAAGTGGATCATGAAGAACCCCTCCTAGGAATCTCCGATTAGGAATTGATTAGGCAACTCCAATATTGACTGGTGAGCAACTGAAACCAACCATCAATGATGCACAAAGGTGAGCGTATGAAGATAACAAAGGTCGAGGCAACACCTTTTCATCGGGGGCCTTCCCGGGTTCGAGATTGCTGATAGACGTACACCTGTCCCGCTGTCTTGGAAGTTATGGGGGAGTGCTGACTAACCATCGAACAAGTCAGCACTATAGGACTACCAATATCATACTACTCTCCGAGAGTTCTGAGGGGTTGTTAGAGGATTCTTCCCCTAACGCGTCCCGTCGTGCAAGCAGTTGATCAATATGGAGTTGCAGCGATCGGAGAGTACAAGCGACTAGATCTCGTTGAACGCTCACGTCAGATGGGCCAGTACCTGAGAAAGATGTTGAAAGCATTGCAGGACAAGCATCCCTCGGTAGGAGATGTGCGCGGGCTTGGTCTATTCTGGGGACTTGAACTGGTTCGTAACAGGAAATCGAGGCTGGCCTTCAATACACGTGAGGACAAACTTCAAGGCAAGTCTATGGTTGCTGACGGTGTCGCAGCGGAATGCATAGGAAACGGCACATTCATCAACTCGTGGATCAACCACCTGATCATAGCACCGCCACTGATAATCAAGAGGGAAGAAATAGACCAGGGCACCACCGCCCTTGACAGCGCGCTCGGAGTTGCAGACACAGAGATCACCTAGCACCGTCATGGGGCAATTTCTGCACTCCACGTTTGATGCGTCAATGCAACCACTTGCACCTGACCCATATCCGGTCGTCGGCCGCATCCCGTGACAAGTGACGTTGCCCCAAGAACCCCATAAGAAGCCTAATAGTCAATCTCTCAATTGGAGGCAATCCAATTTCAGTGAAGGTATATGGTACAGGCGACAGAGACTGAGCCGCACAGGGCCGAGCTTCCGACCATCAAGAACTACGTCAACGGCGAGTGGGTGGAGTCCAAGTCTACGCGAAGCCTAGACATCATCAATCTCGCCACGACCGAAGTGCTAGCCCGAGTTCCTGTGTCCACAAGAGAAGAGGTGGAAGAAGCTATTCGATATGACGTGGGAGCATTCGAGGAGTGGAGATAAACTCCCCCGCTTACACGTGCGCGCACACTGAAGAACTTGATGGAGCAGCATTTCGAGGAAGTCTCGCGTATCCTAGTTCAGGAACATGGATATGACGGTAAACGCTATCATCGACCTTGGCAAAGGAGTTGGTGCCGCTTCACTCGAGGCAGCAGTGGGGCCGCTCCCACCTCGGTGTCACGTATGATAGTGCCGCATAGCCTGGCTACGCCCTACTTGGAACACCCAGACCTGTGCCAGTTCCTTTGAACGGGACGAGATCGATCTCTAGATGCCTCGCTTGATTGAGTACTTGCTGATTTTCGTTTCGTCAAGTTCAACGCCCAAACCCGGCGTTGTGGGAACCTGCAGGTGCCCGTCCCTTACCACGAACGGTTGCTTGATAACGTCGTCCTCGTTCAGGTATGGTCCGCATAAATCTGAGCAGTATCCAAAGTTGGGTGTAGATGCGACCAGATGGAGTGCCGCCGCAGTGTCGATACCCACTTCTCCTTCGCTTCCCATGAAACAGGTTATGTTGGCACTCTCTGCAAGGACCGCCAATTTCTTGCACAGCGTGAGGCCGCCTGTCTTCTGAAGTTTGAGGTTGAAGATGTCGCAGGCCTGATGTTCGATGAGCCTCTGGGCGTCGTAGATCGAATGTAATCCCTCGTCGACCATTATTGGTGTGTCAACACGCCTCTTTACCTCGGCCATGCCCTTCACGTCCCATCTAGGAATTGGCTGTTCAACAACTAGGATATCGTATCTTTCCAGCATCTTGATTGTGTTGACCGCGGCATTCACACTCCAAGCACCGTTCGCATCGACCCGTATTCCGATTTCGTTGCCGACGGCGTCCCTAATCGCTTTGACATTCCGGATATCGACGTTAGGATCTGAGGCGCCCACCTTCAACTTGACTTCTTTGAATCCTTTGCTGGCGTATTCAGCAGCGTCCCTTGCCACTCTCTCCTCGCTATGCAGATATATTATCCCAGCAACGGGGATTCGGTTTCTGTAGCATCCGCCAATTATCTTGTGGACGGGCAACTCGCAGTATTTTCCCATGAGGTCGTACAAGGCCAAGTCTATTGCAGACCTGGGGAATGGGTTGATCTGAGGAATCTGCCTAAACTCAAACAAACCATCCATTTTCTCCAAGATCAACTCTACGTTGAATGGGTCTTCGCCGATCATTGTCGGACCGTAGTACGTATTGATGTAATAGGCAACGACCTCGGCAGTGACTCCCCACTCTCTCGGTACGCAGCTGACGGCACCTAGGCCCACTAGATTCTCGTCGGTCGAGACTTTGACAACAACTTTGTCGCCCCACAATTTCCAGGACAAGGGCACGCGCGCGCGTCTGTCTGCGATTTCTACATTCGGTTTCTCTCCAATGTGAATCGGCACCGCCTCTATCTTTGTGATCTTCATGTGATCACCTTCATGTTTTCAAAGAAGAACATTCTGTTTCTGAGCCTCGATCATCATACAGGAACGAGCTTCTAAGCCGAGCACAGAATTCTCATCTTACCTGTTCTTCGACATCTTCCCACCATTGCTTATTGCCAAAGGACAACGCCGGCTTCTTTGGCCTGTATTTACTATTCAGAAATTCTAACATAGAGGCCAGTCTGTTGTCTATGGTCTCACGATGAACCTGGCTCGCTCCATATTTGTTCACAACAGACTCAAGATTACGGCGCATATTCTCCAGATTCATAGCACAGGTCTTCCACGTTCCCCAGTCTCGAAGTAGCTTAGTGCCTAGCTGATCAATGTTTAGGAAATCATTGCCTACGCCCAGCTCATGGTCGAATACCGCTGCAGCCACGTCACGCATGTCCTTGTCCTCCATTCCTATGAGGACACTATTCTTGTCGTATTCTTGCAAGATTCTGTATTCGTGCTCGGGCGTCAATTCTGATTTGTGCACTTTCTTTATGAACTGCGTCTTCAAGAGGATCAGGTTCTCGAGCCCAATTGTGAAGAAATTGTCCTTGGCCTTCTGGACTTCGTCTGTCAGGATGAACTCGTGACAAAAGCACAGTTTCTCCGAGAATAGCTCCAATATTCCGGGCACGGGAGTCCCATCTTCACTGAGTTCGCAGAGAGTTGTGAGCCTGTAGCGGTCTCCTCTCCTCATCAGATTAAACCTCCTGTCAGAGCGTGTGGTCGTGTAGAAGTGCATATTCCCGAGGATGTCGTGCAGGTGACAAAGTATCTCGACCCAGTCGTGCGCGTCCTTCTTTAGAATCAGCAAGTCAATGTCTTTGACGTGGCGGTGGAAGGGGCTATGTCTGTCATTGAGCGAAGGACAGTGCAGCCTGAAGCCCGCGCCTCCAAAAACCGCAACTGGCATGGATTGGCCCGCCCTCTTCTCATAGATGGCCCTGTCGACATCCGCCAAGTGCTTCGAACTCCATAGGATCGCGATGAGTTTCTTCATTTGAAAGTCTGTGCAGTCCAAGTATCCGGGAATACCTGCATCATCGCGTAGCTTATCCATCTCAACAAGACATCTAACGGGCAGCTCGATCTCGATCTTTTCTTTTCTCAGAGGGTTTTCGTAGAGAATGAATGACATGAAGTGAGTCGCCTGGGATATCGAGAAAGAGAAAGAGGGAAGATAAGAAGCTATTCAGGCGGTAGCTCTTTGTATGCAAGCGTAATGTCGATACCCTGTCGCAGACGATAGTACTTCACGATGTAGTAGTATACAAGCCCGCTGATGCAAGCGATCGGTATAGACATCATCTGAGTCGGACTAAGTGGGTTTATTCCCGGGTATAGGATCGCCGAGATGAAGAAGAAGGCCATGAAAGCGAAAGTGCCAGCTCCACCTATCGAAATGACTGGCACTCCTCCTATTTTCGCTTTTACGATGGCGGGAGCGCTTTCGAATATCTTCTTCGTCTTGGCTTGGTAGGGAAGAATTGTGGCTGTCAAGGAAGTCAGGAGAATTGTCAGCGCCGCTAGCCATGAGGTGTTAAGCCAGATCGGGAACCCCCCGGAGCAGACGTTTCATCCAATCGATGGCAGTAGATATTTCCGGGTAGGTCACATGGGAAACACGGCCTCGCCCAAGTACGTGCTGCCGGCACTAGGCAGAATTGAAGCAGCCCTGAAGGACGTTGGATATCCTGTGAAGCCCGGCGAGATGGTGAAGGCCGCGCAAGAGGTTTTCCTGTCAGGCTGACTGAGAATCCCCCTGTAAGGCGGTGTCTGCGCTCAACTGCTTGTTACGTTGGATCGAGTTTTTCTATCAGCCTACGAAAGAAACTGATGTCCTCCGTCGGATGCACAACCATGCTGTGGGTCATTTCTGTCTCTCAGGTAAGCGGAAACTGTACGGGTTTCCCGGTCCTGTTGGATTCAAATACAGCATCGACGATTTCGAGAACTTTCAGTCCTTCTTCCGCTGTCACTGGTGAGGGTTTGTCGTGTACGATACAGTCCACAAAGTCCGCCACCTCATTCCTGTACATGGGAGTCAAAGGATCGTCCTGGAATACTATCTTGGCAGACGATTCGTACTCGTGGATATTCTTGCTTTGGACTGTCATAGTCGCGTCGCCGCACCAAATCCAGTCTGCCCTCACCGTTCCCTCGCTGCCCGCAACTTCCACAAAGTCGAAGGGCACATTGACCGGCATGGCGACGCACACGCTGGCTAGGAGTCCGCTTTTGAATCGTAGCGTGAAGATATTAGTCTCGTCACATTTGTGCGTGGGATCGAAGTTTACTTGGCCGTAGGCTTCGATGACTTCGCCTCCGAGCATCCAGAGGATTTGGTCGATAACATGGACGCCAAGGTAGCGCATTATTCCACCCCCCTTCCCCGGATCCAGTAGCCATCCCCAGAGGGGCCCGCCTCCTTTCCCTGCGATCACGACATCTGCTTCACCGACCGCACCTCTGCTCAGGAGATTCTTCATGGCCAGCCGTGAAGGGCTGTACCTAAGCGAGTAGCCAACCATCAGTTTCTGTTTGGAGTTCTTCGCGACGTTCACAATCTGCCGTGCTTCGGTGCGACTAATGGCCATGGGCTTCTCAAGAAGGACATGTTTCCCTGCTCCCAGTGCTTCGATCGCCGCACGTGCAAGATCCGAATGGGGAAGTGCGATCATGACAGCGTCGATGTCTTTGACATCGAGTAGATCCTCATACCTGATGAAATAAGTTGAGACGCCGAACTCTTTCATGAACTTCCTGGCAGCTTCCTTGTTGATGTCTGCGACCGCAGTGATCTTCGCGTTTTCTAAGGCAGAGTACCTCGTGACTATGGTACCAGCCTCGACGCCCGTCAGCGCCCTAGCCAGCACTGTGCCCTGAATTCCGCATCCAATCACTCCGAAGTTTAGTTTTGCCAACGCCGGTCACTCAAGCATGGCTTCTACTTCTGACAACTTAGAAAGACCTTTGTGAGATGAAACGAGCTGCTTAGTCCTGAGAATCGGCAAGATGCTGAAGAGACCGTGCCGCAAATATTGCGTCTGCTCCAGAACAAGAGTTCGTTCTTGTCTTGTCAAACATGCGGATCTCCACAGTGACTCTGCGAACGCGTTTTTCGTGGCGTTGTGTTGAGCCTCACATACGCGCATACTTAGCCTACTGCCCCTTCAAGTAGTGTATCGCGGCAAGCGCGTATATCTTGGTCGCAGTTATCACATCCTCAACTGCTATCCTTTCGTTTGGCTGATGCGCTACTGACAGGATTCCGGGTCCGAACGCAGGGACAACGGGAAATCTGAGCGTCCTATCCCTGTGTTTGAGTATGAGCGAGGCATCGGTGCAGGCAGGATAACCCCCGAATGGGGGGGCGAAACCAAGAACCTCCCTTGATCCAGCTAGAAGAGCCTGGACTATAGGTTCTGACGACGATATTTGAGCCCCCTCTCCTTCGCCGAAATAGCTGACTCTCACAGTCAACTTTGGATCCTTGCTTTTCATCAGATCGATGAATGCTTTGATGTCACTCTTCACTTGTGTCGGCTTCAATCCCGGTGGAAGCCTGATATCGCATGTTGCTGACGCTTGACCTGGTATTACCGCGATCGCAGACCCCCCCTTCAAAATGGTGCCGAGGCTGACAGTCGGACCCTGCGGGTACAGTGGATGACGTTTATGGTGAAGCTTGAGGTTCTTTGTCATGTTTGCCAGCACCAATGCGAGCTTGACGCTAGGATTCACCGCGCTAGGAACGTCAGAAAGCGAACTATGCATCTGAGTACCATAGGTGACAATTTCGAAGTGAACGCTGCCTCTTACTGCGAGGTGAATATGGTCGAACGATTTCTTGATCCCAGATGGTTCTGCAACAATGCCAGCATCCGCCTTGAGAAGCCGCTGTTCTTGGAGCCAACTCACGCCGAGCGCGCTATCGAACTCCTCATCTGCCGTCATTGCTACTGCAAAGTCGCCTCTTGGCTGGAATCCTGTCTCTTTCAGAACAGCTCCTGCCATCAGCATTGAGACTAAGCCGGCTTTCATGTCGGCGGCGCCTCTTCCATAGATCTTGCCGGCAATCACGTCACCCGAGAACGGGTCAACCTTCCAGTTCTCATCAGCGCCCACGGGCTTCGTGTCGGTGTGACCTATCAACATGAGAACCGGCCTCTTCCTTGACCCCCAGAGTCTCGCAACAAGGTTCGGCCTTGTCTCGCTCTTTCCAAGCATAGCCACGTCACTGAATCCGAATTGCTTCGCTCTGATTGCGAGTCTCTTAACAAGCTCGGCTTCCCCGGCGGCTCCCGGTTCCAGCATCGGGTTGACACTTTGAATTCTAACGGTCTCCCTGACGAGTTCGATTATCTCTGATCGTCGATCGTCTATGGATTTTACGATGGTATTCTTCAATGACAACGAAATCTAGCAGACGAAAAAAAAGGTGAACTACTAAAGGGTTGTGACCCCGGAGACAAGCTGGTCGGATGAGTCTTTGAGACGCAGTGTTTCCGTGACGCCGCTGAGACTCTGTCTCGTAATTTCAAGACGATCGTTTCACGAAGTCATGCAGAGTTGCTCAGCCCCGGAGACCAGCGAGTGCAGCATCACCAGTGCCTCACCAGTGCCTCAGTCTAGCCAATTACAAGTTCGATTAGAGCAAATACAGAAAGCGTGCACCTAGGTTCTCAGCTAAGAATGAACTCCCTTATGGTGTTGAGGTAATCATTTGGCTCCTCCCACATAGCAAGGTGAGAGCTGTTCTCGAATACAACAAGTCTTGAGCCACGTATGCCCTTGTGAATAGTCTCGGCGACTTTCGGAGTCACCTCATCGTACCGTCCAACGGTGACCAATGTCGGCGCTCTAATTTCCGAAAGTCTGCTCCTGATGTCCCAGTCTTTCAGGTTTCCGATTACTGTGAACTCATTAGGACCGTTCATAGTCCAGTACACAGGCACGCTGGCATTGTTCGCGGATCGAGTCAGCTCCTCCGGCCAATCGGGCAGTCTACAAAGGAAACTGCGGTAGAAGACCTCAACAGCTTTCACGTATTCAGGGTTTTGGTAAGCCCACAAGGCCTCATACTTGCCCAGAGTCTGCTGTGCATCAGTCGGCAGCAGAGTCTTCAGGCGGTTCATTTCTGCTACCATTTCAGGAACACTCGCAAAACCACTGCAGACAATCAGCTTCCTGAGGTTTTGCTGATACTTCAAGGCATATTGCAGAGCCAAAGCTCCCCCGTAGGACACGCCCAGCAAGTTGATCCTGCCAAGGCCGAGGGCCCGTCTGATGCCTTCAACTTCTTCGACTGCGTAGTCAATTGTGAAGAGCGACATGTCACTCGGCTTCTCTGATCTGCCACAGCCCAGTTGGTCGTACAAGATCACCTTCGTTCTGGCATCTGCAAGCTTTGTTAGAGGCAGCAACACACCAAGGTTTCCTCCTGGACCGCCGTGCAAACAGAGCAGAACATCGGCGCCGTTTCCAAAGGCTGTGTAGAACAGACTGAACCCATTGACTGAGACAAAACCATCTTTGGCAATTCCGGACAAGGCTTATCGAGACCAAAGATTGTGACGAAGATCGGATCTACGTGGTTGATAAGGAAACCGAATCTGTACGATCAATCTCTGACTAGATCTCGCTTACAGTGAGCGCTGCATGACGATTCTTGTTTAGACATTGGTACCGAATTATCGCGAGTCGTCTGGAAATTGTCCCGATCAGTGGCGCCTTTTTCTGCATAATGCGAATGGACCCCAAGCCTTATTACCGCTGCCCTAGGCCACTGTTTACCGAAGACCATTGGAAAAGAAACCTGGCGTCTTCATCAGAGAAGCTACAGGCCTAGTCCGTGAATTCTCCTGGTTCGATGCGTTCGCTATTACATGGAACGCGACAATCGTGTTCTCCCTGTTCATCGTTACTCCTGCAGTCGGACTGTTCCCGGGCACAAATCCAATGATTGCTCTCGTCCTACTGTTTGTACTCGCCATGTTCTATGCGGTGAACTTCGGATGGCTCGCCATGGCGATGCCGCGCTCAGGAGGCCCATATGTCTACAACACTAGAGTTCTACACCCAGCGGTAGGCTTTATGGGTGAATTCCTCCTAGCGATAAACTACATACTTTCAGGAGCTGTGATCTTCAACATTCTCATAAGCTGGACGCTTTCTTGGTTCCTATCCAGCTTGGGGTTCGCCGAAGCCGCCTCTATGGTCACGCAACCATCGGTTCTCTTCGCTCTTGCCAGCATTGTAGTGATTATCGCGGTCCTACTCAATCTGTTTCCTAAGAGCTTGAGTTGGTTCTTCAGGGCAACAATCGCACTTAGCTTGGTCGGTGCAGCAGTGCTTCTGCCCGCGATGCTTTCCGGTTTCGGCAGATTCCCTGAACTGTTCACGAAGGCAACAGGCGTGGACTATAACAGCATAATACCACTCGCAATGCAGAACGGTTTCGGCACAGGCCACAACTGGACCTCGACAATGCTAACGCTCGCATGGTTGGGGCCATTCTGGCTGGGCTTCGGCGGAGTATACATAGCGGGCGAAGTCAAGAACGTCAGGAAAAGCATGCTATGGGGCACCGTGGGGGCCAATATCACATTCAACATATGCTACATAGTCTTCGTGGGAAGCATCTACCTGGTCTCGGGTTATACATGGTACAACGCGCTTTCTTGGCTATACGACAAGGGCGGTACGGCGTATCCACTCGCATTTGACCCATCCATACAAAACATGGCGGCGATCATGGTGCCCTACCCTTGGGTGGGACCAGTCGTGGCATTCACGATGCTCGCCAGCATGTCAGCGTTAATACCGGTGTTCCACCTATGGATCAGCCGAGGCACCTTCATGTGGGCCTTCGACAGACTACTACCAGAGAAGTACACCGAAGTTTCAGAGCGGCTTCACACGCCGATAATCGCGCTTGTTGCTACGAGCATAGTATTGGAGATCGCACTAGCCATCAGCATTTTTTCCGGTCTCTTTAGCGTCTGGCTTAACGCCGCATGGCTAGGCGCCGTGGGCATTCTGATAACTTCTGTGAGTGGAATGTTGCTACCCTACGTATCCAAAACAAAGAAGATCTACGAATCCGCGCCTGCTATCGTCAGAACGAAGGTAGCCGGAGTGCCCTTGATAACCATAGGAGGGACTGGCACCTTCCTATTCATGGCAATCTTCTTCGTCACTGCAGCAATGAACCCCAGCGTGAACCCGTTAGGCGAGAGCCAAATGCTCTCAATACCGATCCTGTGCATCATAGGCCTAGCCTATTTCTACCTCGCAAAATACTATCGTCAGAGGCAGGGAATCGATCTCTCGATAGCGTACAAAGAGCTTCCGCCTGAGTGATCCTTGGCCTTCTCTCTTTCCCGTTTCTTTTTTTGACGGTAGCTTCGCCGGAGCAGCCATGACTGTCCTTTGCTGCCCCGCAGCTTGTTGATCCACTCATCTCCGAAATGCGTTTCGAGATTCACGCCCCCGAAGGAATCGCATCGTTCAAGGCGACTGTTGACTCGTAAACTTGTGGTGGCGATGCGAACTGTATTCCAACTGGCATCTTTGTTTGCGTCTCGCAGTGCGGGATGCGTCGCGGAGGTTGAGGAGAAATGAATGTGAGAGAGGCGATCAGGACAGGGCGTAGCGTAGGGAGATGCAAGAGAATATTGGCGAATGATCAGGTGATCCTTGACTGTTTGGAGGCCGCGCGTGGGGACCCCGCCGTCGAATAACTCGCAGCCTTGGAAGCACACAGTCATTAGAAACCGACAAACGGTCGAGAAGTTCGACGAAATACATGACGGTGGGAGTTTCATGGCCGACACCTCTATCGTTGTGATCTTTCTCGCTGATACGAGAACGTCACCGAATTGCTATCATGGAGATGTCGCTGTTGCTGTCCAGAATTTCCTGCTTGCCGCACTTGCAAGCTCTCGGAACATGCTGGATAGGCGTCATAAACATGGAATATGAGCAACCCATAAGAGACTCGTTGGGATCCCCACAGAACCCAGTCGTGCTGTGTGCAGTCTCGGTAGGGTACCCGGGCGAGAATCCCAGTAGCCACAGGCGCCCGCCTAAGGCGACTGTACACCGGGAGCGGTACGGAGCAAAGAAAAAGTAGTCTCGCTAACTTACGTTATCGATCTAGACGTGGAATCCTGACCAAGAAGGTGTGAAGAATGATGAAGGTCGCAATTGGAGGTATGGTTCACGAGAGCAACACATTCAATGTCCGGCGAACAGAACTCGAAGCGTTCAAGACGGGTTTCGGTCTAATTGCCTCAGACAAGGATATCCTGAGACACTTCCAAAACACTGGGACTGTCCTAGGCGGCTTCATTGCCTCAGCATCAGAGTATGGCTTCGATTTGGTGCCGACCTTCTACGCCCAGGCAGGCCTCGACACGGGAACGGTGAGCCAAGAAGCATTCGACTATTTGGAGAAGAAACTGCTCGATTCAATCTCATCAGCAAGCGCTGACGGTGTCCTTCTGCATCTTCACGGTGCAATGGTTACTGAAGGGTATGACGACCCTGAGGCTGAGGTTCTCAAGAAGACTAGGCAGATAGTTGGAGACAAGGTCCCTATCGTACTGGTTCATGACCTACACGCCAACATATCGGAATCGTGGCTGAAGCATTCGGACGTGATTATCGGCTACAAGACTTCGCCTCACATCGACGAGTTCGAACGTGGCGTGGAAGGCGGGAAGGTCATCAGCCGCATATTGAGAGGTCATGTGAAGCCTTCGATGGCGATTAGGAAGCCGCCTATCCTGATCGGTGGCGGACTCATGACCGTGGTCGATCAGCCGCTCGCGATGGTCAAGCCTCCGCTCTACAGGCTGGTGAGCTTAGCACGCAGGATGGAGCAGGAAAAGGGAGTAGTCAACGTTACGGTGGCCGGAGGGTTCGGACACGCTGACGTCCCCAGAGCGGGCATGGGAATAGTAGTAACGACGAACAACGATCAGCGACTGGCCGAGGAGAAAGCATCCGAGCTTGAGAAGCTCGCGTGGAGTCTGAGAGGCGGCTTCCTTCCGGATCAAGTCTTGGTCTCCCCCGAGGCGGCCATGAAAGAAGCCCTTGCAGTCAAGGAAGGGCCCGTAATCCTCGCAGACGAAGGCGACAACGCGGCCGGAGGAGGACCAGCCGACGGAACAGGCATCCTCAGCGAGCTGAGGAACGCGAACTGGCCCGATGCGGCCCTGATCATTCGTGACCCGCAGGCCGCCCGTGAGGCATCTCTGGCTGGGATAGGTATGGAACTCAGTTTGACTGTAGGCGGCAAGTCGGATGATCTCCACGGATCCCCCGTCGAGGTCAAAGGCACGGTGAAGATGCTCTCCGACGGAACCTACTTGGATCCGCGTCAGAAGACGATCACAAGGATGGGAGTGACAGCGGTTATTCGAAGCGGAGAGACGGACCTCATAACGACAAGCCATATGGTCGAGCAGGCGGAGCCCGCCCCGTTCCTCAGCGTGGCAATCGATCCATCAAGAAAGAAGATAATCGCCGTGAAGTCAGCTCACGCTTTCAGACACGCCTACGAGAAGTTTGCCAAGCTGATACTCGAGGTTGATACTCCCGGAATAACCAGCCCCAATGTGTCGTGGTTCAATTACCGCAAAGTCAAGCGGCCGATCTATCCACTCGATCCGATGTAGACGCCAATCCAGCTCGCACGTGACCGACTGACAATAGTCTTGTCGTGTACGGGTTCACAGGCGCTCCGATAAGAAGACCTCTTGCGGGCTTCACCATCGCTCCTGATAGAACATCGTATCCCACTTGCCTAACCGCAGCTTCAACCCTACCCATTGCTGGCAGCAGGTGGTCTGGAGAGGCGGTGTTCCCCATGTGTCCTATGCGGAATATCCGCTTACCCTCGATCGCGTGGAGGCTCTGCTCAGGCGGATCTCCAACCATCACGTTGTAACAGTCATAGAGGGTTCTCCAAAACTTCGCGCGGTCGTATCCGACGGCCAGACGATTGCCGCCACCGTGTTCGAGACATACTGATCTTAAGTATTTGATCTATGGCCCTTGTGGCAGGACTGACCGGAAGATGGACTTCCCCGAATCGGTTCACGTGATCGATGCCCCATACTACGATATCGGCATTCGTCTGGGAGTAATCGCAAGGAATGAAGTTGTGGTTTTCGATACTGGAACAGGAACCACGTTTGAGGACGCGATCCTTCCGTTCATGAAGCGCATGAACTTGAAGAGGATTCACAAGGCGATTAACCTTCATGGCCATCAAGATCACATTGGAAGCAACGCGCAGCTCAAAGAGAACTACGGCACCGAGATCATGTGTCACGGAAGTGCAGCAAAGTACCTCGAGCAGGTAGATGCCGGCCTCCTCGCATTCTTTGTGAGATACTTCAAGTACTTTCCAGCGGAAACGGTTGAAGAGATTAAGAAGGGCTACTACGCTGAGCGAGGCCGGGCATCACGACCGGACCGACTCCTGTCCGACGGAGACATCGTTCTTGTGGATGGAATAGAGCTTGAGATGATAGCTGCCCCTGGCCATGATGCTACAATGCTGTGCGTGTACGATAGGAATGACAAGGTTCTATTTTCAAGTGACGCGATTCAGGGATTGAGGGTAACGTCGAAACAATTCCCCTCACTACCACTATACGAGGACGTTAACGCCTACCTTGAATCGATGCATAGGCTCGCGAAGGTCGAATTCGAATATCTCGTCCCTGGGCATCCCTTCGCACCGTACACTAAGCAGATGCTCAATCGTCGAGAAGGTCTCGATCTGCTTGATCAGAGCGTGAAAGCAGTTGTGAGACTCGAAATGATTGTACGAGAGTGCCTTGAAGAGGCCGGCAAACCTCTGGATCTAGCCACAGTAACAGCACATGTTCAGAAGAAGATGACTGGAGGTTCTGTAACGGCTCAAGCGCTGTGCACGGTGAGCGCCCATCTACAGAAGCTTGCCTCGGAAGGAAGAGCGAGGCTGACTCGTGTCGGGAGTGAGGAGAGATATGTGGCATAATAGTCATCGGCGAGTCACGTTTTGCTGCCCAAGGTGAGGGGACAGTGAAACGAATAGTCATCGGCATGATTGTACAAGAGTCGAATACCTTCTCTCCGATTCCGACAACCCTGAAGGATTTCGAGGATCAGGGCCTGTGTTATGGCAGAGAAGTGCTTGAGCGATATGGACAGAAAAATGAGTTGGGAGGCTTCGTCGCCGCGGCCAGATCCGAGAAAGATGTCGAACTTGTTCCCACTCTGCGAGCGTGGGCTTGGGCCGGAGGAAGGGTGGAGCAACCCACATTCAACTATCTCAAAGACGAACTCCTGAACAGAGTCAAGGATGCTGGAAGTATTGACGGAGTACTTCTCGCGCTCCACGGATCCATGGTAACAGGTGAACTTGATGATCCTGAAGGGGAACTCCTCAGTGCCCTAAGGCAGCACTTGGGTCAGATCCCGGTAGTGGCAACATTTGACCTGCATGCAAACATGACGGCTCTCAAAGTCAAATCACTAACCGCCTTGGTCGGATACCATACGTCCCCGCATACCGACCTTTTCGAGACTGGACTCAAGGCCGGAAGAGTCCTCTTCTCCACCATTCGCGGCAAAGTCAGGCTGAGGATCGCTTGGAGGAAGATTCCTATGATCACCCCGGCGGAATCGCACAACACCATGAAGGGCCCGCTCAAGGATCTCATGGGCGTAGTGGATGGAATCGAGAGGCAAGAACGCGTCATCTCTGCTTCGCTGTTCGCCACTCAGCCATGGTTGGACATACGCGAACTGGGATGGTCTTCCGTCGTAGTCACCGACAACGGCCAGAAGAAGGGCGAGGAACTATCTGAATCACTAGCACAATCCGCATGGAGATCAAGACGAAGCTTCCTAGTGGATGGAACTCCAGTAAGGCGAGCCATCGATGAGACACTCAAGATCGATGGCGGGCCTGTTGTCTTTTGCGACTCAGCTGACAGCACGAATTCCGGGTCTCCAGGCGATAGCACAGTTGTCCTGAAGGCTTTGCTTGAAGCAGCCGTGGACTGCACAGTGCTGATCCCCATAAGAGATCCTGAGGCTGTGAGACGGATTACTGAGGGAGATGTCGGCAAGACTCTGACGCTGGAAGTTGGCGGCAAGCTCGGGAAACGATTCTACCAACCGGTCAAGGTAAGGGCCATCGTGAAGAAGCTGGGAGGCGGTGTATTGATCACAAAGAGCGAGCACGAAAAGGATGCGGAAGATAACATAGGAAAGGCAGCTGTCCTTGAGGTTGGCAAGATCCAGATCCTCATCACCGAGAAACCCTATCTGGGGCATGATCCGGAGTTGTTCAGGTTTATGGGACTTGAACCGAAGGACACAAAGATCGTAGTTGTGAAATCCCCCGTTGGGTTCAGAGCATC